>OJPD01000978.1_pt1 | contig 17255 bp, 15 predicted proteins | sample 1598371 | NCBI WGS metagenome assembly OJPD01 (sample SAMN03922478, study PRJEB24848) | human gut metagenome | isolation source: stool sample | host: Homo sapiens | place: Germany | collected 2010-11
CGACCATTGCGAACTGTGGGGCCTGGCAGCGCGCAGCGCTGACTGAGGATTGTTTTACCCCCACGCCGGGCCATGCCTGCTTCCGCACGCAAAAGGGACGGCATCTGCCGCCCCCTATGCTATGCGTTTCGCTTAGAAGATCCGATATGCGCAGTAGAAATACTTCTGCCAATAGCTCGTCTCAAAGGAGCGGTGCACGACTTCCCCATTGCCGGAGGAGGCGTCCACCATCTTGCTGCTGCTCGTGGCGATGCCCACATGCCCCTTGGAGGAGGACATCCGGAACACGATCACGTCGCCCTTGCGGATGTCGCTCATGGAGGAGATCTTCTGGTATTTGGTGACGCTGCGCCAGGTCTTGCTCGTCATGTAGCTCTGCTTCACGCCAGCCTGGTTCAGGCACCAGTACACGAAGCCGGAGCAGTCGAATTTGCTGGGGCCTTTTCCGCCGGTGCGGTACGGGCAGCCGAGCTTGCTGAGCGCGATCTCCACGAACCTGTCCGCAGTGGCGCTGCTGCCGCTGGATGGGCGGCTCGTCGCGGAGGGCGAACTCGTGGAGGACGGGGCGGAGGTTGCCGCGGGCTGATCCGCCGCCGCAGCCTTTGCGCTGCCGGAGCGCAAGGCGGTAAGCGTCTGCCGGCCAACCTTGCCGTCCACCGTGAGGCTGTTGCGCTTCTGGAACGCGCGCACGGCAGATTCCGTGCCGGAACCGAAATAGCCGTCCGCCGAATCGAGGTAGCCGAGCTTCCTGAGCAGCTTCTGCACGCTCCTGACCGTGTCGCCGCTCATGCCGATGGTGAGCGCGTTGGCCTGCGCGTCGGAGGACATGAGCACCGACTTCGTCTGCGGGCCGATGTGCCCGTCCGCGATGAGGCCGTTGAGCTCCTGGAAGAGCTTGACGGCGGCGAGCGTATCCTTGCCGAAGGTGCCGTCCGGCTCCGTAGTCAGGTAGGCGAGCTTGTAAAGCCGCTGCTGGTATTTGAGCACTTCGTCGCTCTTTTCGCCGTAGGCGAGGGACTTGGCGACCGCCTCCTCGCTGTAGAGCATTTCACGCGTCTGCATGCCGATCATGCCATCCACATCGAGGCCGTTGCGGTCCTGGAATTCCTTTACGGCGGCGGCTGTCTCATCCCCGAAATAGCCGGTGGCCTTGTTCATATAATCGAGCTCGACGAGGCGCTTTTGCAGCTCTTCCACGTCCGTGCCTTCGTCGCCGACAGTGACCATGTAGGGCAGCGCGTCCTCGCGCATCAGGCGGTCGTAGGTTTCCTCGCCGATGTAGCCGTCCACCGTGAGGCCGTGACGGCGTTGGAAAACCTCGACGGCACCCTTGGTAATGCTGCCGTAATATTCCGTCGGTTCATCGTAATCCATATAGCCGAGCTCCATGAGGCGCTCCTGCACGGCCATGACCTGTGCGCCGGTCGCGCCCTTGCCGAGGAGGATGGGCGTCGGCGTTGGGATGGGCGTGGCGGTCGGCTGCGGCGTTGGCGCAGGTGCGGGAGTGTATTGGCCCGCGAGGTCGATATAGCCCATGGGAAGGGCGCTGCCCACCGCTGTCGGGCTTGGGCTTGCTGTGGGGAGGCCATCCTCAGCCGCAGCCGCAGCCGCGCGTTTGCCGCCCGCCGCGAAGCAGAGCACCGGCACCGCGACGATCACGAGCGCCGTGCAGGCACAGGCTGCGAGCGTGCGCGGTTCCCGCTGCCGGAGGCTTTGCCCCGTGCGCCGGGCAAGGCCCGCGAAGCCGCCCCTGCGCCGGAAACGGCGTCCTGCAGTGCGCGCGCGGACCACGGCGCGGCCAAGCCCCCGCAGGGCGGAATTCCATATTTTTTTCAAATTGAATTTCATAAGCAAAAATCACCCTGTCGTCCGAAAGCGGAACGGGATGCACCGCCTACGGTTGATTGTATTGCCATTATACCATAACGCCGCGCGGAATTGGTTTGAATATTCGGTAAACAAGGCTGGGATTTGCCGTCAGGCCATGTTTTTCGCATATTTTTCACAAACGCTGGCTTCCCTGTGTACCGAAAAATGGTATAATGATGCGTAACGGGGCGGCGGTTTTCCGGACAAGCCCTGGAAAGCGGAAAAATCTCCGCAATTTGGAAGGAGTTCAAAACATGTTTCGCAACAAGCAGGGCAATATTTCCGTCCCCAAAATCGTCCTCACGGCCTTGGCGGCTATCCTGGTGCTCTCGATCGTGTTCGGGAGCTTCGTGGTGATCCCCGCGGGGCATACGGGCGTGGTCGTCACCCTTGGGCGGGTGAGCGATACCGTGCTGCAGGAGGGCATCCACTTCAAGATCCCCTTCGCGCAGGAGATCGTGCAGATCGACAACCGCATCGTGAAGCTCGAGGTCAGCACCGAGGCGTTCAGCAAGGACTTGCAGACCGTTTCCACCGTGCTCGCGGTGAATTACCGCATCTCGAAGAACATGAGCTACTCCATCTACAAAGAAGTTGGCGCGGCGTTTGAAGAAGTGCTCGTTTCCCCGGCGGTGAACGAAGCGCTCAAGGCCGTTGTCGCCCAATACACGGCGAGCGACCTCGTGGCGAGCCGCAGCGAGGTGAGCGTGGAGCTTGACACGGAGCTCAACACCAAGCTCAACGCCCGCGGCATTTACATTGAGGACCTCAACATCATTGACTGGGACTTCTCGGAAGAATACATTGCGGCCGTGGAAGCCAAGCAGGTCGCGGAACAGACGCTCATCAAGACCCGCACGGAGCAGGAGCAGCAGATCGTCATCGCGGAGGCGGAGGCGCAGAAGCAGGTTATCGCCGCAAACGCAGAGGCGGAGAGTGCGCTCATCGCCGCGGAGGCGGAGGCCAAGCGCATCCAGATGGAAGCGGAAGCGCAGGCGGAAGCGAACCGCATCCTGGCCGCATCCGTGACGGACGAGCTCGTCCAATACCAAACCATCGTGAAGTGGGACGGCCAGCTCCCGCAGGTGACGATGGGAGAAGGCGCCGGGGCCCCGCTCATTGGCGTGACGCTTCCGGAATAAAACTGAAACCGAAACGTGCAGGGGCGGCCTTGGCCGCCCCTCAGCTTGTCGAAAAAGTCTCTCCGGGATTGTCAAGGGCCGCAGCCCTTGACTTTCCATCGCGAGCAGCGACCTGTGCGGTGCGAGCGCAAAGCCTTGCGCCGCAAGGCTTTCTTTACATGGAGCGCTGGCCGCGCCATCGGCGCAAGCGCGACATGGATCCCTCGATAAAGTGGCATCTGCCACTTTATCGACAGCCTGAGGGGCGGCCAAGGCCGCCCCTTTTGTTCGTTCGATTTAAGGGAAACATTCGACGCGCACCGGATTTATGCCCAATCCGGAAAAACGCGCGGCTCAAACTTCTTCCTTTTCCGGCGGAACGAATTCGAGCAAATCCCCGATTTCGCATTGCAATACCGTGCAAAGCCGGACTAACACGTCGGTATCCAACCGCGTGATGGTGTTGTTGCAGTAATGGTTGATTTGCGTGCGCTGCATTTCAGCCCTGTGGCTCAGCTTGTTTTTGCTGATGCCGTTCTTTTGAATCAGCTCATTCAGCTTGATGACGATCTTCCCATATTCTTCCATTTCAACTCCTGGTACACCCAATCTCTTCCGGGAATTCAGAGCCGGAACCCATTTTTGAATGCAGGCTTCTGAAATTCATGTTGACATATATAGTATATACTTGCTAGAATCGCTTTATAAGCTGAAATAAAACAGATTAGATTAAATAGAGTAGACTTATTACACAATATATGGAAGGGCGGAGCGGAGATGGAACCGAACAAAAAGCTCATCGAACAGGCGCTTATGGACGCCGCGATGCGCAGGGGCGTCCCAGTGGAAACGATCTTGCGCGAGATCGAAGCCGATATACTTGCCGCGGCGCGGAGCAGCCCGGAAGCGGAAGCCCGGTGGGCCGCGATCCCGCGCGCGGGCGCGCTGCCCACAGCGGAGGAGTTCCTTTGCCACCTTTCCGCCGTCCTGTCCGAAGCGTTTGAGCCGGATGTTTCGGAATGTGTCCGGTCCGCCGGAAGGACGCAGCCGGAATGAACGGGCCACGCCGCTTTTGCATGGGGCGCTTGTTTTAGCCGCCCGGCTCCAGCTTTGCAAGCGCCTGTTTGAACTGCTTTGCGAAGAGCATCGCCGTCACGCTTACGGCGATGAGATCCGCAACGGGCTCCGCGAGGTACACGGCCATCGCCTGATCCGCAAAGAACTGCGGCAGGATGTAGATGAGCGGGATGAGCAGGATCAGCTTGCGCAGGCAGGCGAGAAACAGCGATGTCTTCGCGTTGCCGATGGCAATGAACGTCTGCTGGCAGGCGATCTGTACGCCAAAGATGAGCGTGACCGCCATGTAGATACGCAGCGCCCAGACGGTGTATTCAATGAGCGCAGGATCCGGCGTGAACATGCCCGCGAACGCCTGCGGCACGAGCATCACTGCGAGCCAGAGCGCAGCAGAATACGCGATGCAGCACTTGAGCAGCAGGAAGAAGCCCGCCTTCACGCGATCCCGATTGCGCGCGCCGAAATTATAGCTGATGATGGGCTGCGCGCCCTGTGTCAGCCCATGCAGCGGGAGCATCGCAAACTGCATGACGCTCGAAAGGATGGTCATCGCGCCGACGGCGAGGTCGCCTCCGTAATTGCGCAGGGAGGTGTTGAAGCAGATGTTCAGCACGCTTTCCGTGGATTGCATAATAAACGGCGCAAGGCCGAGCGCCACGCAGGGAAGGATCAGCTTCGCATGGAGGCGCATGTTCCGCGCCTTGATGCGCAGCGTCGTGCGTTTGCCGCACAGGAACGACAGCACCCATACGGCGGAGACCGCTTGGGAAAGGATCGTCGCCAAGGCAGCGCCGCGCACGCCCATGTTCAGACCAAAAATGAACACGGGATCGAGCACGATGTTGCAGACCGCGCCAATGAGCACCGTGAACATGCTGATCTTTGCATAGCCTTGGGCGGTGATGAATGCGTTGAGGCCGAGCGCGAGCTGCACAAACACGGTGCCAAGGGCGTAAATGCCCAGGTACTCGCTCGCGTATTGGATGGTGTTTTCCGTTGCGCCGAAAGCGAACAGCAGCTCCTCCCGGAAGATGGTGAACACGGGTGTGAGCACGGCTGCGACGAGCAGCAGCAGCGTAAAGCTGTTGCCGAGGATGCGCTCCGCGTCTTCATAGTTCCCCTCCCCCATGCGGATGGAAGCGCGCGGGGCGGCGCCCATGCTCACGAGCGCCGCGAACGCCGCGACGAGCATGATGACTGGCATGCAGACGCCCATGCCAGTCAGCGCAAGGGAGCCGGTATCCGGGATGTGTCCAATATAAATACGGTCCACCAGGTTGTAAAGCATGTTCACAAGCTGCGCCGTCACCGCGGGCAGCGCCAAGCGGAAGAGCAGCTTACTGATCCGTTCCGTGCCGAGGAAAGTGTTGTCGTTTTGCATGAAAGCCAGATGCTCCTTATAAATTAAACGTTTTTTGAAATATGCAGAAGAAGCCGCCGCAGCTCCGCGCATTCCGCCTCGCTCAACCCGCGGAACAGGCGCTCGAAGAAAGCACGCTGCATGGCTTGTGCATCCGCAATGATGGGCGCGGCGGCAGGGAGCGTGCGTAGCCGAATGCGCCGCTTGTCCTGCGCGTCCGGCGCACAGGCGATGAGCCCCTTTGCGAGGAGCGTCTCCACGGATGCGGAGACATGGGACTTGGCGATCATCCGCACCGCAACGATGTCCTTTGCCGTATCGTAGTCCGGATTATTCGCCAAGAATAGCAGGATATCCGCTTCCAGCCGGGTAATGCCGTGCTTGGCGCAAACGGCAAGCTCCATGCGTGCATAGCGTTTGCCCAGCCGCTGCCAAGCGAGCAGCATTTCGGCAGGTGCGTTCATATGCGGGCGCTCCTTTCCAAAATAGTTCTTTACCGAACTGATTATACCGCCGTCCCATAAAAAAGCAAGCGTTAAAACAAAAAAAGCAGAATTCCATCTTGCAATTTCGTGCAAATTGATGTATCATATTCCATGCTGTGAAGCGAACCACATCTGTGGGGATATAGCTCAGTTGGTAGAGCGCTGCGTTCGCAATGCAGAAGTCAGGGGTTCGAGTCCCCTTATCTCCACCACAATAAAACGCCTGAAACTCTAGGGTTTCGGGCGTTTTTGCATATGCCAGGTACGCACAAAAGCACATGGTTGAAATTTTTTAGAGAAAATCGTCTTCTGGGAGCAAAACCCGATTTTTGTTCAAAGAAAATACCCGCGCGCTGGCTTTCCCCGCCTTTTCCTCCATCTGATAGAAAAGCGGCCCAAAAATGCGTGCGGGGCGCTCCCTCAGACCCATAACATTGCTTTTGCTGCCCAATCAATCACCAAGCACGCAGGCAAATATACAAACCTCCATAAGGTGGAAAATGTTTTTTCAACAGCCGGGAGGGCCGCTCTGCGCAGAGCGGCCCTCCCGGTTTTCGGGCGCTTACAGCCCGTAAATCTCCGAATATTTTTTTGTCAGGTAATCCGTATAGTATGCGGGGTCAAACGGCGCGCCGCAGGCGTTTTCAATAAGCTCCGCAGGCTTCTTCATGCAGCCGAAGCGGTAGATCTTCTCCGTCAGCCAGGCAACGATGGGCGCAAGCTCGCCCTTCTCCACAAGGGCAGGGATGTCCAGTTCCTTTTGCATGGAGGCATAGATCTGCGAGGCGTATGCGCTGCCGATGGAATAAGACGGGAAATAGCCGAACATGCCGCTGGACCAATGGGAATCCTGCAGCACGCCGCGCGTATCGTCCGGAACGTCCACGCCGAGGTATTCCTTATAAAGCGCGTTCCAGGCGGCGGGCAGTTCCTTGGTGGAGAGTTCGCCCGCTATGAGCCGCTTCTCCAGCTCATAGCGCACCATGATGTGCAGGGAATAGGTCAGCTCATCCGCCTCGGTGCGGATGAGCGAGGGCTCGCTCTTGTTCGCGGCAAGATACAGCATGTGCGGCGTAACGCCCGCAAGTTCTCCCGGGAACAGCTCCAAAAGTTTCGGATACACGAGGCACAGGAATTCCTCGCTCCTGCCGATCAGGTTTTCAAAGAAACGGGACTGTGATTCGTGGATCCCCATGCTTACGCCTGTGCCGAGCGGGGAGCAGAACAGCTCGTCCCCGGTGTTGAGCTCATAGAGCGCGTGGCCGCCCTCGTGTACGACGCTGTAAAAGTTCGAAAGCAGGCTGTCCGCATGGTAATGCGTCGTGATGCGCACGTCGCGCTTGTTGAATTCCGTGGTGAACGGGTGCTCCACCTCGCCGATGGCGCAGCAGGCCCGGTCGATGGTCATAACCTGCATGATGTAATCCGAAAGCAGGCGCTGCTTCCAGATGGGGAATTCCTTTTGCAGGAAGGAAACGTCGATCTCCCTGCCGCGCTGCGCAATTTCCTGGATGACCGGCACGAGCTTGGCGCGCACATCCGCAAAATAAGCGTCGAGCGTCTGCATCGTGAGTCCCTTCTCATATTGGTCGAGCAGCGCGTCATAGGCCGGGAGCTCCGGGCGCATATAGCCCGCGAAGCGCCGCTGGAACTCGATGAGCTTTGCAAGGTGCGGCTCAAAGGCGGCGTAATCGTTGTTGGCCTTCGCCTCATGCCACACGCGGGAGGATTCGCTTTGCGCCATCTGGTAGGCAACGAACTCCTCCATGGGAATCCGTTCCATGCGCTCCATTTTTTCGAAGAACTCCTCCGCCTCACGCCGCGTCACATCGTCGAGCGCGGGCTTGTTTTGCAGTAGCGTTGCAAGCATTTCCTTGAACTCCGGCGCAGTGGAAAGCCTGTAGTCCTCCTCGCTCAGCACGCCGATGGTACGGCTAAGCCCTTCCCCGCCCGCCTTGGGCATCACGGTCTCCGCATCGTAATACAAAACGCCGAGCGCATGTTCGTATGCATGCTGTTTTGCGAGATGCTCCTTGAAACGCCGAATGGTCTCTTCCATGGGTCTCCTCCTTTATAAATTGATGTGCTTGTTATGCTGTTTCCGATTCGTTTCTCCTGCGTTTTGCGCGATAACGCCGGTCTGCGCTCTGTGCAGCGGTATAATAGAGCGGGATGGTGAGGTACAGCACCCATGCCGGATGCCAAAGCCCCCAAATGCAGCCCAGCGCAAAGAACGCAACCGTTATAAGCATCACATAGGGAAACGCCTTCCAGAACGAATGCCTGCGGCTGCCGTAAACCCAGTTCACGATGGGATAATAGATGGGAATCGTGAGAAACACAATCCAGCCCGGATGCCAAAGCTTAAAGGCGAAGCCCAGGCACAGATAGAGAATCGCAGTGAAAACCGGATATGGGAACGCCTGCAAAAACGGTTTGCCGTCCGCGTCCTCATCCGCCTCAAGGTCATTGCGGATGCCGCCGTATTCTGCATCCTCCTCTTCCCCCTCGTCGTCATCATCGCGGAAATTGAGTTCGATGTGTCCGCCTACCCCCTTCTTGTCCCCGCGCAACAGCGCCGCTTCATCCTCCTCATCGCCCACGGAAAAATAGAAGCCGTCCTTGGCGTGAAAGCGCACGGGCTTGCCATTGATTGTAACCTTTACGCCCTTTTCCGGTTCCGGCTCTGGAACCGGGTCCTCCGTGCGCAGAAGCTCGTCGATGGAAACGCCGTACACGCGGGATAGCAAAATGAGGTTATCCGTATCGGGCGAAGCTTCCGCCCGTTCCCACTTGCTCACAGCCTGCCGGGAAAGCCCAAGGCGCACCGCAAGCTCCTCCTGTGAAAGTCCGTGCTGCTTGCGCAGCTGCACCAGGCGGTTTGCGATCTCAATGTTCATAACATATATCCTTTCCGTTTGCTTTCGTTGGTTTCATTGTAGCCGCAACCGCGCTCTGCACGCCACCAACTCTGCTTTTCAAGCGGAAATCCTCCCGCAACTTTCGGTTGCGTATAACGTGTTTTCCTTGTTTTTAGGGCGTTTTCTCCGCTGCCGCATAGGTGATCACGCCCAAAGGATCACCATAATCGATCTTGAGCAAGCCGTCCTCCAGCATAAAGGGAAGGCGCTTGCGCATCCCGCTTTCCTCCATCCAAGCACACAGTTCATCCTTATTAACCGATATACGGTAAGTCGATTTGCTTTTTAAAGCCGTGTTTTCCTCAGTCATGGTGCCGCCTACCACGTCGAATGTGAGGATATAGTTCTCATCGTAAACATCCTGCCAGGTAGACGCCGCCAACAGATACAACATCCCAAGGCTTTCATCCGGCGATGAGGAGGGCGTAGGCTGCGCACTCGGCAGCGCGTCCGCAGGCGCGGGAGAAGCGAGCGTATCTGCGGTAGGCGAAGCGGCGCAGCCGCAAAGCGGCAGCACGAGAAGCAGCAACAGCGCAAGGATGCGGCGCAACCGAGTTCCTCCTTCCTATCAACATTCAATTCAAGAGCTGGGTGGCATAACGGGGCGCATCGCTGCGCCCCACCATTCAGCTTGGTTATTGGATGCGGTCCTTACCGCCCATGTACATGCGCAACGGTTCCGGGATGCGGATGCTGCCATCGGCCTGCAGGTTATTCTCCAGAAATGCGATGAGCATGCGCGGAGGGGCGACAACCGTGTTGTTAAGCGTATGGGCAAAATAGTTGCCCTTCTGCTTGTTCTTGATGCGGATACCCAGGCGGCGCGCCTGCGCGTCCCCCAGGTTGGAGCAGCTGCCGACTTCGAAATATTTCTGCTGCCGGGGGCTCCAGGCCTCCACGTCGATGCTCTTGACCTTCAGGTCGGCAAGGTCGCCGGAGCAACATTCGATCGTGCGGACGGGGATGTCCAGCGAGCGGAAGAAGTCCACGGAGTTGTTCCAAAGCTTGTCGAACCAGGCGGCGCTGTCCTCCGGCTTGCAGACGACGATCATCTCCTGCTTTTCGAACTGGTGGATGCGGTACACGCCGCGCTCCTCGATGCCGTGCGCGCCGACTTCCTTGCGGAAGCAGGGCGAATAGCTCGTGAGCGTCTGCGGCAGTTCTTCCTCCGTCAGGAAGGAGTCGATGAACTTGCCGATCATGCTGTGCTCGCTTGTGCCGATCAGGTAAAGATCCTCGCCCTCGATCTTGTACATCATGTTGTCCATCTCAGCGAAGCTCATCACGCCGCTGACCACGTTGCCGCGGATCATGTACGGCGGGATGTAATAGGTGAATCCCCGGTCAATCATGAAATCCCGTGCGTAGGAGAGAATCGCGCTGTGCAGCCGGGCGATGTCCCCGCGCAGGTAGTAAAAGCCGTTGCCGCTCGTCTTGCGCGCGTTGTCAAGGTCGATGCCGTTCAAACGCTCCATAATGTCCACATGGTAGGGCACCTCGAACGGAGGGACAACCGGTTCGCCAAAGCGCTGGAGCTCCACGTTCTCGCTGTCGTCCCGGCCGATGGGCACGCTTGGGTCGATGATGTTCGGGATGACCATCATGCGCTCCCGGATCTGCGCCTCAAGCTCCGCCTCGCGGGCCTCGAGCGAGGCCATCTCGTCCGCCATGGCCACGACTTCCTTCTTTGCCTCCTCGGCCTTGTCCCGCTCGCCGCGGGCCATCATGCCGCCGATCTGCTTGCTGATGACGTTGCGCTGGTTGCGCAAAGCGTCGCAGCGGGTATGCGCAGCGCGCCACTCGGCGTCGAGCGCTACGACCTCGTCCACCAGCACAAGTTTTTCATCCTGGAATTTCTTGCGGATGTTTTCCTTCACAAGCTCCGGATCCGCGCGGAGCAGCTTGATGTCGATCATATATCCTCCTGAATCGTCTGCTTTATAGTATCTGTTTTACATCCGCTCCGGCGCTTCGAGGCCGAGCAGATACAGTCCGTTGCGGATCGTGAGCCGCGCCGCGTCGGTCAGCGCCAGGCGCGCCGCGCGCACGGCCGGGTCGTCGTCCATGATCCGGTTGTCGTAATAGAACTTGTTGAAGCAAGCGCAAACGTCGATCACCGCGCGGGCGACGAGATACGGCTCGTTCTTCTCCGCGGCCGAAACAACGGTTTCCGGGAACGCGGCGATCGCCTTCACGAGCGCTGCGGACGAAGCGTCGGCCAGCGCGGCGCAGTCCACGTCCGCAGAGGGCATGGATACGCCCGCCTTGCGCAGCACGGAACAGCAGCGCGCGTGCGTATACTGCGCATAAGGGCCGGTCTCGCCGTCGAAGTTGAGTGCCTTCGCCCAGGAGAAGGACGTATCCTTGATGCGGCTGTTGTACAGCACGCCCCATACTACCGCGCCGACGCCGACCGCACGGGCCGCAGCTTCCTTATCCTCCAGCTCGGGGCTCTTTTCCTTGATGATCTCCAGCGTCTTTTCGATGGACGCTTTCAGCACATCCTCCAAATACACCACGTTGCCGTGCCGCGTGGAGAGCGTGCCTTCCTCCATCGAGACCATGCCGAAGTTGACATGCTCCATATCCTTTACCCAACCGCGCCCCATCAGCTCCAGCACCTTGAAGAACTGCCTGAAGTGCAGGTTCTGCTGATAGGCGACGACGTAAAGGGACTTCACGAAATCGTAGGTCTCCTTGCGGTAAATTGCCGCAGCAATGTCCCGCGTGGCATAGATGGTGCTGCCATCGCTCTTGAGGATGATGCAGGGGGGCATGTCGTACTCCGAAAGGTCGACGATAAGCGCCCCGCGGTCGAGCTTGGCCACGCCGCTCCCGCGCAGCTCTTCGATGACGGCGGGCATCTTGTCCTCATAGAAACTTTCGCCCGCATAGCTGTCGAAATGCACGCCGAGCAGATCGTATACCGCGCCGACCTCCTTGAGCGTCAGCTCCTTCATGCGCTGCCAGAGGGAGACAGCCTCCGCGTCGCCCTGCTCGATCTTGCGGAACCAGGCGCGCGCCTCGTCATTGAGGGCGGAATGCTTGTCCGGGCTTGCGGCTTCCTCCTTCTCCGCCTCCTCATGGAAGCGGACGTAGAGCTTCACGAGCTCGCGCACGTTGGATTCCTCGATCGGCCTGCCTTCCCCCCACTTTTTGTAGGCGACAATCATCTTACCGAACTGGGTGCCCCAGTCGCCCAAATGGTTGATGGCGATGGTATGGTACCCCAGGAATTGATAGATGCGGTTGAGCGAATTGCCGATGGCCGTGCTGGGCAGGTGCCCAATGTGGAACGGCTTCGCAATATTGATGGAGGAAAACTCCACGCAAACGTTCTTGCCGCCACCCAAATCGCTCGCGCCGTAGCGCTCCCGCTCCGCAAGCACGCGCTTGAGCACGCCTGCGGCATAGCCGGCCTTGTCCGCGAAGAAGTTGAGGTATCCGCCCGCGGCCTCCGCGCGCGCAATGCCCGCGGGCAGCGAAAGCCGCGCCGCAAGGTCCGCCGCGATGGCGGGAGGCGCTTTGCGCAGCGCCTTGGCGAGCCGGAAGCATGGGAACGCATAGTCGCCCATTTCCGGGTTCGGGGGGATCTCAAGGTAGCCAGCAAGCTCCTCTTTGGCGAGGCCGGTCAGCTCCGCCAGGCAGGAAGCGATTTCCATCCGGTAGTCCATACGATGCTCCTCACGTGGTCTTTTGTTTATAACGATTTAGTATAGCATAGTTCCGGGCTTTTTTACAAGGCCGGCTGCCTGTTTTCCGGCGTTATGCGCGTGCCTCCGGGAAGATCATCCGCACCGCTTCCGCCAGCGCCCGTGCAATGGCCGCATGGCCCTCCGGCAGCAGGTGCGTGCCCTCCGCAGGGCAAGGCTCCGCATAGCGCGCCGCGTCGAGGAAATGCACGCCCGTTTCGCGCGCCACGGCTTCATACTGCGCCGCGAAGCGCAGCGATTCCGCGCGGTAGAAAAAGCGGCCCTCCGAAGCGGCGTTCTCCCCGATGTGGATGGGCGAGACGAGCAGGACCTCCGGCCCGTGCGGGAATACCGGCGTTGCGCCCGGGAAGCGCGCGTTCGCGCTTTGCAGCAGGCGGATGAGCTCCGCCGCGCCGCTGGCAGCCCCGACGGCGTCCGTAAACTTCAGGTCGTTCGTGCCAAGCATGAGGATCACAAGGTCAAAGGGCTTCCCCGCGCAGAGCGCGTAGCCCAGCCCGGAAAGCCCGTTGCGGCAGAGGAAATCCGGGTCGTCGCGCACGGTCGTCCTGCCGTTGACCCCGTTTTCGGTAACATGGAAGCCGCTCCCAAGCAGCCCCGCGAGCGCGCCCGGCCAGCGCACCGCGTAAGGATAGCGCGCGCCCGTCCCGGGCGTGAAGCCCCAGGTGTTCGAATCGCCATAGCAGAGAATCTCTTTCATGAATGCGCATTCCCTTCTTTTTTCTGCACAAATTGTACCGCGCCGCACGCCGCCTGTAAACCGCATTGCGGCCGAAATGTAAAAAATAGCCGAATTTTCGTTGCGCTCGTTTGCGCTTTGCAATGCCGGATGCTATACTGTTGCCATGAAGCAGAAAACAGTTAACATCCTTTTATATACGCTAAGCGCCGTGTGCCTGATCGCGGGCGTTTACTTGCTGATCCGCCAATATGTGCTCATTCCCGGGGAATATACGCCCCCGGCCACGCCAACGCCTGCCCTTTCCCCCACGCCGGCGGCTACGGCCACGCCGGGCGTTTCCGCAACGCCCGCGCCCACGCCCTCCCCAACGCCGTATGTGAAGCCCATCCCCACGCGGATCTACTTCACAAAGGCGGAGGTCATGGCAGACATCGTCCCCGTCGGCATCATTGCGGAAGGCGAGCGCCAGGGGCAGATGGACACCGTAGACGACCCCGACCTTGCCGCCTGGTATGAGCCCGGCCCAGCCCCCGGCGAGGAAGGCAACGCGCTCATCAACGGCCACAAGAGCTGGCAGGGCAAGATCGGCCGCTTCTCCGTGCTCTGGGATATGGAGATCGGGGACGAGATCGCCGTCGAATACGAGAGCGGGGACGTGAAGTACTTCTACGTCGTGTCCGTGGACTTCTACCCATATGACGGCGTGCCCAACGAGGTGATGGATCTCACCGGCGAAAGCCGCGTCACACTCATTACCTGCTATGGCGATTATGACCGTTCCGTGGGCACCTCCTCACAGCGCTGCGTCGTGGTATGCCAGTCGGCAGAGACGATCGCCGCCAAGCAGGCGGAAGGCGCGGAGTGAGGTCAAAAAGCGCATAAAAATAAGGGCGGAGATTTTTCCGCCCTTCAGCTTGTCGAAAAAGCCTCTCCAGGATTATCAAGGGCCGCAGCCCTTGACTTTTGATCGCGAGCAGCGACCTGTGCGGTGCGAGCGAAAAGCCTTGCGCCGCAAGGCTTTCTTTACACGGAGCGCTGGCCGCACGCCTGCCCGCCTAACTCGCGGTCGCTTCGCTCTGTACCGCTCGCTGGCCTAGGCCTCTGGGCCGTCGCAGGCAGGTGGCTTCCGGCGCGTCTCCCGCGCCGGAAGTTCCTCTTTTGCGCAAGCGCGATGTGCAATCCTCGATAAAGTGGCATCTGCCATTTTAGCGACAGCCTCAGAGGGGCGATTTTCGTCCCTCTTTCATATGGCATGGCGATATGGCACGCGCGGTAGGTTCCTCACGCCGGGCCTTCGTTAAAATTTTTAAGGCTTTTATCCGGGCCCGCGCTATGCCGGCCGGTAAAAATCCCCCATTTTTATGCACAAACGGCTCCCACCCCTCGCTTGGGGCGGGAACCGTTTTTGTTTTTACAGTTTTCCGCTGGCGTTATGCCAGGAGCGGGATCACCGTTGTGCTGAAGAATTCGCGCGCCGTATCGGGCATGACGCTGTACACCTGCCCGTTCACGGCAACGGCAACGCCGCTGCAGCTGCATTGGCGCATGCAGAACGTGGCCTTGAAATCCACCTTGTCATGCAGGCCCTTTTCCTCGATCATCTGCTGGAACGCCTGAATGACGTTATATGAGCCCTTCAGATGGCAGGAACTCCCGATACAAACGCTGACTTCTACCATATTCAGTTTTCCTCCTGTTTCGCTCCATGGTAATGAACATGCAGCAGCTCGTGTACGCGGCCCTTGAGGACGCCGTTGTAAAGCGACATCATCAGCGGGTTCTCCTCGGAGCGCTTGATGCTGCAAAGTTTATCGGCGGAATAGAGCCCCGCGCCGCGCTTTTCCTTCTCCATGCTGGATGCGAAGGGCTGGCCACCGCCACTGACACAGCCGCCAGGGCATGCCATGACTTCGACGAAGTCGAAATGCTCGCCCTGTTTGATGCGCTCGATCAGATCGGAAGCGTTTTTGAGGCCGCTTACAACGCCGATGCGCACTTCCTTCTCGCCCACCATCACACGGGCCTCCTTTACGCCCTCCATGCCGCGCACGCCCGTGTAGGCGATGGACATGAGGGCCGTGTTGCTCTTGTCGGAAGCAAGGCGGCGGAGCACGGCTTCCGTCACGCCGCCGGTCACGCCGAAGATCACGCCCGCGCCGGTCATCGTGCCAAACGGCATGTCAACGGCTTCGGGTTCGATGTCCCGGAACAGGATGCCGGATTCCTTGATCATGCGCACAAGCTCCTGCGTGGTGAGCACGTAGTCCACATCCGGCTTGCCGTCCACCTTAAACTCGTCGCGCACCGCCTCAAACTTCTTTGCCGTGCAGGGCATGACCGCCACGTGCACGCACTTGCGGCTAGAGGTGCGGTTGTGCTCGCGGATCACAGCCGAGAACATCTGCATCGGGGACTTACAGGTGGAAACATGCTCCATCAGCTCCGGATAGCGGGTCTCGCAATAACGCACCCAAGCCGGGCAGCAGGAGGAGAACAGCGGCATCTCCGCTTTGCCCTCCGCGAGGCGCATGGCCAGCTCGTTGGATTCCTCAAGCACGGTCAGATCCGCGCTCGTAGAGGTATCGTAGATCTCGTCAAAGCCCATGCGGCGCAGCGCGGCGACGATTTTGCCCATCGCATTTTCGCCGGGCGCGATGCCAAGCTCCTTGCCGAGCGCCACGCGCACGGCGGGGGCAACCTGCACCGTCACCTTGGTGCCGCGGTCATCGAGCGCCTTCCAAACCTTGGAGATGTCGTTCTTGACGACGATCGCGCCCGTCGGGCAGGCCTGAGCGCACTGGCCGCAGCCCACGCAGGGGGATTCTGCGAGCGGGATGTCAAACGCCGTGCTGATGGTCATCTTGGAGCCGCGGTGTGCAAAATCGATCGCACCCACGTTCTGCACCTCGTTGCACATGCGCACGCAGTCGCCGCAGAGGATGCACTTATGCGCATCGCGCACGATGCTTACGGAGGAACCCTCGATCTTCGGCTTTTCGGCCGTGTTCGGGAAGCGCACATCGTTGATGTCAAAGCGCATTGCGAGATCCTGAAGCTTGCAGCTGCCGTTGTTGTCGCAGGTGGTGCAGTCCCGGCAGTGGTTCGCAAGCAGCAGTTCAAGGATCATCTTGCGGTATTTGCGCAGGCGCTCCGTGTTGGTGCGGATCTCCATGCCGGCCTTGGGCGGCGTGGAGCACGCGGCGTCAAGCCCGCCCCACTGATTTTCCACCATGCACATGCGGCATGCGCCGTAGATCGAAAGCTCGGAATGATAGCAGAAGGTGGGCATCTTCACGCCAACCTTGCGGATCAGCTCCAGCAGGTTCTTTTCGCCGTTGATCTCAACGGGGATGCCGTCTATCGTCATGAATTCCTTTTTTGCCATGGCCATATTCTCAGTCCTCCTTGATGGCGTGGAACGGGCAGGTGCCCACGCACGCTTCACACTTGATGCACTTCTCCTGGTCGATCACGAACGGCTGCTTGAGCGTGCCGCTGATCGCGCCCGCGGGGCAGGTCCGGGAGCACTTGGAGCAGCCCTTGCACAGCGCGGGATCAATCGTAATGCGCTTGAGCTTGCGGCAGTTGCCCGCGGGGCAGCGCTTTTCGTAAATGTGCGCCTCGTACTCGGAGCGGAAGTTCTTGATCGTGCTCACGACCGGGGAAGCCGCCGTCTTGCCAAGGCCGCAGAGCGCTGTGGCGGAGATGGTGTCCGCAAGCTCGAGGAGCAGCTCGATGTCGCCGTCGCGGCCCTTGCCGGCCACAATGCGCTCAAGGATCTCCAGCATGCGCTTGGTGCCCTCGCGGCACGGCACGCACTTGCCGCAGGATTCATTTTGCGTAAAGTTCATGAAGAAGCGCGCAACCTCCACCATGCAGGTGTTGCTGTCCATGACGACGAGGCCGCCGGAGCCGATCATCGCGCCGACCTTCTTCAAAGAGTCGAAATCGAGCGGCAGATCCAGGTGTTCCGGCGTGAGGCAGCCGCCGGAGGGGCCGCCGATCTGCACCTGTCTCTTATACACATCTC
>OJPD01000980.1_pt1 | contig 17209 bp, 16 predicted proteins | sample 1598371 | NCBI WGS metagenome assembly OJPD01 (sample SAMN03922478, study PRJEB24848) | human gut metagenome | isolation source: stool sample | host: Homo sapiens | place: Germany | collected 2010-11
CAGCGTCAGATGTGTATAAGAGACAGATACTGCGCCCCTGCCTTGGCGGGAATAATGGCAACAGCCTTCAACAGCCCTTCGATGATCTGCTCTTTATTAACAGTAAGTTTCATACATTCTTTCCTTAACTATTATTGGCAGTGTTTCTATGTTCGTATTGGCTTAAACGCCTTGTAAAGATTGAATTTTTTATGGAACAGCCCGACGTGTTTTATGAGAACACCGGTAACAGCCCAAAAGCCTTTACCCTGATTTACGAGGTCAGGGTGTTTTCATTTCAATCTCTGTTACCAGTTGGTGTACACTTTTGTTACTAACCATCAATTTCTTAATCTTATTAATGGCATATATGACCGTGCTATGGTCACGTCCGCCAAAGGCGCGGCCAAGTTCCGGGTAGGAAAGCCCCAGTTTCCGGCGGCATATATACATGGATACCTGCCGTGCCAGTACCAGGTCCGGCCGCCGTTTGGCGCCCAGTACATCTTCGGGCCTCAGGTTGAGCCTTCTGGCTACTTCGCCCAGAATTTCCCGGCAACCGGGCATTTTTTCCGCAACTCCGGTGCGCACGATATTTTCCATATCAGACTGCGTGAGGTTATTACCCTTTACAGCGCAATACGCACCCACCTTGAGCATGAGGCCTTGTAAAAGCCGGAACTGCGAACAGCGCTGGGCTAGAAAAAGCAGCTGTTCACGTGTGAGCGGCAGGCGCCGTTCCTTGCATATGACCTGCAGGTAGCGCAGCCGGACATCCAGGTCCGGTTCCATAAGTTCCACCACAAGGCCGCTTTCAAGGCGCGAACGCAGGCGCTCGTCAAGCGCTTTCAGGGCCTGCGGCTGGCCGGAGCAGGCAAAGATCATACGTGGGGCGGCTCTGTGTATCTGCTCGCCCGCAGGCGGGATATCTTCCCCGGAGGGGATACCCGGCAAGTTTTTCTGTCTGCCGGGGCAGGTGTCTATAATGGTTACAAGCTTGCGTTGCCAGGCGTCATGCCCGGCAAGGTCCTGAATGTCGTCCAGAACAAGCACGTCATAGCGCAGCCAGAACAGTTCCGGCCTTCTGGCCCACACAAGATGTTCAGAGCAGAAACGGGCGGCGCTGGAGCATATCATGCGGGCGGGATCGGCGGTGCGGGACATCACGCATGTCATGGCCTGAAGAAGGCGGCTTTTTCCTGTGCCGCTACGCCCGCAGACCAGAAAAGGGTTATAGGCCGTGGATGTGGTGTCGGCGGCCAGATCTCTGGCCGTTGCCAGAGGAAAAGCGTTTTTGTCATTGCAGATGAAGTCTGCAAAGGGGTCTTCCGCTTCAGCCATTGTGTTGCTGCGGCAGTCAGGTCCGGGGGGCGGGCTGACGGGCTGCGGCAGAGTTCTGGCGGCAAAAGCGCCGGGAGCGGCGCTTTCGTAGACGATCCTGGGCACGGAATCTTCGTGCAGCCGTGTAAAATGTCTGCGCAGTGCATCTTCAAAGGCAGCGCGTCGGTGCAGGCTGAACCAGTCTGCAAAATACATGTGCGGAAAAACCACCCTCAGGGTGTCTTTTTCCTGGCGCAGGGTAAGGCTCTCCAGCCAGGTTTCTCCCGCTGTGGCCCGATTCTCCGCCAGTATTTCCCGCAATTCTTTTTTCAGCATAATATACGATTCATTGGCCTCGCAGGCGCGCCCTGTGGATAAAGGCTCTGCCCGCAGGTTCGGCGTGAGGCTCGATTTTCGCGGCCCCGGCCGCACAGGAACAAGGGATACTCGTAGCATAAAAGTTGATTTCAAACAAGAGGGCCGCCATTGCCCGCAAATACTGCTTGCTGTGGATGTCTGTGGAAAAGGCTGTGCCGCCGTCTGCTTTTTTGGGGCGTAATATGCGGGCAATTTTGTGCCCATAAGGCATGTGACGGCACGGGCCTGCCCCTGTCCTGCTTTCGCCGCGGCCTGTACCCTGCCGGGTTCAGCTGTATTTTTATTTCATCCGGCACATGCGGCAGGCAGCCACAGGGGCATGATGTCCGAACCGATTTGGGAACAGGAAAAAAACGTGCAGTAATGCGGCCCTGACTGTGGGCCTGCCCGTTGAACTGGACAAGGCCCTTGCCCATGCGTATAAGCTCCTCATGGGATCAAAGATGAAAAGACTATGGTTGGCAGGGGTCTTGCTGTTGGCGGTGCTGGGTTTTGTTGTGGCCCGCCATGCGGGATTGCCCGGTCTTTCGGCCGTTAGCGGGCCGGAATCCGCGCAGGAGCAGGCTGCAGTTCCGAACAGCGAACAAACGCAGGAACATGACGGCTCCCAGGGCAATCCATCGCTCCAGAACCCAGAAAACAATCCCGCCGGCTCCGGCGAACCAGATTCTTCCTCCGCTTCTTCTCCTTCCAGTGATTCAACCAATGCAGATCATGCAGATCTGGCCGCTGACGCAGCCGCAGATGCGGCGGATGCCGGGGCAGCGCCCGGTGAGGCTGTAGTACGCGGTACTTTTGAACGGGGTGACACCGTAAGCAAGGTTCTTGAAAATTCCGGCGGGCAGGGAACACATCAGTATGTCAGTGCGGCGCGTCAGGTTTTTTCCATGCGCTCCTTTCGTGAAGGACAGCCCTATGTTGTGGTTACCGATACGGAATCCGGCAAGGTAAAACGTTTTGAATACGAGATAGACAGCCATCACCGGCTTGTCGTCGAGGGTACGGATGCCCCTGCCGCCAGGCTGGAACCCATTGAGTATGTCGTGCTGCTGGATTCTGTTGCCGGAACCATCAACGACAATCTTTTTCAGGCTGTGGCCGATATGGGCGAAAGCCCGCAAATGGCCCTCAAGCTGGCAGACCTTTTCGGTGCGGAAATAAACTTTATCCGTGACCTGCAACAGGGCGATTCTTTTGCCGTGCTGGTGGAAAAACGCTACCGGGAGGGCGAGTACAAGGGCTATGGCCGTATTCTTGCCGCGCACTTCACCAATAAGGGTAAAACCTACGAAGCCTATATTTTCAAGGATGGCAAAAGGGCTGAATATTATAACCGCAAGGGCGAAAGCCTGCGCAAAACCCTGCTGCAGGCCCCTCTAGCCTTTACGCGCATCACCTCGCGCTTTACAAACAGCCGTTTGCACCCCATATTGAATTACAGACGCGCCCATCACGGTGTGGACTATGCCGCGCCTACAGGTACTCCGGTCAAAGCTGTGGGTGATGGGGTCGTGACACAGCGCTCCTGGGCCGGAGGCTACGGCAACCAGATTATCGTCAAGCATACTGCCGGGCTGGAATCCATGTACGCGCACCTTTCAGGGTATGCGCGCGGCCTTGCCAAGGGGCAGCGTGTACGCCAGGGGCAGGTTATCGGTTTTGTGGGCAGTACCGGTCTGGCTACCGGCCCGCACCTGGATTTTCGTCTGCGCCAGAACGGCAAGTTTATTGACCCGGCCAAGGCCATCAACCCGCGCGGTGAGCCGGTGTCCAAAAAGGCCATGGCTGAATTTGAAAAAATCGTGGCTCTTGAGCTGGCGTATCTTAACGGAGAAAAACCCCTCTCTGAATATGAGCCGGGCAGTATCGTGCCTGATAAGCCCATTCCCGCGCCTGAAAAACCCGCGGAAAAAGAAAAAAGCAAACCCGCCAAAAAAGGGCGGCGCTGAAGTAACGCCGCTCTCGCAAGGAGGGCCGTCATGATGTACTTTCAGCCACTTTCGGGCATTGCTCTGGTCGCCCAGAATACTCCGCCCGATACTACGGATGTCATTGCTTACCTTCCCTCTGTCATCAATGACATTACTGCCGCCATTGACCAGCTTCAGTCTGCGGACAGCGCCAGTTCGTTCATGCAGACGCAGTGGCGCATGGCAGCTGCCAACATGCTGGGGATCGGGGCTGTTACCGGAGGGTGGGCATAAGGCCCGCACTCTTTTGTTTGAACCCGTTATATACCACAGTTATGTCAACATACGGGCAAGCGCATTGCAGCTTGCCCGTATGTTATTTTTCGAGCAGCGCTAAGGCGAAGCTGTTCCGGCGTTGAGGGCAAGGCCGTCTGCCCTGTGATTCCTCACAGTGAGCATGGCAATATGGTGAGAGTGAGTGTCACGCTCTGGGGCCGTTTTGCCTGTTTTGACTGAAGGGACCGCCTGAAAGCCCTGCACGGCTGCTGCGTTTGTGCCCGCATTTGGGGCAGGTACGCAATCAGGCCCGAGCAGCCGTGGCGACCCGAGGCATGGACAGGACAGGTCGCTGGCTGATTCTCTTTCTGCTCTGTGTACAGGCGTGGTAACAAAGAGTTTTGTTACTAAAAAAACAATATATTTAAATATGTTAATAAAGAAAGGAACAAAAATGTTTTCCCGGGCAGCCGCAAAAAATACATGCCGCCGTTTCCGCGGCATGTATTTTTCAGGGTGGCATGTTTATTTCGTGCTCAGCCTTGTTCGGGCTGTTCCCGGCGCAGCATTTTTGCTGCAAACGCGGCGGCACCAAAGCCGTTGTCGATATTAAGAACAGCCACGCCCGGCACGCAGGTGGCAAGCATGGTGGCAAGGGCCGCAAAACCGCCTGATCCGATGCCGTAGCCCACAGAGGCAGGAACGGCCAGTACGGGGCAGGACACAAGACCAGCCAGCACACCGGGCAACGCCCCTTCCATGCCTGCCACGGCAATGATCACTCTGGCGGCGCGCAACGCTTCTGTATGGGGGGCGAGCCTGTGCAGGCCTGCAACGCCCACGTCGGTAACAAGACCACAGTTTTTGCCCCAGAAAGCCAGGGTGGCGTAAGCCTCAAGAGCTACGGAGATATCCGCTGCCCCGGCAGTGACCACCAGCGCTTCGCCTCTTTGCGGCCAGGGGGCCTGCATGGCCTGCGCAAAATCCGGTGCGCCGCCCACTGAAAACAGCCGCGGCAAAGGCCAGTATCGGCCAGTGGGAAAATGTTTTTCCAGCAGGGTGGCCTGTGCCTGGTCGACTCTGCTCGCCAGAACAGCACCGTGCCTGGCAAGGGCGCCAACAGCGGCCACCAGCGCCTGATCGCTTTTGCCCTGAGCCAGAACAACTTCGCCAAGGCCGGTGCGCAGCCCTCGCTGTGTATCCAGGGTCAGGCCGTTCAGGGTATCGCACACTGTTTGCGAACCCAGAAGTTCAAGAGCTGTTTCGGGCTGCATGCGGCCTTCGGCAATTTCAGAAAGGATGTGCAGGAGATGAGGATTGGACATGCCTTTTTATACGGCAGGCAGGCATGTTTGTCAGCAGGGGCAAGCCGGTAAACGCCGCCGGATACGGCCGTGAAAACATGTTTTCCATGCCATATGGGCCAACTGGTCGTTTTATGGCGTAAAAAGCTCCTGTTCCAGTGTATTTCAACATCCGTTGGTTGCATTGTATCGCCTGACACGGTAAGAAAATTTCATGTTGACGCGCCGTCTGCTATTTCTCACCCCCGCTCAGGCCGTGACCTCGGTCTTTCCTGCCCTGCGTGATGCCGGATATGAACTTGGCATTGCGGAAAATCTCAAGGGCGCCTCCGTCTTCATTCGCAAGTCCGGACCGGGCATCATTTTTGCGCGGCCCAGCCTGCCTGGTTTTCGCGTTGAGGATCTTCTGGCTGTAGGGGCTGAAGACCCTGCTTTTCCCCCGGTTATTGTCATTACGGACAGGGGAACCGCCGATGAGGCCGAACGCCTCATGAGTCTCGGAGCACAGGATTACTGGCTTGAACCGCTGGATGTAGAGCGCATCATGGCCGTGGCGCGGTCGCTGGGCAACGGGGCCGGGCAGCGCAAGGCGGCTGCGCCTGCCACCTCTACCCTTGGAGGGCGCAAGGCCCATTATGGAGAGGGCGCCGGGCCGCGCATTGTGGGCAAACATCCGGCCATGGGCAGAGTTTTGCATCTGGCGCGTCAGGTGGCCGGTTCGCGGGCAACGGTACTGATTACCGGCGAATCAGGCACGGGCAAGGAAATGTTTGCCCGGTATCTGCACGCCATGAGCAAACGTGGTGACGGGGCCTTTGTGGCCGTCAACTGCGCCGCCCTGCCGGAGCACCTTCTTGAAAGCGAACTTTTCGGGCATGAAAAAGGCGCGTTTACCGGCGCCATTGCCCGCAAGCCGGGTAAATTCGAGCTTGCTGACGGCGGCACACTGCTGCTGGACGAAATTTCAGAAATGGACCTTTCCCTTCAGGCCAAGCTTTTGCGCGTCCTGCAGGAGGGTGAGGTGGACCGAGTGGGCGGCACAGAACCGCTCAAGGTTAATGTGCGTGTGCTGGCCACCACCAACCGGAACCTTGAAGACTGGGTAAAGCAGGGAAAATTTCGTCAGGACCTGTATTTCAGGCTCAATGTTATTCCTTTGCGCCTGCCTTCATTGCGGGAACGTGGCGATGATGTTCTGGAGCTGGCCGGATTTTTTATGGACATGTACATACGCGAATACCAGCTTGCTTCGACAGTGCTTTCGCAAAGCGCCATAGACTGGCTGCGCGAGTATGATTTTCCTGGCAACGTGCGTGAACTGCAGAATCTGATGGAACGCGCTGTCCTGCTTGCCAATGGCCGACCTGTAGAGCCGCGCCATTTTCTGCTGGAAGATGACGACTGGCCGCTGTTTGAGGATGACAGCGCGGACTTTGCCCCCGAACATTCCGGGGCCGCGGCTGTGCCGGACTTTTCCGGTGGCGTGGCGCTTGCCGCAGACACGTCGCCGCGAAGTACCGCCGCTGGTGGTGGGCCTGCGGTGTTGCCTTCAGCCGGTGGTATGCCCGGTGCGGTTATCCCCCTGCATGAGATGGAGCGGATCATGATCCTCAAGGGGCTTGAAGCAACATCCGGAAATCGCACACAGGCCGCCGACCTTCTTGGCATTTCTGTGCGGACCCTGCGCAACAAGCTCAACGAATACCGCGCTGCCGGCCACCCTGTAGACTGATTGGTGTCTGAGGCATCGCCCTGCCTGCGGAGAACACTTTGGCCTTGAGGATACAACTTCTCAAGATTTCAGAAAACTCATTTCGGCGGTGACCCGCGTAGATACATCGTATTTGCGCCCTCGCGGCCCATGCCTGTCCGCGCAGGCATCAGTATAGCATATCCGGGTTATCCTTATGTAGCCGTTGCCGCTTTTATGGCAACGGCTACATGCGTTTTTCAGGAGCAGCTTCGGCAAAAAGCCATGCAGGCTCGACCCGTACAAGGGTTGACCCGGCATGGCTTTTTTACACTCCGCCTCACGCGGCCAGTAACAGAGCCTTATGGGCGCATATGCCCCCCCGGCTCTGTCGGGGGATATTTATTATGCCGGACTGGGGTTGTGCAGCCCTGTGTCCGGTTGTGGCAATATCCTGAGGTGGTTTTCCAAGATGCTGCGCAGATTTTTTGCAGTATCCGCATGGGTTTCAGCGCATGCGGCCTTTGGGGAAATACCTCTTTTCAAAGCTGTTAGCCGTTCATCAGCGCGTGTACAGCACATGCATGCGGGCGCGGTCTTCAGGCGTAAACATTTGAAGAACGTCTGAGCGTGTTTGTGCCGCTGCGGCTGGCAGCGGCACAGGTGACTTCACGGTCTTCGGAGGGGTGCGACGCACTCTTGGCGGGCAGGCGTGTTCGAGGGCCTGTACCCTGAGGCGCTGTAAGATCAGCGGCCGCCGCGAATAGCGCAACCGGATCTGTTGAGCTTTTCATACAGCCAGGAAAAATCCAGAGTGCCGTTTTCTTCAATCCGGCGGAGCTTTTTCATCCCTTCATCTGTGATTTTCTTCGCCCGGGCGGCCACGGTTTCCGCTTCTGCGGCCCGCACGGCCACGAGGCCGTCGTCGTCAGCCACGATGATGTCTCCGGGGGTTATGACCACATTGCCCATACCTACAGGAACATTTACTTCGCCGCAGGCGTCTTTGTACGGCCCGTTGGGAGTTACGGCGCGGGCGTAGACCGGAAAGGACAGTTCGCTCAGGGCGCGGGCATCGCGTACGGCCCCATCGATGACAAAGCCCGCCAGGCCGCGCCTGAGCGCCAGATGGGCCATGATTTCGCCGCATACGGCACGGTCTTCGTACGCCGCGCATGAAACAACCAGCACATCGCCCGGCCGGGCATTGTCCACAGCGTAATAGAGCAGCAGGTTCTGGCTGGCCGGCAGGTTGACGGTATAGGCCGTGCCCAGCATACGGGCCGCACCCAGAGGACGCAGGGCCGCTGGCAGGGCGGCATTGCGGCCCAGGGCATCGCAGATGTCGGCCACGGGCAGATCCCTGTACTGGGCAATGATGGAAGGATGCGGCCGGGAAAAACTGCTGTTGATGGCGTAGCGCATTTTTTGTCCTTTTCAGACGCGGTTATCAGCACGTGGCTTACCAGGCATGGAAAAAATACGGCAGTGTCTGATGCGTTCAACTGGCGTCATATAGCTGGCAGCTTATTCTTCTTCATAAAAAAACATGGAGTTGGCGTGAGTAAGAATTGCTACCTTTGCAGCCGGGTTCTTTTCAACCCATCTGTCCAGCGTGGCCTGCGCGTCTCCCTTTTGCAGCAGGCAGCGAGCGACATCTGTATCTGAAAGGGCAGTATGCAGCACAAGCTCATGTGAGGCCGCAACACGAGAAAACAGAAAAGCCTTGTGTGCGCCCATCTTGAATTCCTGCCGGGCAAAGTCGCGCAACAGGGTTTCGTGGTTTGCAAAGCAGCTCACGTAGTTTTCGTATCTGTCATCACCGATACCCTGAGAACATTCCGCCGCCAGCAGAATTTTACCGGCAGGTGCAACTATGCGCCGTGCCGGGTCCAGAGCCTTTTGTGCCTGATACAGGCAAATGTCCTTGGGCGCTCCACCGCAGGAAGCAATGACAATGTCATAGGAGGATTCCAGTCTGAGGCCGTAAAGACGCCGGGTGGCCTGGGCTGCGGAACGCATTATCCGGGGCGGATTGCCCACAAAAAGAGCGGCAATCTGTTTTTCCGGGGTCAGGGCAACGTTGACGGCCAGTGTTACGCCCGCGATTTCTCCAGCCTCATTGAGGTCTTCCCGCACGGGATTGCCCTCAATATTGCCTGCATGCGCGCCGGAAGCCTGCAGCATGCTGTGGTTTTTGGCGATCATCGCCGCTGAGGCACAACCCACAACAACGCCCTTTGCACCTCCCGTGAACCCGGCGAACTGATGTGCGTCCACCATACCCATGACGATTTTAAGATCGGCATCCGCATAGGCCGCATTGATTTCCACAGGTGTCCCACGGCTGGTAACGCCCATAAGCCGTACGGGCGAATTTTGGGCATCGTGGCTTACAACGGCGCATCCGTGCAACTCCGACGGTAAAATGCGCCGCAACTGGGCCGCATCTGGTGGCTCATGCAGGCCGCCGCCAACAACAATACGTATATTGCCATGTTCAATCTGTGGAAAAACATTGAATATTTTTTTCAACAATACAGGCAGCAACAGTTTTATGGGGAAAGGCCGTGTTTCGTCCGGAAGTGCAATGGCGATGGATTCCGGCACGGCCATTTCCTCCAGGCGGGGGCAGCCTTCCGGTTTGTCCAGTGCTCCGGCAAAGACGGCAAGCGGATCGGCAAGAGGAGGAGCCTGCCGCGGGGTGAAGACATCAACGGAAAGCGTGTCCGGCAGTGCGACACGTAAACTGCCCTCGCCATATTTTATGGTATAAAGCATGAGCATCCCGCCGCTGCCATCCGGCATGCCGGATGGCAGGTGTGCAGTATAGTGTTATTTTTGAAAAACATCTAAAAAAACAGCCCGGTAGGGGTAGGAACATTGAGCAGTTTTACAAAGCTTGCCCATAACAGAAGGCAGAAGATGACACCATAAATCAGCCCGGCTTTGGCAGCATGCCCAATGCCCTGAGACTTGTCCCCAAGAACTATGGAAGAACCCGCAATGAAGATGAATGTGCTGCTAAAAAAGCCGAAAAGCATGATAAAAGAAACATAAATTAATGAAAAAACTGATATTATAGCTACTTTTGCCCATGCCACAGGCTCATCATCGCAGCTGGTGGATTCTTTATGCCGTAGCCACAGACCTTTGCCCACAAACCAGATCCCGCCGAGCGCGATAACCACAAGCAGGGCGCTGGGAAAAATGCTGCTTACTCCTTCAAGATCCGTCAGTTGCATGCCGAAGACAGTGCTGATCAGCAAAAAACTCAACCCGCACAAAAAATCGAGAGTGCTTTTACGCATGTTCCTCGTCCTCTGTCGTTTTGCGGTCGGAAGCGCACAGACATTTGGCCTGACGCTGCTGGTCGCGCAGTTTTTTCAGGTGCAGCAGATAGGGGGTGGCAAGAGAAAGGGCCAGAGCGAAAATGAGCACCTTGCTTATGTTGCTGCCAAACATGATGGCGGGCAGTCCACCTTCCACGGAGTGCGCGAGGTCAAGGCATTTGCCCAGATTTTCTTCAATCATGGGGCCAAGAATGACGCCCAGAGCCATAGCACCGGTGTCCATGCCCAGCTTGCCGCCAAAAAAGCCCACAAAACCGAACACCAGCACGGCCCATATGTCCACGATGCTGTTGGATATGGCGTATGCGCCGATGCACGACAGCACAACGATGCCTATGGCAACAAAGGTCAGGCGTATGGTCAGCAGCTTTGCCATGCAGCGGCACAGCAGAAATCCAACGGGGATCATCAGCAGATTCACGGCGAATTGTGAAAAAATAAAAGTATAGGCAAGGTCACCCGTGACAGAAAAGATTTTGAATCCCGGCTGGATGCCGTGTGCCATAAGCGCGCCCAGAATGACGGCGGCCACTGCGCTGCCGGGAATGCCCAAGGTGAGCATGGGGATCAGCGAGCCACCGATAACGGCATTATTGGCGCATTCGGAGGAGGCGACTCCCTCAATGCAGCCCTTGCCATAGGTGGAAGGGTCTTTGGCCCAGCGTTTGCTTTCGTTGTATGAAATGATTGATGCTATCTCACCCCCGGCCCCGGGCAGCATGCCCACCCAGGTACCGATGAGAGAGGAGCGCAGCAGCACTTTTTTACATTTTGTAGTCAGGTAGGTCGCCACCTTACGAAAGGTTCCCTTGCGGGGATTATACTCGGCGACAAACGTTTTGTCCGTGCCGATAAGGTACAGTACCTGCGAGAAGGAAAACAGGCCGATCATACAAGGAATGACAGAAATGCCCTGCACCAGAGAATAACTGCCAAAGGTAAAGCGTGGCACGCCAACGTTCGGGTCAATGCCTATGGTGGAAATAAGCAGGCCGATAGCGCCTGACACAATACCTTTGCCCATGTTGCCCGGACTCATGACAGCGATGGTGCTCAGGCCGAACAGGCAGAGCCAGAAGTTTTCCGGCCCGCCGAACTGCAGGGCGAAACGGGCCAGGGATCCTGCGAGAAAAAGTAGAAAAAAAACACCGACAATACCACCGAATGCTGATGAAAGCAGCGATGTATACAGGGCCGTATCCGCTTCGCCGCGCTTTGTCAGGGGCCAGCCGTCAAAGGTTGTGGCTACGGATGACGGCGTGCCGGGCGTACAGATGAGCACGGCCGAATTGGCTCCCCCATAAATGGCGCCAACGTATATGGCTCCCAGCATGATCAGTCCCGACGTGGGATTCATGGCAAAAGTGGCCGGAACCATGAGGGCCACGCCCATAGTTGCTGAAAGACCGGGCAGTGCGCCTATGACGATGCCGCCTGTAAGACCGGCAATCATAAGAAAAATATTCAGCGGATCAACGAGATTGAGCAGGGATGGAACAATAAATTCGGTCATCTGCGTCTCCTTGGAAACGGAGCGAGCGAAAGAACGCCCGCTCCGCCCGGTGTTACTTCAGCAGCCCTGCCTCATCGAGCATTTTATGGGCCTTGGCTTGCTGGCTTTGGATGTATGCCCGCGTTGCATCACCATCGAGGTATTCCGCAGGTTGACCAGCTTTTTTCATATCAGCCAGGTACTCCTGGTCGGTGCATATTTTTTTGAAAATCTTGCGCAAGTATTCAAGTTTTTCGGCAGGCACACCCTTTGGGGCGGCAAAAACGCGCCTGATGTCGGAAACAAGATCAATATTGCTTTCCCGCAGGGTGGGCACGTCGGGCAGGAAATCATTGCGGCTTTCGGCTGCGACATTGAGCACCCTGAATTCGTCAATGGAGCGCATGACGTCATTGATATTGCCGAAAATAAGGTCAACCTCGCCACCAAGCAGGGCAGCATTCTGGTCTGCCGCGCCTTTGTAAAAAACACGGCTCAATTTTACATCGGGAAAAAGCTTGTTGAATTCCAGAAACATGAGATGGTGCCCGCTTAAAGGACCAACCAGCCCCACCTTGATTTTATTGGGGTTGGCCCTGGCATAATCGATGATTTCAGAAAACGAATTGAACTTGCTGGAGTTGAGTACGGCAATACACTGCGGGTCGTTAACGACCTGAGCAATGTAGTCGAAACTGTCGGGATTGAAGGCCGCGCGCTGGGCAAGAGACTGAAGGGAGAGATGGGGAATATTGAGTCCGCCGATGGTGTATCCATCGGCCTTTGATTTGGCAATTTCAGTAAAGCCGATAATGCCGCCAGCCCCAGGTTTATAAACAAAAATCCATGGTTCACTGACGTATTTATCCCAATATTTCTGCATAATGCGGGCCTGAACATCACTTGAGCCGCCGGCTGTGAAGGCGATGATCATGCTGACCGGCTTTTCAGGATACGCCGTGTACGCCGGAGCGGCGGCCAGTATCAGGGCCAGTGTAAACAAAAGGCTGGGCAATGCAGTCTTTATTCTCATACGGTCCTCCTTTTTAGGCCCAAGTAGTGAAGATGTTTCGGGGGAAAGGACACAAGCCCTTTCCCCCGAAACGTGTTTTACGCGCTTTCGTAAAGCCGGGTCATGATAAATTCACGGTGACCCAGGGCTTCAGCCGAGGTATTGCGGCCGTTGCAGGTGCGGATGAGCATTTCAAGCAGCATGTCTCCCGCCTGGTCCATGTTTATTTCCCGGCGCAGAAGGCCGGAAACGTCCACATCGATATGCTCGTTCATGGTGCGCACGGTGCGCGGGTTGGCCGAGAGCTTGATGACCGGCAGAATGGGGTTGCCGATGATGTTGCCCTGGCCGGTGGGGAAGAAGTGGGCCACAAAGCCCGAAGCGGCACACAGGGTAACCATTTCGGCAGCAGCGGAAGAGGAATCCATAAACCACAGGCCGGGACCGGTGGGAGACTCGGCCTTGTCGAGGCAGCCGACCACAGGCGCCTTGCGGCCGATCTTCTGGACGTTGCCCAGGGCTTTTTCCTCAATGGTCGTCAGGCCGCCCTCAATGTTGCCCTTGGTGGGCTGCGAGTCGCAGAGGTCATTGGTTTTGTGGTCGTCCACCACCTTGGCGTAGCGGTCGAAAAATGCCTTGAACTTGGCGCGCACTTCTTCGTTGGCGCAGCGTTCCATCACCAGATGCTCGCCGCCGGTAATTTCAGTGGTTTCGCCAAACAGGGTGGTGGCCCCGGCTTCCCACAGCTTGTCGAAGGCGTTGCCCACGGTGGGGTTGGAGGCGATGCCGGAGGTAGTGTCGGACTCGCCGCACTTGCAGGAAACCCACAGCTCATCCACCGTACATTGGGTGCGCTGCAGTTCGCTGGCGTAGTGCACAAATTCCTTGGCCTTGAGGGAAGCGGCGCGGATGGTTTCCAGATCGCCGTGCTGCTCGATGCCAAAGCCCACCACGGGTTTGCCGGTTTTGGCAATGCCGTCCACCACGCGCTGGGTCCACACCGGCTCGATGCCGATAACCACTACGGCGGCCACGTTGGGGTTGCAGCCCGTGCCGATAAGGGTGCGGAAGTGCAGGTCGAGGTCTTCACCGAACTGCAGGCGGCCGTAAGCATGGGGCAGGGCCATGGTTCCCTTGATGTTGTTTGCCACAGCCTCGCAGGCGGCGTTGGAAAGGTCATCCAGGGGCAGAATGATCACATGGTTGCGAATACCCACACGTCCGTTTTCGCGGCGGTAGCCCATAAATGTCTTGTTCATCGGTTTACCACCTTTTGGTTTTGACGTTGTGTACATGCAGGTGTTCGCCGCGCTTGATGGGCTTGACCACCTTGCCGATATCCGTGCTGTACTTGATAATGGTATCGCCCACGGCAAGATCCTTGAGCGCGATCTTGTGACCGATCGGAATGTCGCTCAGGGTTTCAAACTCCAGTGTGGTGTCGCCGTCCATGACCCAGCCGTTGAGCTGGTCGCCTTTTTTGACGCCTTCAACCACGACCACGCCAACGCTGTCGCCGGGCTCATGCACCACAAAGTGGGTTGTCATACTGTTCTCCTTGGATAGTATGTTGGTAGTAGAACGCGATGTAATACACAAGCAGTCTCTCTTATATGCGTTATCTGTTTACACGCATATATTTTGCGTTCTAATGCAGTAGTAAATATTGCATCAGGTATAAGACAAGACATGCTTTGCTTGTATCTCCACCGGCTTGCTAGAGTATAGAGCAATGTGCGTGCCAAATATGCGTGACATGTATTAGCCTCCGCTATTTAAGGATATTTTTTCACAATATTGTTTGATTGATCAGTCTGTTTTGATTAAATGTGGGCATAATGCTTGTTTTTGGGCAGGAGAATGCCTAATGTTGGGCAGGAGGATTTATGCCATATGAACTTTCGGCCAGCGGGCTAAACAATCCTTCGCAGACGGTAGGTCAGGTAGTACACCATCTGGCGCGGCTTGTGGTGGGCAAGATGGACCGCAATGCCTTTTTCCGTATGCTTTCAAAACAGCTTCGTGTTTTATTTCACTATGACCGTTTCTGCATTAACCTGTATGATGCGGAAAGGGAGTTTCTCAACCTGTTCACCGCAGCCGACGGCACGGTGGTAGAGTCACTCTCCAATACGCGCATTGCCCAGAACACGGTGGCCGGACTGGCCATTGCCTCACGTAAGCCCGTTGTCATCAACGATCTGGCAAAACACGATTTCGGCGATTCGCCCATGCCTCTTTCCACCGTGGGCCTTAATTCCACCATCGCCCTGCCCCTCATCATCAACGGCGAGGTCATCGGCACACTGCACGTGTCTTTCATGCAGCCGCCCGAAAATATCGTACAGATACTCAATGTGCTGCTGGAACTAAGCCCCGTGCTTTCCACATTTCTTTTTGCCGTGCTTTCCGAAGAGCGGCTTGAAAAAATGCGCGCGGCCCAGGCTGGTTCCCCGCGCAGCCCGGAGGCAGATGTCACCGGCAGCATCTTGCTGGCCTCAAGCCTGCTGGAAACGCCGGACATGAAAAAGCTCATGGCGCTGGCCCGCAAGGTGGCAAAGCTGCATATCCCCGTCATGATCCTGGGCGAAACGGGGACGGGCAAGAGCATGTTGGCCCGCTGGCTGCACTTGCACAGCCCCAGGCGCAAGAACAGTTTTGTAAAGGTCAACTGCCCTTCCCTGCCTCCCACGCTTTTTGAGAGTGAAATGTTCGGTTATGCCAAGGGGGCGTTCACCGGGGCTACCAGCAAGCGGGTGGGACGGGTGGAACTGGCCCAGGGGGGCACGCTTTTTCTGGACGAGATAGGGGAACTCGCGCCGGAGATGCAGAGCAAGCTTTTGCAGGTGCTGGAGGAAAATTCTTTTGAGCGTGTGGGCGAGGCCGCGCCCATCGGCGTGGATATGCGCGTCATGTCTGCCACCAATATTGACATGGCCGAGGCAATGGATCAGGGCCGTCTGCGGCGCGACCTGTACTACCGCCTTGGTTCGGTGGTATTGCGCATGCCGCCCCTGAGGGAACGCAGAAACGACATCCCGCTGTTTGTGGAGCATTTTGTCAGGCAGTTTTCCAGAGAGTACGAAATTCGCCCGCCCCGGCTTTCACGTCCGGTTATGGATGTCCTGCAGGAACACGTCTGGCCAGGGAATATACGCGAACTGCGCAATGTGGTGAGCCGCCTTCTGCTCCAGACCCTGGACGGGCAGATAACCGGCAGTTTTGTGGATGAAGCCCTGCACCTGTGGAAAGGCCCGGCCGGAACAGCGCCGCCCGCTCCCGCAGCGCCGGCGTCCGGCATTGTTGCGGGTAATGCCGCAAACAGTCCCCCTGTGCCTGCCCCCGCCCGGCAGGAAGCCCCGCCCGGCCTTCTTTCGCTTGAGGACAATGAGAGAGCGCATATAGAAAAAGCCCTGCGTCTTTGCGGCGGCAAGCTGTCCGGTCCTGGCGGCGCGGCGGATATGCTCGGTATTCCGCGCTCGACGTTGCAGCACCGCATCCGCAAGCTTGGCATCAGATAGCCGCGCGGGCGGCCCGCGCGCAGGCCTTCTGGCCGGAATCGCCGGAGTGTGCCGCCCCGGACAGAAGGCAGGCCTCCATCTGGCCTGCTCCTGTCGGACGCATGGCCGAAGATGCCGCCAGAGGGCTGCACAGCAGCACGTCAAAATCAGCCATGACCTTTCTTGAGTTTCCGCTGGATTGCGCATATGATGCCGCTCTACGTCAAGAGCAATTACGCAGTCGGAGTTCGCATGCTTGAGTATATTCGCGACAAATCGCAGTCCCTGGGTGTCAAACTGGCCTTTGGTCTTATCATCCTTGTCTTTGTTTTCTGGGGCGTTGGCAACTTCAACGACCGCAGTTCGGGTACGCTTGTGGCCGTGGTCAACGGCGACCCCATCTCCATGCGGGAGTTTGAGCTGGCCTACCGCAACGCAGAGGAAAACCTGCTGCGTAGCAATCCCGGCCTGACCCGCGAGCAACTGAAGCAGCAACAGCTGGGTCGCCAGATTCTGCGTGACCTTATTACCCAGGTGCTGCTGTCGCAGGAAGCGGCCCGCACGGGCGTGAGCATCACCCCGCTGGAACTGCGCATGGCCGTGGGCAACATCAAGGGCTTCCAGAACGAAAAGGGGCAGTTTGACCCCGAGGTCTATACCCGCGTTCTTGCTGCCCAGCGCATGGCTCCTGCCCAGTTCGAGCAGGATATGTCGCGCGATCTGCTGCGTCAGAAGATTTTTGCCATGGTAACGGCCCCTGCCTGGGTTGACCCCGCCGAATCCCAGAAGCGGTTTGAATTTTTGCGCGAAAAGCGTGATGTGGACTATATTTTTATCCCTGCCTCGGATTTTGCCGCTTCCGTCAAGCCGTCGGATGAAGAGGTGCAGGCCTATTATGAAAGCCACAAGGCGCAGTTTGCCATTCCTGCCAGGGCGGATGTTGCGTACGTGCTTGTAAGCCCGCAGGATCTTGTGAAGGCTAGTGGCATCAGTTC
>OJPD01000989.1_pt1 | contig 17034 bp, 14 predicted proteins | sample 1598371 | NCBI WGS metagenome assembly OJPD01 (sample SAMN03922478, study PRJEB24848) | human gut metagenome | isolation source: stool sample | host: Homo sapiens | place: Germany | collected 2010-11
GCCGCGACGGTGCAATGTCGCAGCCGCCCTGCGGGCGGCAAGGCACGAAGCGCAGCGAATTCTCCTCGAAAAAGCGGCATGCCGCTTTTTCGACAATAGTAAGGGGCGGCTTTTGCCGCCCCTTATTGTAGCACACTGTCCTGCCTTGAAACAAGAAATTTTATTCCGCGCTCTTGAGACTCTCGACCATGTCGATCTTCTTCATCCTGAAGTGCGCGAGCACGTTGACGAGCAGCGAGAACAGCGCCGTCAGGATCGCCGCGTACACGTAGGCCGACGGCGCGGTCTGCCGCCCGAACATCATGAGGTCGATCTCCGTCGAGCGCACAAGGTAAATGTGCAGCCAGTGGCCCATAAAGCAGCCGAGCAGGATGCCGAACAGCGTGAGCACGATGTTCTCGCGATACACATAGGCCGAGACCTCGCCGTCGTAAAAGCCCAGCAGCTTGATCGTCGCGAGCTCGCGCTGGCGCTCAGTGATGTTGATGTTCGAAAGGTTGAAGAGCACGACCATCGCCAGCGCCGCCGCCGCCAGAATGATGATGACCACAACGAAGTCCACGCGCTCCATGCTGTGCGTGTAGGTATCCTGCGTGTCGCGCATGCGCGAGGTCGTCGCCACGCCGCTCATGTCGAGCAGCTTTTCAAAAATGGCGTTGCAGGTGTCGGTATCGTCGCTCGTGAAGTTCAGAAGGTAGGCGTTCGGCTCGCCGTCGGCGTGGAGCGCATTTTCATAGTAGCCGGGCGTCATATAGATGAAGTGGCCCGTATAGTGCTCGTAGATGCCCGCGACCGTCACATCGCCGCGCATGTCGCCGTCGAGGAAGAAGGTGTCGCCCACCGAGACCTTCAAAAGCTCGGAGAGCTTCTGGTCGATGTATACGCCCTCATCGCCCATTGTGATGGGATCTCCGCTCTTGTAGTCGAAAAGGTCCACGACCTTGCCGATCTCGTCGGAGGCCATCACCTCGACATAGGCGGTGGTTGAATAGGAGGGGGTGACCACCGTGGCGGACGAGGCCGCACAGGGGATGTAGTTCACAACGCGGGAGTCGCCTGCAAGGAAGTCCTCCACCGCCGCGCGCTCCTCGGGCAGGGCGTTGTCGGCAAGCGTCACCTGTGCCGAGTAGTGGAACAGCTCGTCATACTGGCGCGACATCGTAAAGAGCAGGGAAGACCTCATGCCAAAGCCCGCGATGATGAGCGCCGTGCAGCCGCCGATGCCGATGACCGTCATCCAGAAGCGCTTCTGGTAGCGGAAAAGATTGCGCGCTGTGACCTTGTGGATGAACGACATACGCCTCCACAGGGGCTTGATGTACTCAAGGAACACGCGCTTGCCCGCCTTCGGCGTGCGGGGGCGCATCAGGCTCGCCGGCGTCTCGCGCAGCGTGGCAAGGCAGGCCCAGAGCGTCGCGACTGTTGTGCAGGCGACCGCCGCGAGCACGGAAAAGAACGAAATATCCGTGTAGGCGTGCAGCTCGATATCCGGCATCTGATACATGATCTGATAGGCCGTGAAGATCATCTTCGGGAACAGGATATAGCCGATGACAAGGCCCAGAACGCCGCCGACAAGGCTCGGCAGCAGCCCGTAGCCGATGTACTTCCGTGAGATCGAAAGGCGGCTGTAACCGAGCGCCTTGAGCGCGCCGATCTGCACGCGCTGCTCTTCGACCATGCGCGTCATCGTCGTCAGGCACACGAGCGCCGCGACGAGGAAAAAGATGATCGGCAGCACGCTCGCGAGGTTCGCCATACGGTCAGCGTCCTGGCCGAAGCCCGTGTAGCCGGGGTTGTAGCTGCGGCTGAAGATGTACCACTCGCAGCTGTCGATATCCGCGACTTTGCGGCGTGCGTCGGTGATCTTTTCCTGTGCGTCGGCGATCTTCTCGTCCGCCTCCGCCTTGCCGTCCGCATATTCGCGCAGGCCCTTGCGGTAGTCGCGCTCGCCGTCCGTCAGTTCAACATAGGCGTCGGCAAGCTCCTGTGCGCCGTCGGCGTACTCTTCTTCGCCGTCGTAATATTCCTTCCAGCCGTCGTCGAGCTTTTTGCGCGCGTCAGCAAGCTTCTGTTTTGCTTCTTCAAGCTGCGCGGGCGCGTCGTCCAGCTCCTTCTTCGCCGCGTCCAGCTCCTTTTTGCCCTTGTCCAGCTCGACCTTGCCCTCGGCAAACTCCATGCGGCCGATGTTGTAATCCGACTGGCTCTTGTCAAGCTGCTGCTTGCTCTGCGCGATGCTCCCGGAGTTGACGTTCTTGAGCTGGGCAAGCTGCTGAGAAAGCTGCGCCTGCGCCGCCTGTGCCGCGGCAAGTCCCGCCTGCGCCTCGGCAAGTCCCTTTTCATAGCCCGCGCGTTCCTCGGCGGACAAATTCGGGTCTTGCAGCGCATCGTTCAGCTGTCCGATCTTCAGATTCAGCCCGTCGATCGTGCTCTGCGCCTGCGCGATGCCGTCCGTGAGCTGCGCACGCATTTCGTCCAGCGCGGCATCGGTCGTAGCGGCGGCAGTCTGATCGCCCTTTCCGAGATCCTCGATCAACTGCCCGGGCTTACCCTCATAGGGAGAACCCGTGCCGTCGAGCGCGCCGGTCACGGTGCTGCCCAGCGCGTCAAGCTGCGCTTTTCCCTCGTCCAGCCGTTTCTTTCCCTCGGCAAGATTCTTCGCGCCGGCGCCGAGCTGCTGCTTGCCCTGCTCGTATTTCTCCTTGCCGTCCTCATACTCGGCAAGTCCCTTTTCATACTCGGCGGCGGATTCCTCGTATTTGGCAAGCCCGTCCTTGTATTCCTGCTCGCCGTCGATCAGCTTCTGATAGGCGTCATCCAGTTCTGTGCGCGCGTCCGAAAGCTCCTGCTGCCCGTCGCGGTAGTCGCGCCAGCCATCATCCAGCTTCCTGCGCGCGTCGCTCAGTTCTTTTTGCGCGTCGCCGAGCTTTTCGTCGGCCTCGGCCTTCGCGTCATCGAGCTCACGCTGCGCATCGTCGAGCTTTTCCGTCGCCTCGTCGACAAGATCATCGTGGCGCAGCTGAGAGCGTGCGTCGCCGAACGGCTCCAGCTCATCGATGACGGCGTCGATATAGTCGTCATAGTCGCTGTAAAACGCGGTCATCTCCGCCGCGCCGGAGACACGCACATAGGCCGCCGTGTAGTAGTCGAGCGTGAACGCCTCGCGCGGCAGGTACAGATACGCCTTGACCGTGCCGCTGCCGAGCGTCGACGTGCCGCGCTCCACCGCAAGATACACGGGCGAGCGCACCGTGCCGACGACCGTATATGTATTCTGGGACAGCGCGTCGGAGAGATCGTCCCCCGGCGTCAGGGTGATGCGATCGCCAATTTCAATGTTCATCAGCGAGAGCATGTTTTCCTCCACCACGCACTCGTCCGCGCGCTCGGGCATGCGCCCGCCGCGCAGCAGCACCTCATTGATGCCGCGGCCCGTGAGGGAGAGGACCTTGACCACCGCGTCGAGCGAGTCGGACGAGGCGAATGCGTCGATGACGTATTCGCCCTCGGCGTCCTCGACCTTGTCCTGTGCTCGAAGAGAGGTAATGTCGTCGTCGGTCAGGCCGAGCGTTGAAAGCACCTGAATGTCCGCCAAGTGCAGGGAATCGAGATAGTCGTCGCCCGTGCGCTTCATGTCCGGCGCGGTCGCCTTGAGACCGGAGAGAAACGCGACCGAGAGCGCGACCAGGATCATCATGGAGAAAAAGCGGCTGCGCGTGTGCTGGATCTCGCGCCAGAAGTCCTTCTGCATGGCGTTTTTCATCGCGCCGCCCCCTTTCGTTCCGATTTCTTCGTTACCATTCGATCGGTTCCACGCTGGTCGGATGCTCATTGCACTGCATGCTCTCCACCGTGCCGTTTTTGATGTGGATGACGCGGTCGGCCATCGGCGTGATGGCGCTGTTGTGCGTGATGACCACGACCGTCACACCCTTTTGCCGGCAGGTGTCCTGCAAGAGCTTGAGGATCTGCTTGCCGGTCACATAGTCGAGCGCGCCGGTCGGCTCGTCGCAGAGCAGGAGCTTCGGATTTTTCGCCAGCGCGCGGGCGATGGCGACGCGCTGCTGCTCGCCGCCGGAGAGCTGACCGGGGAAGTTGTTCGCGCGCGCGGACAGGCCGACTTCGTTCAAGACCGTCGCTGCGTCGAGCGGGTCTTTACAGATCTGCGCCGCGAGCTCGACGTTTTCAAGCGCCGTCAGGTTGCCGACAAGGTTATAGAACTGGAAGACAAAGCCGATGTCGTGGCGGCGATAGGTCGTGAGCTGGCGGGCGTTGAAGCCGCTCACAAGCGTCCCGTCGACCGTGATGGTGCCGCCCGAGCAGGCGTCCATGCCGCCGAGCATGTTGAGGACCGTCGTCTTGCCCGCGCCCGAGGGGCCGACGATGACGCAGAATTCACCCTTTTCGATCGTAAAGCTGATGTGGTCCACCGCGCGAATTTCGATCTCTCCGCTGTGGTAGACTTTGGAAACATCCTCAAATGTGACGAAAGCCGCCATAGTCCGACTCCTCCGCTTCAAATATCATTTCTATTTTATTATAAGTGGAAAATAACGGAAATGCAAGTGTAGATATAGCAACTTGCATGAAAAAGCCGCTAATTTTTTGGGTAAAGCCATGAGAGCTGACGATTGAAATTTGCGTTTCCCGCGTCTATAATACAAACTGAAGTAAATGAGAGAAAGGAGCGTGAAAACGAATATGTTTGAGAACTTCATCAAGCAGGATGTTGACGACATGATCTTCGGCAGCACCGAGCAGATCATCAGCGAGCGCTGAGATCCGTTGTATCGACCACGCGAAAGCGTGGCTTTTTTGCTTTTATCGCCGGAAAGGCGAAAAAGGGCCGCTTCCACGGGAATTTTCGTCCCGAGAGGCGGATTTTTCTTGCCTTTGCACGGTGTGTGTGATATACTTTTTCGGCTAATGAAGGATAAAAGTAAGGAGAGAGAACGCCATGGCTGTGATCGAATACGATTCCTACAAGCAGAAGCTGCTTGCGATGGACGAAACATTTGAAAACCTCTTCAAGGCGCTGGAGATCGAGCAGGCCCGCCAGGAGCTGAACCGCCTCGAGCTCGAGGCGCACGAGGACGGCTTCTGGAACGATCTGGAGCGCTCGCAGAAAAACCAGATGCGCTCCAAGCAGCTGCAAAATAAAATTCACCGTTACGAAAAGCTCGTTTCCACGCGCGACGATCTGCTCGCGCTGATCGACATGGGAACGGAGATGGACGACGCAAGCCTGCTGCCCGAGCTCGAAGAGGGCTACAAAAAGCTCGAAGCCGATGTGGAGCAGGCGCGACTCACGACGCTCCTTTCCGGCGAATACGACAACTGCAACGCCATTTTGACGTTCCACGCCGGCGCGGGCGGCACCGAGGCGCAGGACTGGGCGCAGATGCTCTACCGCATGTATATGCAGTGGGCGAACAAGCACGGCTTTGAATTCGAGATGCTCGACTATCTCGACGGCGACGAGGCCGGTCTCAAGAGCGCGACGGTCATGGTCAAGGGTGAAAACGCCTACGGCTATCTGAAGGGCGAAAACGGCGTGCACCGCTTAGTGCGCGTTTCCCCGTTCGACGCGAACGCCCGCCGCCAGACGAGCTTTGCAGCCCTCGAGGTCATGCCTGAGCTGCCCGACGACATTGAGGTCGAAATTCGTCCCGAGGATATTGAAATGCAGGTCTACCGCGCGTCCGGCGCCGGCGGCCAGCACGTCAACAAGACGAGCTCTGCCGTTCGACTCATCCACAAGCCCACGGGCATCGTCACCGCCTGCCAGACCCAGCGCTCGCAGTTCCAGAACCGCGACTACGCCATGCAGATGCTCAAATCCAAGCTCATGGAGCTCAAAATTCAGCAGCACGCGGAGAAGATCTCCGACATCAAGGGCGTGCAGCTCAAGATCGAATGGGGCAGCCAGATCCGCTCCTACGTCTTCATGCCCTACCAGCTTGTCAAGGACACGCGCACCGACTACGAGACCGGCAATATCCAGTCCGTCATGGACGGCGACCTCGACGGCTTCATCAACGCGTATCTCACCAAGTCTGCGAACGGGGAATTAAAAAAGTAATTCAAAAATGCACTGCGGTGCATTTTTGATTTGGGTTTTGCCGAGCGCTGCGTCGCACTCACTCCGTTCGCACGCTTGCGCTCTAAGGGGTATTTTTTCCAACGCACATGTCGTTGGAAAAAATGATTTGATTTCGATTCCGGCGCTGCGGCGCCGGAATTTTATATGTCGGAACGAAACAGGTAAGCAGGGAGGAAACATGGAAGAAAATACCAGAGAAAACAAGATGGGCACGATGCCCATCGGCAAGCTGCTGGCCAACATGGCGGGGCCCGTGATGATATCGATGCTCTTTCAGGCGCTCTACAACATTGTCGACAGCGTGTTCGTCGCGCGGCTCAGTCAGGACGCAATGAACGCCGTGTCGCTCGCTTTCCCGCTGCAAACGCTGTGCATCGCGTTCGCCGTGGGCACGGGCGTCGGTATGAACGCGCTGCTCGCGCGTTCGCTGGGTGAAAAGAACATGCAGGCGGTCGACCGCGCCGCGGGCACGGGACTTTTCCTGACGCTCTGCACCGCCGCCGTCTTTGCTGTCCTCGGCTTTTCGCTCGCCACGCCGTTTTTCCGCTTTCAGACGGAAAATGCGCAGATCATCGCCTACGGCAGCGACTATGTGATGATCTGCATCGGCGGCTCGCTCGGACTGTTCCTGCAAATTTACGGCGAGCGCCTGCTCCAGTCCACGGGGCGGACGGACCTTTCGATGATCTCGCAGATCGCGGGCGCGGTGTGCAACATCGTGCTCGACCCGATTTTGATTTTCGGCCTTCTGGGCTTTCCCCGCATGGAGGTCGCGGGCGCGGCGGTCGCCACGATCGTCGGCCAGTTCGTCGGCGCGGGCCTCGGCCTTTTCCTGAACCTCAAGAAAAATCCCGAGGTGCAGATCCACCTCAAGGACATCCGTCCCCACCGCGCGACGGTGGCGGACATCTACGCCATCGGCATTCCGTCGATCATCATGCAGTCCATCGGCTCGGTGATGATGTTCGGCATGAACAAAATTCTCATCTCGTTCACCGAGGCGGCGACCGCGGTGTTCGGTGCTTACTTCAAGCTCCAGAGCTTCATCTTCATGCCGTGCTTCGGCCTCAACAACGCGATGGTGCCCATCGTGTCGTACAACTACGGCGCGCAGAAATTCGACCGCGTGCGCAAGACCGTCCGCCTGACAGTCTTCACGGCCATCGGCATCATGTGCGTCGGCTGCGCGCTCTTCGAGCTCATCCCCGAAACGCTGCTGGGGATGTTCTCGCCGACGGACGAAATGCTCTCCATCGGCAGGGTCGCTCTGCGCATCATCGGCGTGCACTTCCCGCTCGCGGGCTTCAGCATCATCGCGGGCAGCGCGTGTCAGGCGCTCGGCAAGCCCATCTATGCGCTCATCAATTCCGTCTGCCGCCAGATCGTCGTGCTGCTGCCGGCGGCGTATCTGCTCTCGCTCACGGGGCGGCTCGAGCTTGTGTGGCTCGCGTTTCCGATCGCGGAGGTGGTGAGCGTCATTTTGAACGCCACGTTCCTGCGGCTTACGTACCGCGTCTCGCTCGAGAGAAAATAATTTTGCCTGCGCGCAGACGCAGATCGGGGAGAGCCTCTTATTATAGAAGAGGCTCTCCCCTTTTATAAATGTTCCGCACGGCGGTTCAAATTTTTTCTTTTGACAGACCGCACAGACGCGGGTAAAATACATTTGATAAGCTATGCTTGATAAATTGTTTTCGCAGGAGAACCTATGAAAAGACAACTTGCAGCGCTGCTGCTGACGATTTTTGCCCTGTCCCTCACTGCCTGCGGCGAAACGGCTGCCGAGAGCGAGACGCGCACGGTGTACGCGATGGACACGGTGATGAACCTGACGGTTTACGGCGAGAACGCCGCTGCCGCGCTGGAGAGCGCGGAAAAGGAACTGCACACGTTGGACGAAGCCGTCCTCTCGCGCACGGCGGAGGGCAGTGAGCTTTATGCGCTCAACACGTCGAACGGCGAGACGGTCGAATGCGGCGCGGACGATATCTTACCCGCGCTGATCGAAACGGCGCTGACGATCTCTGACGCGACGGACGGCGCGTTCGACCCGACGCTCGCCCCTGTGCTCGACGCGTGGGGATTTACGAAGGACGAGCGCCGTGTGCCGTCCGCAGACGAGCTCAAAGAATTGCTGAGTCATACGGGCTGCGGCAAGGTCGCGCTCGAAAAAACGGCGGACGGCTGGACGGTCACGCTTTTGGATGGCGCGCAGCTCGACCTCGGCGGCATCGCCAAGGGCTACGCGGCGGATCTTCTGCGCGCGCAGCTTGAAAAGGAGGGCGTCACGTCCGCGACACTCGACCTCGGCGGTGATGTGTTCGTCATGGGGCGAAAGACCGACGGCAGCGATTGGCGCATCGCCGTCAAGGACCCTGCGGACACGGAGAGCTACCTTGGCGTCGTATCGGCGGCGGATAAGTTCATCGTGACCTCCGGTGTGTACGAGCGCTATTTTGAAGAAAACGGCGTGCGCTATCACCATATCCTCGACCCCAAGACCGGCTGCCCCGCGGAAAGCGGGCTCGTCAGCGTGACCGTGCTGTGCGAGAACGGCGCGTGGGCGGACGCGCTCTCGACGGCGTGCTTCGTCCTTGGCCCCGACGGCGCGCTTGCGCTGCGCGACGATCTTGCCGACCAGGGGACGGATTTTGAGCTCATTTTAGTCACCGACGATGGCCGCGTGCTTTACACCGACGGCCTTGCCGATGCCTTCACGCCGAACGACGAAAGCGGGTACACGTATGAAGCGCTCGCCTAAGCTGAAGCCGACGAAGTGGGACGCGCTCGTCGTGCTCGCGGTGCTGCTGCTCACGCTCGGACTTGGCGCAAGGCCGTATTTCGCGGCGAAATCGGCGGGCGAGCTGACGATCAGCATCGCCATCGACGGCGAGACCGTCGAGCGCTGCGCACTCAGCAATTATGAAGGCGGCACGTATGAGAGCCGCGGCTACACGCTCACCGTCGCTGTGGAAAACGGTGCGGTGCGCGTGAGCGAAAGCGACTGCCCGAATCAGGACTGCGTGCACTCCGGCGCGATCTCGCGCGCGGGACAGAGCATCGTGTGCCTGCCCGCCCGCGTGGCCGTCATGCTCGAGGGCGCGGCGTCCGACTACGATCTGATCGCGGGGTGAGCGCATGAAGATCAAAACAAGAGAGCTGACGCTCTGCGCGGTGCTCGCGGCGCTCGCGCTTGCGTTGTCCTACATGGAGTCGTTTTTTCCGCTCGCGCTCATTGTGCCGCTGCCGGGCGTCAAGCTCGGCCTTGCCAACATCGTCACGCTCTACGCGCTCTATGCCATCGGATTTCCGAGCGCGCTCGCCATCCTGCTCGTGCGCTGCACGCTCGGCGCGCTGTTTGCGGGGAATGCCTCGGCGCTTTTATTCTCGCTGCTCGGCGGGCTGTCGGCGCTTTTGGTGATGGCGCTTTTGAGCGGGGCGAAAAAGCTCAGCATTTTCGGCGTCTCGATCGCGGGCGCGGCGGCGCACAACTGCGGGCAGGTCTGCGCCGCGCTCATCATGCTCGGCTCGACCGCGCCGCTCTACTATCTGCCGTTTTTGCTGCTGGTGTCGCTCTTCACGGGCGCGCTCAGCGGCCTGATCACTGCATTCTTGTTCCGCGCAATGGCGCACACGCCCTACGGAACGAAGGGAGAGAATCAACATGGATAAAAAGGACGAGATCATTCTCCAGCAGCTCGACGTTATCCGCACGATGACGCAGAACAACTTAAACCGCATGGGCAGCGACTTCTGGGGCGTGCCGCTGACGCCGGACGCGCCGAAATCCGCCGTCCCGAAGGAAGCTGCGCCCAAAGCAAACGCGCCGAAGAGCGCGGACGGCGCAAAGCCGAACAAGCCCGCCGCCTCCACCGGCGCGGACGAGAAAAAGGAAGAGGAAGCGCCGCTTCCCCCGCCCGAGAAGATCGAGGACCTTAAAAAAGAACTCGACACCTACATCGGCCTTGGCGAGGTCAAGCGCGAGGTGAATAACCTCATCAACATGGCGACTGTCTTCAAGCGGCGCGAGGAGACGGGGCTTCCGAACGCGGACTTCTCGTTCCACATGGTCTTCACCGGCAACCCCGGTACAGGTAAGACGATGATCGCGCGTTTGATGGCGCATGTCTACCGCTCACTCGGGATCCTTTCCAAGGGTCAGCTTGTCGAGGTCGACCGCAGTGGGCTCGTCGCGGGCTACGTCGGTCAGACGGCCATCAAGACGAGCAAGGTCATCGAAAAGGCGCTCGGCGGCGTACTGTTTATCGACGAGGCCTACGCACTCAACGGCAAGGGCGACAACGACTTCGGTCAGGAGGCCATCGACACGCTGCTCAAGGCGATGGAGGATCACCGCGACGACCTCGTCGTGATCGTCGCGGGCTACGATGGCTTGATGGAAAAGTTCATCCAATCGAACCCCGGCCTTGAGTCCCGCTTCAACCGCTACCTGCACTTTGACGACTACACGCTCGACGAGATGCTCGAGATTTTCAAAATGCAGTGCCGCAAGTCGCAGTACACCCTCTCTCCCGACGCCGAGCAGGATGTCAAGGACTTCATCTACGATGAGAACGCCGACGGTGTGACGTTCGGCAACGCGCGCGGCGTGCGCAACCTCTTCGAGCAGATCTTGACCGCGCAGGCCAACCGCCTCGCTAAGATGGAGAGCTTTACAAAGGATGATTTGATGACCCTCACGCGCGACGATGTCCTCCACGCCCGCGGCATGGAAGACAACACGACCGTCGCCGAGCTCGAAGCAAAAGCAGCAGAAAAAAAGGACGAATAAAAAAGGAAGGACGCACAGCGTCCTTCCTTTTTTATTTCGTTGTTACGCTTCCTTGGCGGCGGGCTCTTCCTTCGGCTTATCCTTGGGGACGACGCGCTTTTCAGGCGTCACGCGGCCCTCGTCCACCGCGACCATGTGCTCAAGCAGGCGGACGACCATGTTGGAGTAGCCCCATTCGTTGTCGTACCACGCGATCAGCTTGACAAAGTCGTTGTCGAGCATGATGCCGGCGGTCTCGTCGAAGATGCAGGGGCAGGAATTGCCAATCAGGTCCGTGGAGACGACCTGGTCCGCGGTGTAGCCGATGATGCCCTTCATATAGGTCTCGCTGGCGTGGCGGATGGCGTAGCAGATATCGGCGTAGGTGGTCTTGACCTTAAGGTGGGCGGTCAGGTCAACGACGGAGACGTCCGCCGTGGGGACGCGGAAGCTCATGCCGGTCATCTTGCCGTAGAGCTCGGGGATGACGCGGCCGACGGCCTTGGCGGCACCCGTGGAGGAGGGGATGATATTGTTGAGAATGGAGCGGCCCGTGCGCCAATCGCTGCCGCCGCGGGAGTCGACCGCCTTCTGCTTGGCGGTGGCGGCGTGGATGGTGGACATGAGGCTCTGCTCGATGCCGAACTCCTGATGGATGACCTTGGCCAGGGGGGCCAGGCAGTTGGTGGTGCAGCTGGCGTTGGAGATGACCATCATGTCCGGCTGATACAGCTCGCTGTTGACGCCGTATACAAAGGTGGGAGTGACCTCGTCCTTGGCGGGGGCGGTGATGATGACTTTTTTCGCGCCGTTTTCAATATGCACCGAGCACTGCGAAGCCTTGCGGAAAATACCCGTGCTTTCCACAACGATGTCCACGCCGTACTGGCCCCAGGCAAGCTGTTTGGGGTCACGTTCGGCAAAGCAGTGTATCTTCCAGTCGCCCACGGTCACTTCCGCGCCGTCTATTTTGGCGTCCAGGTGCGCGCGCCCGTAAACCGAGTCGTATTCCAGCAGGTGAAAGTTGGTTTCGGCGTCAAAAAGGTCGTTGATGGCTACCACTTCCACACGGTCGCGGTAGTGCTGGTGCAGGGCGCGGAAAACCTGCCTGCCGATGCGGCCGAAGCCGTTGATGCCTATTCTGATCTTGCTCATATGCGCAATCCTCATGCTGTTGAGGGAAATGTCGTATGCTGCCGTGCGCCTTTCCAGCCGGAGCAGGTCTGCTGACGGCCAATGGGGCGGTTCTTGAGGCGCAGGGCGTAGCCCCTATGGACCGGGCAGAGGAACCGCGCGGCCGCGCGGAATAGCCCGTTTATGCCCGTGTACTAGTCTTCGTATACCGAGTAGGCGTGCTTGCTCATCAGTTCGTAATTGTTGCGCAGCGCCTCATGCAGGCGGGCGTTTTCAATGGCAAGCGCAGAAATGGCGGCCACGGCTTCCATAAAGGTCTGTTCGTCGGGCGTAAATTCGCGTTCTTCGGCGGAATACACGCGAATGAGGCCGATGGCCTTGCCGTCCACCATGAGGGGAGCCGAAAGAACGGAAACCAGTCCTTCGGTCTTGGCTGATTCAGGATACTGAAAGCGGCCGTCGGCGGCGGCATCCTTGAGGTGGATGGTTTTGCCGGCCAGGACTTCACCGTCCATGCCGCTGCGTTTTACTTCTACCGGGCCTTTGCGCAGGTAGGTGGCTGAAAGGCCGTGGGCGGCGCTGGGCAGCAGAAAGCGGCCCGTGGTGTCCAGCAGGCGGATGGTGCTGGCCTTGCAGCCCATGGTGGACGCGGTCTGTTCCGTGATTTTGTGCAGGACGTCCTTGGGTTCAAGGCTGGAGTTGATGACCAGCGCCACATCTCTGAGTGCGCGGAAATAATCTTGTGCCATGTGTGCCTCCTTGAAGAAAGCGGTGCAAAAGAATCCGGCTGAGGCGGCATGACTGCCACAGCCCTGTAACCGTATCGGTGTTGAAATATTCTCGATTCAGAGTATGCGCTATTTTTCTCATTGGGGCAATGCGCCCCGGCGGCATGCGAACAGGCCTTTCCCGCGCCGCAGCAGAAGGTACTGGCTACGCTTTTACCTTGCCGCAGCCCTGCATGCTTACCTGCCCCTCAATGATGCCGCCTTCTTCGGTCAGAAGCACAGGGGTCTGCACCTGGCCTTCCAGAACGCCGGAGCCATAGACCACTACACGACGGCGGGCCGTAACCTCGCCGGTAAAGCGGCCGGAAAGCAGCAGTTCACCCACGTCGAGGCTGCCGGTGACCAGGGCGTCTTTGCCCACATTGAGTGTGCCTTCGCTGACAATTTCACCGCTGAACTTGCCTTCAATGCGCACAGTGCCCTTGAAATGCAGTTTTCCTTCGTAAACCGTATCGGAACCGAGATAGGCTATTTCGTCCTTGGCCACAGCGAACTCCCCGTTGGATTGACAATTATCCCTTGAACATGAAGCGCCGCATGGACACGTTGAGCACAATGCCCAGCAGCGTGAAATTAACTACGGTGGCGCTGCCGCCATAGCTGATGAAGGGCAGTGGAATGCCCACCACCGGCATGATGCCTATGACCATACCCATATTGATGAGTATCTGCCAGAAAAAGTAAAAAAATACCCCTACTACCAGCATGCTGCCAAAACGGTCTTTGGCCTGTGCGGCGGTGGAAAAAATGGACAGCAGAAACAGGCAGAACAGGGTTACCAGGGCCACGCAGCCCACAAAACCCCATTCTTCCCCGAAAACTGCCACGGCAAAGTCGGAATGCCGCTCGGGCAGAAAGCGCAGCTGGCTTTGCGTACCTTCCTTGAAGCCTTTGCCCCAGAGTTCGCCCGAACCGATGGCAATGCGCGACTGGATGATGTGGTAGCCCGTTCCGCGCGGGTCTGTGGTGGGGTCAAGAAAGGTCAGGATGCGCTGGCGCTGGTAGTCGTGCATGCCCACAAGCCACATGAAGGCTCCGAAGCAGGGCACGGCAAGCAGGCAGGTTTTGAGCACATAGCCCTTGAGACCGTGAAACAGGATCATGCCTGCCAGAATAAGCAGGATCAGCATGGTTGTGCCGAGGTCGGGCTGGACGACGATGAGCGCGCAGGGCAGCAGGCAGATAAAGGCTATGGAGATAAAATCTTTCCAGCCCAGCGGGCGGCCGTCGCGCGCAAGCAGGCGCGCGGCCAGCACCAGCACGGAAAGTTTGGCCAGCTCAGAAGGCTGCACACTCATGAAACCCAGCGAAAGCCAGCGTTTGGCCCCGTAAACGGTCTTGCCCGCAATGGGAACAAGCAGCAGAAGCAGCATGGTCAGAAAAAAGAACGGCCATGCCAGGTTGCGCAATTGCCGGTAGTCAAAGGTCATTGCAAGCAACATGCAAGCCAGGCCGCACAGGCCCCAGATAATCTGCCGCTGGTAAAAACTGTTGAAAGCCAGACCGGTTTCCACCCGCGTGCCGCTGGCCGAATACAGGTTGCCCACACCCACAAGATAGAGCAGCAGCATGCAGGCCAGCAGGCCCCAGTTGATATAGCTGAACAGACTTTTGTCCATACGGTCTTACCTGGTCAAAAAAACGTACACTTGCGTGGTCTATGGCTGTTGGATCGCCGTACTTCCTGCGTTTTGCGCCGCCGGATGCGCCGCCACGGCGCTGGAAGCTCTGCCTTTTCCGGGCGTACGATCCGGGGAGCTGCCAGAAAAATGGCCCGGAAACGCACGTACAATAGGGCGCGGACGCTGCTGAAAACATGTTCCGCGGGCGCTTTTCTGCGTCCAGCCAAGGCATCGGTGTGCCTGCCGTTTCTCTTGTGCCCGCGCGCGGGAACGTTCAGCGATGCAAAGATGGTACGTGCCCAGTTACGGTGTTTTCGTGCTGTCCGTGCGGGGCAGTCCGGCCGCAACGGTTATGCCGTACAATGCCTAGTCTGTCCGTTCGCCGGGGCTGGCCGGCGCTGGCACAGGCGCGGGCGCCGCAGGCGATCCAGGGTCAGGGCCAAAGAGGTGCTCGTATACCTTTTTGGCTACCGGGCCTGCAACGCTGGAGCCGCCGCCGCCGTGCTCCACCATAACTACCACCACGTAAGCCTTGCCGTCCTTGACGCCCCAGGTAGTTATCCAGGCGTGGTCGCGCTGGGCGTATTCCATTTCATGTGTGCGCAGGCGGCGGTCTCCGGCGGCCATCTTGAGCTTGACCACCTGGGCCGTGCCGGTTTTGCCGCCCATGTCGGCGTCCTTGCGGTTCACGATCCTTGCGGTGCCGCCTGTGGCCGTCTTGCGCATGGCCTCAACCACAAAATTGAGGGTTGCTGCCTTGGCGGGAATATTGCCCTTGATCTCACGCTGGGCATCGTCCAGCAACTGCGGCTTGAGCAGGTTGCCGCCGTTGAGCAGGGCCGACACAAAAACAGCCATCTGCACAGGGGTGACAAGGGTGTAGCCCTGGCCGATGGATACGTTGTACGTTTCACCGCGCACCCAGGGCCGTCCGAAGCGGCGCTTTTTCCATTCCTTGGAAGGCACGAGACCGGATTTTTCGTGCGGCAGGTCAATGCCGGTGGGGCGTCCGAAGCCGCTAGCCTTGGCAAATTCCTCTATCTTGTCAATGCCCATGCGTTCGCCCATCTGGTAAAAATACACGTCGCATGAATTGACCAGCGCGCTCTGCATGTCTTGCGAGCCGTGCCCGCCGCGCTTCCAGCAGCGGAATATCTGGTTGCCCAGCTTGACCTGCCCCGGACAGAACACGCTTTCGCGCGGGTTGACGCCGCGTTCGAGCAGCATGGCCGCTATGACCAGCTTCCAGACGGAACCGGGCGGGTACACGCTTTGAATGACGCGGTTTTGCAGGGGAAAGCGGCTGTTGGTGCGCAGGGCGTCCCAGTCGCGCTGTGAAATGCCCGCCGCGAACAGGTTGTTGTCGTAGGCCGGGGAGGTGACCAGCGCACGCAGCTTGCCGGTATCCGGTTCCATCACCACCACGCAGCCCGCTTCACCACCCAGGGCGTTCCAGGCGGCCTCCTGGAGGTCCCTGTCCAGCGAAAGGCGTATTTCCTTGCCGCCGCGCGGCTCTTCGCGCAAAAATTTGCCCAGTACGCGGGAATGGGCGTCCACTTCCACGTCGTACAGGCCCTTGCGCCCGCGCAGCTGCTTTTCCAGCTCCAGCTCCAGCCCCTGCTTGCCCACAAGGTCGCCCATGGCCAGGGCACTGTCTGCGGCCATCTCCTGCTCGTTGGCTTCGGCCACATAGCCGAGCACGTGCGCGAACAGGTCTTTTTCGGGATAGCTGCGCTTGGTGCGCACAACGATTTCCAGGCCGGGCCAGGCGTGGATTTCGGACTCGATGCGGGCCACAAGATCAAAGTCAATGTCAGTGATCATGAGCAGGGGTTCAAATGATTTGACCTTGAACCTGTCCTGCCGGAATTTTTCCCATATCTGGGGCAGGGGAATGCCCGACCATGCGCTGATCTGGGCCAGGGTGGCCGGTATGTCGGGGCAGTCTTCGCGTACGAGGGAAAGGCCGTAGGCCGTGCGGTTGTCGGCCAGCACCTTGCCCTGATCGTCCATGATGCGCCCGCGCGGGGCGAAGATGCGCTCGATGCGCAGGCGGTTGTTCTGCGCCTGCTGGGCAAATTCCGCGCCGCGGTGCATCTGCAGGTACCAGAAGCGCACCACGAGCACGAAGAACAGCAGGCCTACCAGAATCTGAAGCAGGATGATCCCGCCCCGAGGAGGCTGGTAGCGCTCGCCCTCTACCTGGATTTTGAGCCAGGAGCGTATGCCTTTGCGGGCGTTTTTATCTTTCGCGCCCAGCAGACTGTTCTTTTTAATTTTCCGCAGCATGGGCCTTTCCGTGTCGGGTAGCCACCAGAAGTTTCCAGGCAAAAGGAATAAATATGGCCTGGATAAGACTTTTGTCCAGTGTGTCCTGAAAGTTGAAGGGCAGGTCTTGCAGGGGAGCCATGAGCCAGGCCACGCCAAAGTAGGCCGCGCCCAGACAGGCCGAAAGCAGAAAGATGAACAGGAAATTTTCTGCCTCAAACAGCCAGCGCCCCATGCGGAACAGCACAATAACGGCTATATACCATACGATGACGCCGCCGAAGACCCTGGTTCCCATTCCTGTCTCTTATACACATCTGACGCTGCCGACGATATGCAGTGTGTAGA
>OJPD01000997.1_pt1 | contig 16945 bp, 16 predicted proteins | sample 1598371 | NCBI WGS metagenome assembly OJPD01 (sample SAMN03922478, study PRJEB24848) | human gut metagenome | isolation source: stool sample | host: Homo sapiens | place: Germany | collected 2010-11
TAAGAGACAGGCCATGTACACCGCACCCACACTGCGCAGCGCGTGCAGTTATTCGAGCTACAAACTGGCAATGTTGGGGGTCGAGGGGCCCTCCCCTCATCCTTTCTCTTGGGGGTGTAAGGGGGATATTCTCTTTCTGAGAAAGAGAATATCCCCCTTTGCCGCATCCCCACATGGTGTGGGGCAATCACAACTTAGTAATATGTACCCCCGCTGTTTTCAGCATTAACTTTTTGGTGCCGACCGTATCAAACGCCACCTCAAGCAGCGCATCGCCGCCCATAGGGGTGACGGAGATGACCAGTCCGTCACCGAACGTCTTGTGGTGGATCTGGTCGCCGGAGGAAAGCTGAAGCAGCGGCGCGGAGGCGGCGGGCTTCTGCACCGCGAGTTTTTGCGACGCCTGCGATTTTGGTCTGCGCTGCATGACGCTGTCGTAGCGCGCCGCGCCCTGACCGTAGCTACCGTAGCCGCGCGTAGAATACGAGCTTCCCTCGTCAAAGCTCGTGTCGCCAAAGCCGGACGCGCCCTGCGCCTGACGGCCGACCCAGTCGGCATTCTCCGACGGGACCTCCTCCAAAAAACGCGAGGGTTCACTGACGCTCGTGCGGCCAAACAGCATGCGCTGGCGCGTGCAGGTCATCGTCAGGCGCTCCTTTGCACGCGTCATCGCGACATAGCACAGTCTGCGCTCCTCTTCGACCTCTTCATCGTTGTAGCGCACGCGCTCGCCGGGGAAGATGCCCTCCTCCACGCCGACGACATACACACACGGGAACTCAAGACCCTTTGCGCTGTGCATCGTCATCATCGTCACGCAGTTGTCGCTCGTCGCGCTGTCGAGGTCGGTGTAGAGTGCGATCTCGTTCAAAAAGCCCGAGAGCGTCGCATCCTCCGGATCGTTTTCGAGGAACGAAACGATGTTCGACTTGAGCTCCTGCACGTTTTCAAGACGCCCACGGCTCTCCACGTCGCCCTTTTCCTGCAGCGTGCGTACATAGCTCGTCTGCTCGCAGACCGCGTCATAGAACTCCGCGAGCTCCATTGTGTCCGCCATCTCGCGCAGCGCGGCGATGAGCTGGGCGAAGCGCTCGAGCTTGCCCGCCGCGCTCTTGAGCACGGCGTACTCCCCTGCGTGCTGCAAAACGGCCATCATCGGCACGCCCTGCTCGCTCGCGAGATCCTGCACGCGCTCGATCGTCGTATTGCCGATGCCGCGCGGCGGATTGTTGATAATGCGGCGAAGCCTCAAGTCATCGCTCGGGTTGTTGATGACCGCGAGGTACGCGAGCATGTCCTTGACCTCCGCGCGTTCGAAGAACTTTGTCCCGCCGACGACCTGATACGGCACGCCGTTGCGCTTGAACGCGTATTCGAGCGCGTTCGACTGTGCGTTCATGCGGTATAAAATGGCATTTTCCTTCCAGTTCCGCCCGCGGTTGTAGTCCATCATAATGCTGCTGACGACAAAGTTCGCCTCGTCCTGCTCGTTGAAGACGGTCTTGATGAGCACCCTATCGCCCGCACCCGCATCGGTCCAGAGGGTCTTGCCCTTGCGGCCCGTGTTATTCTTAATGACCGCATTCGCCGCGTCGAGGATGTTCTGCGTCGAGCGGTAGTTCTGCTCCAAGCGGATCGTGCGGCAGCCCTTGTACTCCTTTTCAAAATTCAGGATGTTTGTGATATCCGCACCGCGGAACTTGTAGATGCTCTGGTCATCGTCGCCGACGACGCAGATGTTTCCCTTCTCCCCCACGAGCTGCTTCATCAAAAGGTATTGCAGCCGGTTCGTGTCCTGATACTCGTCGATGAGCACATAGCGGAACTTGCGGCGGTAGTAGTCGCGCACCTCGCCCTCCTGCTGCAGCAGCGTGACCGCGTGGAGGATGATGTCGTCAAAGTCGAGCGCGTTCGCCTCGGCCAGACGGTGCACGTAGCGCGTATAGATCTTGGCGATTGCCTCTTTGCGCCAGTCGCCGCTGTCCTTCCAGCGGCGGGAGTAGTCCTGATGCGACTCCATCGCGTCCTTTGCGTTCGAGATGGCCGAAAGCACCTCGCGCGGCGTGAGCTTCTTCTCGTCGATGTTCAGCTCTTTCAAAATGTCCTTGATGACGCGCTTGGAGTCATCCGTGTCGTAGATCGTAAAGTCGCGCGAAAAGCCGAGGCGGTCGATATCGCGGCGCAGGATGCGCACGCAGGCGGAGTGGAACGTCATCGCCCAAACACTCTCCGCGCCCTGGATACCGAAGGCGGAGAGTCTCTCTCTCAGCTCGTTTGCCGCCTTGTTCGTGAATGTCACCGCCAGCACCGACCACGGCGCGGCGGGTTCAAGCGTGCAGAGGTGCACCATGCGGCTGCGCTCGTCGCTCGTCGGATGCTCGGGATAGCTCTCCAGAAATGCAAGGTCGTCCTCCGTCGCCCACGCCGGCACATCCGCGCTGTCGCTCCCCCGCCCGTAGGTCAAAAGATTTGCGACGCGGTTGATGAGAACCGTCGTCTTGCCGCTGCCCGCGCCCGCGAGCAGCAGCAGCGCGCCCTCGGTCGTCAGCACGCCGCGGCGCTGTTCAGGGTTGAGTTTTGCAAAATCCCGCGCAATGGCCGCTTTTCTCGCAGCGGCATAGCGGGCGATAAAATCGCTCATATTGTTTTCACCTTTCCTGATCTTTCCACATCTTACCCTTTTTTCGTGCTCCGGTCAACTCCGTTCGACAAAAATCGACTTTTTGTTCGATTTTTTGTTGACAAGAACGTTTGTTCGATTTATAATCATACTCGAACAAAGATTCTATTTGTCAGGAGGAATTTTCCATGGCTGCTTCCACATTTATTTTCGTTTTCATCGGCGTCAGCGTCGTCACCACCAAGGTGATGAACACGCTGCTCCTGCTCGACCAGCCCAAGCGCCGCAGAGCGAGATCCGCCCGCTGAGAACATGAACCTTCTCGACAAGCTCACGATCCTTTCCGACGCGGCAAAGTACGACGCCGCCTGCACCTCGAGCGGGGCCAAGCGCGGCTATCAGGAGGGCAAGATCGGCTGCACGTCCACGTCCGTCGCGGGCTGCTGCCACACGTTTTCGTCCGACGGCCGCTGCGTGACGCTCTTGAAGGTGCTGCTCTCGAACGACTGCTGCTACAACTGCAAATACTGCGTCAACCGCTGCACGAACGACACGTCGCGCGCGACCTTTACGCCCGAAGAGCTTGCCGAGCTGACGATCGAATTCTACCGCCGCAATTATATCGAAGGGCTGTTCCTCTCCTCCGGCGTGCTGCGCTCGCCGGACTATACGACGGAGTTGATGATCCGCGCGCTGTCGATTTTGCGCAGCGAGTACCGCTTCAACGGCTACATCCACGCCAAGGCCATCCCCGGCACGTCGCCGGAGCTTGTCGAACAGCTCGGCTTTCTTTCAGACCGCCTGAGCGTGAACATCGAGCTGCCGAGCGAAGCAGGACTCAAGCTGCTCGCCCCCAATAAAACAAAGCAGGCCATCCTGCGCCCGATGACGCAGATCCGCGACCGCGCAAAGCAGAGCAAGCAGGAGCTTGTCAAATACAAGCACGCACCGCGTTTCGCCCCCGCGGGGCAGAGCACACAGCTCATCGTCGGCGCGACAAAGGAAAGCGACCTGCACATTCTGAATCTCACGCAGGCGCTTTACGATTCCTATCGGTTAAAGCGCGTGTTCTACTCAGCCTATGTGCCGGTAGTCGAGAACACGCTTTTGCCCGCGCTCGACACCAAGCCGCCGCTGCTGCGCGAGCACCGGCTCTATCAGGCCGACTGGCTGCTGCGGTTTTATGGCTTTCGCGCAAACGAGCTGCTCGACGACAACGCGCCGGACTTTGATCCTGCCCTTGACCCCAAGTGCTGCTGGGCGCTGCGCCACCCCGAGTTTTTCCCCGTCGAGGTCAACCGCGCAGACTACGAAGCGCTGCTGCGCGTGCCGGGCATCGGCGTTGTGAGCGCCAAGCGCATTTTGGTCGCGCGCCGCTCGGGCGCGCTGCGCGCGGAGGACCTCAAAAAGCTCGGCGTCGTGATGAAGCGTGCACAATACTTTCTCACCTGCGGCGGGCGTTATGCCTCGCCGCTCAAGCTGTCGCAGGAGGGCATTTTGCAAAACCTGATGGCCGTGGAGCGCCGCGCGCTCCCACAGGCCGAGGCACAGCAGCTATCCCTTTTCGATCAGGTCGGCTAAGGAGGCCGCTATGGCATGGCGCGAGATCATCTATCAATACGACGGCAGCTTTGAAGGGCTCCTCTGCTGCGTGTTTGAAAGCTACACAAAAAAAGAACGCCCCACCGCGATTTTGCGCGATGGGGACGACGAGCCCTCCCTTTTTGAAATTCGCGCGGTCACGACGGACCGCGCCCACGCGCAGCGCATCTACCGCAGTCTCTACAAGCGAAGTCCGGAAGTCGGCCCCTTCCTGCGCCGCGCGTTTCTCACCTGCCTTCCCGACAAGGAGATGGCCATTTACCGCTTCATCGTCAAATTTTACCGCGAGGGCGCGCCGCTGCTCTCGCGCCTGAGCGACGACACCTATCTGCCGCTGCTCAAGGCCGTGCGGCAGCTTTCGGGCGAGGTCGAGCAATTCCGCGGCTTCACCCGCTTTTCCGACTTTGACGGCGTACTCGGCGCGGAGATCGAACCGAAAAACCGTGTGCTCCCTGTCCTGCGCCGCCACTTCTGCGAACGCTATCACAACGAGACATTTTTCCTCTACGACCGCACGCACCGCGAGGCGCTGCTCTATAGCGGCGGCGTGTCGCGCATCGTGCCGCTCAATCACTTTAAAATGGCGCAGCCGGACGAAGTCGAGGCGGGCTATCGCCGCCTCTGGCGCCGCTTTTACGACACCGTCGCCATCGAGGCGCGCAAAAATGAAAAGCTTCGCATGACGCACATGCCCAAGCGCTACTGGGGCATGATGACGGAGTTTCAGGACGAAAGCTACTTCAAAGCCCGTCCGAAAGAGACGCCCTCAGCTTCTCCAGCGCCCGGCGCTCCAGCCGCGATACCTGCACCTGCGACACGCCCAGAAGGCGCGCCGCCTGCTCCTGCGTCAGCCCCTTGAAAAAGCGCAGCAGGATCGTCATTTTCTCGCGCTCAGGGAGCTCGTCGATGGCTTCGCGCAGCGCGATGCGCTCAATGAGCCCGTCCTCTGGCGACTCACCGCCGAGCATCCCCTCGAGCGTCAGGCCGTCGCCCGTTTCGCGCTGCAAGCTGTCCGGCGCAGCGACCGCCAGCTCACACTGCGCGATCTCCTCGGCATTGAATCCCGTCTCCTCCGAAAGCTCGGAGAGCGCCGGTTCGCGCCCGAGTGTATTTTTGAGCTTTTCGCGCGCGGCGAAGATCGTCGCCGCCTGCTCACGCATGCTGCGGCTCACCTTGATTGCGCCGTCATCGCGCAGAAAGCGTCGAATTTCGCCCGCGATCTTCGGCACAGCGTAGGTTGAAAACTGCGTGCCGAATGCAAAGTCAAATCCCTTTATTGCTTTGATGAATCCAAGGCATCCGAGCTGATAGAGGTCGTCCGGCTCCACGCCGCGGCCGTAATAGCGCCGCACGATGCTCCAGATGAGGCCGCTGTTCTCGCGCAGCATTTGCTCGCAGGCCTGCTCGTCGCCCTGCGCCGCAGCCTTGAGCAATTCCGGCGCGGCGTTCATCGGCGCGCCGTGCGCAGCGCGATCCTGCGCTTCATCGTCACGACCGTGCCCTTGCCGTTTTTCGAGCGCACAGCGAGCGAATCCATAAAGCTCTCCATGATCGTAAAGCCCATGCCGCTGCGCTCTTCACCGCCAGTCGTGTAGAGCGGCTCTCGCGCTTTTTCGACGTCCGCAATGCCGCACCCCCAGTCGCGCACGGTGATCTCAAGGAGATTTCCGTCGAAAATGCATGCGCGCAGCGCGATCTTGCCGATCTCCTGCGGATAGGCATGGACGATGGCGTTCGTCACCGCCTCGCTCACGGCGGTCTTGATGTCACCGAGCTCGTCGAGCGTCGGGTCGAGCTGCGCGGCAAACGCCGCGACCGCGGCGCGCGCCAGCCCTTCGTTGACGCTGCGGCTCGGAAATTCAATGGCTATGTAGTTATTCGGTTTTACTTTCATCGCTCTTTTCCCCCTCCTCAAGCGGTACGATGCGGAAAATTCCCGCGGCGGTAAACACTTTTTTCGCCTGCGGCGGAACGTTTTTGATCGCAGCGCTGCCGCCCATGGCGCGCATACGCTTGAGCGCGCGCATCACGACGGCAATGCCCGACGAATCCATAAAGCTCACACCCGAAAAATCCAGCGTCAGTTTGCTCGGCAGCGCCGCATCCAGCTCCCATTCGAGCTTCCGCATCGCCTCCTTCGCCGCGTGATGGTCGAGCTCCCCGCGCAGCGTGAGCGTCAGTTCACGCCCTTCGCCCGATGAAATGACCTCCATTGCTCTCCCTCCGTTTCCTTCAAGCGTTTTCCCTTTCGTTTCTCAAAGTATAGCCTGTCCTCCTGCCGTTTTTTTGTCGAAGACCGCCGGTATTTTGATTTTTCTTTGCCGCGCCTCCTTGACACCTGCGCTTCCGCCCTGTAAAATGAGGAAAACGATCAAAGGAGGATCTCTCATGCGAAGAAGCGACCGCGAGATCACCGATCTGGACGAAATTCTCTCCATTATCAACGATTGTAAAGTGATCCATCTTGCCATGGTAGACGATGGAGAGCCGTATCTTCTGCCGCTGAATTTCGGCTATGCCTGTGAAGGCGGTGCGTTCTCGTTCTTCTGCCACAGCGCACGCGAAGGCCGTAAGCTCGACATTCTGCACAAAAATCCGACCGTCGCCTTTGAAATGGACTGCCGCGGTGCGCTCGACGAGCACGATGTCGCCTGCCAGTGCGGATACTACTTCGCCTCCGTCACCGGCGTCGGCCATGTCGAATTTTTGGACGGTGAAGAAAAGCTCGTCGCGCTGACCTCCCTCATGCGCCACATGGCGGGCCGTGAAGATCAATTCACCGAGCAGCAAGCCCGCACAGTCGAGGTCTTTGCCGTTCGCGCCGACAAGCTCAGCGCCAAGGCAAAGGTGCCGCACAGTGCGCAGTAGTCATGGATAGCAAGCAAGTTTTCAAACCCAAAAGGACGTGTTGTACAGGAAACGCTCTGAGCCCGTCGAACTGATGAATATGTGCGTGCTCCGCCGCGGCAGCAAGGTTTTGGTGCAGGACCGCACAGATTCAACTGGCCAGGCGTTGCTTTTCCGGGCGGTCATGTTGAAAAGGGTGAATCCTTTACAGATGCCGTCATTCGTGAGGTTTAGGAGGAGACAGGTCTGATAATCTCCTCTCCGCGCCTGTGCGGGATCAAGGACTGGTGCGAAGACGGCGTGCGTCATGTCGTGCTGCTCTATCGCGCGGAGCAGTTTACCGGAACGCTGCGCTCTTCCGACGAGGGCGAGGTCTGGTGGGCGGAGCTCGCCGGTCTCCCCTCGCTCGATCTTGCATCTTCCGACATGCTCGACCTTCTCCGCGTGTTTGAAGAAGATGATCTGAGCGAGCTGTTCTACTGCCAGAACGGTGAAGATTGGACTTACGAATTGAAATAATCTCAAAAAATGAAAAGCACCGCTGTGCAGATACCCTCTGCACAGCGGTGCTTTCTTTTCAATTTTACAGCGCGCGTTCCATCGGCAGATACGCCGAATCGCCGTGCGGGAATTCCTCGCCCATCAGCGCAAAGCCGTTCTTTTCCCAGAACGCTTTACTCTGCGGATTGCCCCTGTCGACCGCAAGGCGCACCTTGCGGAACCTCTCTCTCCGCAGTTCGTCCATCAGCTCGCCGGATCAGCGCCGTGCCAAGGCCGCGGCCCTGCCGCTCCCTTTTCGTCATAAAGAAGCCGATGTAGGCGGTGTCATCTTGCGGGTAGCGCTCGATCAGGTCCAGCACGGCGAGGAGCGTTTCTCTGTCGAAAATACCGAGATAATGCTTGTCCGCCGCGCATTTCCCCGGCGGCAGCGCCGTCATGTCCTCCAAAACGCTCTCCCTCGTCGCAAGCGGCGGATGGTAGCGGTAGAACTGCTCGTTCTCCGCGCAGAGCGCTAAAATCTTGTCTACATCCCCCGCCGTCAGCGGCCGGACGGCGTATTTTTGTGAAAAATCCAGCTTCATTTCTCCGCCTTGCTGGCCGCGAGCACTTCCCAGTAGTCCTTGTAGTTTGCCTGCAAAAGCTCGGGCGTGTTCAGGCCGTAGGGGCACTTCGACATGCAGTGGCCGCAGTGGCGGCAGTTTTCGATCTGGTGCATCTTCTGCTGCCATTCCTCGGTGAGCCACGCCGCTGCAGGGGCGCGGCGCAGCATGAGCGACATGCGCGCACACTGGTTGATCTCGATGCCCGCGGGGCACGGCATGCAGTAGCCGCAGCCGCGGCAGAATTCGCCGCATAGCTCCTTGCGGTCACGCTCGATAGTCGCTTTGCGCTCATCCGTCAGCTCAACGCCCTCGCGGATACACTGCAAAAACTGATCAAGCTCGCTCTCGCGCTGCACGCCCCAGATGGGCACGACGCCATCCTGCTGCGCCATCCACGCCGCCGCCGTGAAGCCGTCGCGGATCAGGCCGCCCGCCATGCCCTTCATGGCGATAAAGCCCATGTTTGTTTCGCGGCACTTTCTGACGAGCTCCATCTCCTGCTCGCCCGCGAGGTAGCTGAACGGAAACTGCAAGGTCTCGTAGAGGCCCGAGTCGATGGCCTCGTGCGCCACGGCGAGGCGGTGGTTCGTGATCGAAATGTGGCGAATTTTGCCCTGCTTTTTCGCCTCGAGCGCCGCGTCGTACAGGCCGTCTTCTCCACCCGGCTTCGGGCAGAAGGCGGGATTGTGGAACTGATAGATGTCGATGTAATCGGTTTTCAGCGTGCGGAGACTGGTCTCCAGATCCTTCCGGAAGCCCTCCGCCGTCTGCGCGCCGGTCTTCGTCGCCAGCACGATCTTGTCGCGCATCGACGAGAACGCCGCGCCGACCTTCTGCTCGCTGTCGGAATACGCGCGCGCCGTGTCGAAAAAGTTGATGCCACCGTCATACGCCTTGTGCAGCAGGTCGACCGCATCCTGCTCTCTGATGCGCTGGATCGGCAGGCAGCCAAATCCGTTTTTCTCGATGACAAGATTCGTCTTGCCAAGCGTGATCTTGTTCATGGAAATTCTCCCTCCTATCTTGGATACCCCAAGCATAGCAAAATCGCTCTTTTTTTGCAATATCCTGTTTCCCGCTTGACAACGCGCCGCACTCCCGCTATTATGTAGGCAATCTACTATGTAGACAATCTGCTTATCAGGAGGCGTATGTATGACGGTCGACAAAAGTCTGCTCGCGGGCAGTACGACGATGCTTGTGCTCAAGCTGCTCGACGGGCAGGACATGTACGGATATCAGATGATCGAAGAGCTCTCCCGCCGCTCCGAGCGCGCGTTCGCGCTCAAGACCGGCACGCTCTATCCCCTGCTGCACTCACTTGAGGAAAAGGAGCTCATCCGCTCCTATGAAAAAGATGAGGGCGCGGCGCGCCCGCGCCGCTACTACCATTTGGAGCGCAAGGGGCAACATTTGCTGCGCGAAAAAGAAGTCGAATGGGCGACATTTACCACTGCGGTCGATCGCGTGCTGAAAGGGGGCGTCTGCCTTGGCTCTGCCTGAAACCTTTACCCAGTTTGCCCGCACCGCGGCTGAGCAGCTGCGGTGGAAAAAGGCGCGACCGCTCGTCGAAGACGAGCTTTTGACCCACCTCTGCGACCAGCGCGACGCGCTGATGGCGGGTGGCATGGACGAGACCGCCGCGAACGCAGAATCCCTTCGTCTGACGGGCGACCCGTATGAGATCGGCACGGAGCTTGACCGCGTCCACCGTCCGAAAACACCAAAGCTTCTTTTTGCGCTCGCGGCACTCATCGCGCTTGCAGGGCTTGCGTTCACCGCGCTTGTAAGCTTTCGTGACTACGAATTGTCCTATTTTGCTGTGCATCAGTGCGTGGCGCTGCTGCTCGGCACGGCGGCGATGCTCGCGGCCTATTTTCTCGATTTTACGCTGCTCGGACACTTCGCCCTGCCGCTCGCGCTCATGTTCCATGCCGCATTGATCCTGCTCGGTCTCCTGCCCATCGGCGGGTTCTGGCTCCGCTACATCTACGTTTCGACGCATATTCTCCTGCGTGGCCTACCGCTGCTGTTCCCGCTGATGTTTGCCGTGCTGCTCTATGCGCTGCGCGGACGGCACGGCTGGGGTGTCTTCGCCGCCTTCGTCTGCCTCGCGGTGCAGTGCATGTTCTGCCTGCGCGTCCCGTGCCTGCTCGATCTGGGCTTTCTGTTTCTCTGTGACAGCGCGCTGCTGATCTTCTGCGCCCGCAATGGCTGGTTCGGCCTTGGCAAAAAGTTGGAGACGCTGCTCACCACCCTGCCGCTCGCCGCCTGCACGGCGTCGGTTCTCATTCTCGGTGCAAGCTGGTTCGCGCGTCAGCTCGCCATTGTGCTTGATCCTCACTCCTACATTGACGGACACGCCTATCGAACCGTTGTACTGCGCGAACTGCTGCAAAACGCCAAATTTATCGGTCCGGGCGGCGTGGGACCGTACAGCGCACAGCACCTTGCCCGCTCGGAGGGCTTCGGCATGGTCGACTTACAGGCGCACGCGCTGACACTGCTCGTCCACCGCTGCGGCTGGCTGGCACTCATCGCACTCGTCACGCTGCTGACGGCGCTGCTTGTTCTCGCCTTCCGCCGCTGCCGCAGGCAGGAGAGTATGCTCGCCCGCCTCGTTTCCTATTCCGTGCTGCTGTCGTTCACCACGCAGGCGGCCGCCTATCTTTGCTGCGACCTCACGCTGATCCCCATCAGCGGCGGTGTAGCCTTCCCGTTTTTCACCTTTGGCATCAAGACGATCCTGCTCAACATGCTACAGCTCGGTTTTCTGCTCTCCACGCTGCGCGTCGGCAGCGTCGTGCGCGACAAAGATGTTGCTGCTGGGCCGGTGCGGCCCAGGCGGCGCTTACGCGTAAGCTTTACATGGGAAAACGCCTAAAATCCGCGCCGTGCGCGGAGAAATAGCAGCGCCGCCGGCGCTGCACCACATTCCCCGCGTACCCGCAGGGGAGCGAATAAGGGGGATATTCTCTTTCCGAGGAAAGAGAATATCCCCCTTTGACCCCCAAGAGAAAGGGTCTGATTGGCAGTCTCGGGCTTGAATGACTTTTATGCCTCCGGAATGGGAAGGCCTGCGCGCGGCATTGCCGCGGTTGGTGTTGCTATACGATTTGACTCACTTCTATTATCCGCTGTTGCGCAGCCGTTGGCGGCTCTGCTGCCTTACGGATGCGGCACACCCCTTGCGGGTGCCGCTCTCGAATCGAATCGCAGGTTCAGTGTAATCGCCTACTACCGATAGTGCGTATATTGCGGCGAGCGCAGCAAAGTCGCCCCCGGCAGGCAGAAGCAAATTTGCACAAATCCCTAGTAGACGGAGATTGCGTAAGACTAACGAATCGCAGGCAAAGCGACAGCGAAGATAGAAGCAAACCAAGTCGTATAGCAACACCACCTGGCAGGCACCCGATTCGGCAAGCGCCGCAGCTCTTCAAGCTGCTCGCTTGCAATGTCAAAACCTTTCTCTTGTGGGATCAAAAGGGGGAGGTTCTCTTTTGTAAAAGAGAACCTCCCCCTTTATCCGTCCCCTGCGCGGCGCAGGGAACCAAATCCGTTTTCTAAAGGAAAGTAATTATTTTTTCATCGCCGCCGCGGAAGCATCGAGCTTCTCAATGAGCGCGCGGAGCTTTTCCGCGTCGGCACGCGCGCCGTTGACGACCGCCTCCGGCGCTTTGGCGAGGAAGCCCTCGTTTTTCAGCTTGTTCTCGATGCCGGCGAGCTGCTTTTCGGCGTTTGCCTTCTCCTTGGCAATGCGTGCGAGCTCCTTTTCAAAGTCGACGAGTTCGGCGAGCGGCATGAAGATACGCGCGGCGTGGGTGTCGACCTCGACCTTGCCGTCGGCGTCGATGGCGGCATCGGCGGGCACGATGGTCACATCGCTGGCAGAGGCCAGACGCGTGAAGAACGGGATACCGGCGCTGAACGTATCGGCGTGCGCGGTGGCGACGGTGTAGTGCACCTTCTTCGACGGCGCGACGTTCATCTCGTTGCGGCGGGCACGGATGGCGGTGATGGCCTCGATGACGGTCTGCATCGCCTCCTCCTCGGCGGGGAAGCTGAACTTTTCGTTGTACTCCGGCCACTTGGAGAGCATCAGGAACTTGCCCTCGTGCGGAAGCGCCTGCCAGATCTCCTCCGTGATGAACGGCATGAACGGGTGCAGGAGCTTGAGCGTCTCGATGAGGACATAGCAGAGGACGTTCTGTGCGTTCTCGCGCGTGGCGGGATCGTCGCTGTTGAGGCGGTTCTTCGTCAGCTCGATGAACCAGTCGCAGTAGTTGTCCCAGATGAAGTCGTAGATCTTCGCGGACGCGACGCCAAGCTCGAAGGCGTCCATATTGTCCGTGACCTCGCGGATGAGCGTATTGAGCTTCGAGAGGATCCACTTGTCCTCGAGCTCGAGCTTTTTGGGCAGCTCCACGTGGTCGATCGTCAGGTTCATCATCACGAAGCGGCTCGCGTTCCAGATCTTGTTGCAGAAGTTGCGCATCGCCTCGCACTTTTCGACGTAGAAGCGCATGTCGTTGCCCGGGGAGTTGCCGGTGATGAGGTTGAAGCGCAGCGCGTCCGCGCCGTACTTCTCGGCCATCTCCAGCGGGTCGATGCCGTTGCCGAGCGACTTGGACATCTTGCGGCCCTTGTCGTCGCGGACGAGGCCGTGGATGAAGACGGTCTTGAACGGCTCCTTCTTCATCTGCTCCATACCGGAGAAGATCATGCGCGCGACCCAGAAGAAGATAATGTCATAGCCCGTGACCATGACGGACGTGGGATACCAGTACTTGAGGTCGGCCGAGGTCGTATCGGGCCAGCCCATCGTGGAGAACGGCCAGAGCGCGGAGGAGAACCAGGTATCGAGCACGTCCTCCTCGCGCGTCAGGTGCTTGCAGCCGCACTTTTCGCATTCCGTCGGGTCTTCGCGCTTGACGTTGATATGGCCGCACTCGTCGCAGTACCACGCGGGGATCTGGTGACCCCACCACAGCTGGCGGGAAATGCACCAGTCATGCACGTTCTCCATCCAGTTGATATAGGTCTTGGTGAAGCGCTCAGGCACGAACTTGATCGTGCCGTCGTTCACGACGCGGATGGCCTCCTTGGCAAGCGGCTCCATCTTGACGAACCACTGCGCGGAGATGAGGGGCTCGACGTCGTTGTGGCAGCGATAGCACGTGCCGACGTTGTGGGAGTAGGGCTCGGTCTTGATGAGGTAGCCCTGCTCTTCTAAATCCTTGACGATGGCCTTGCGGCACTCATAGCGGTCCATGCCGTTGTACTTGCCGCCGTTTTCGTTGATCGTACCGTCGTCGGCGATGACGCGGATGACCTCGAGGTTGTGGCGAAGGCCGACCTCAAAGTCGTTGGGGTCGTGTGCAGGGGTCATCTTAACAGCGCCCGTGCCGAAGCCGATCTCGCAGTATTCGTCGCCCACGATGGGAATTTCGCGGTTCATAATGGGCAGGATGCAGGTCTTGCCGATCAGGTGCTTGAACTTCTCGTCCTCAGGGTTGACCGCAACGCCCGTATCGCCCATCATCGTCTCAGGACGGGTGGTGGCGACGACGATATCGCCGCTGCCGTCGGAGAGCGGGTAGCGGATATACCAGAGGTGGCCCGGCTTGTCGACATACTCGACCTCCGCGTCGGAGAGCGCCGTCAGGCAGTGCGGGCACCAGTTGATGATGCGGCTGCCCTTGTAGATCAGGCCCTTATCGTAGAGCTCGCAGAACGTCTCGCGCACGGCCTTGGAGCAGCCCTCGTCCATCGTGAAGCGGGAGCGGGACCAGTCACAGCTCGCGCCCATCTTCTTCTGCTGCTCGACGATGCGGTTGCCGTACTTTTCCTTCCACTGCCACACGCGCTGCAAGAACTTCTCGCGGCCGAGGTCGTAGCGCGTCAGGCCCTCCTTGGTGCGCAGTTCCTCTTCGACCTTGATCTGCGTGGCGATGCCCGCGTGGTCGGTGCCGGGGAGCCACAGGGCGGAGTAGCCCTGCATGCGCTTAAAGCGCGTCAGGATGTCCTGCAGCGTCGAGTCCATTGCATGGCCCATGTGCAGCTGGCCGGTGACGTTCGGCGGCGGCATGACGATGGAAAACGGCTTTTTGTCCGGGTCGGGCTCGGCCTTGAAGCAGTCGTGGTCCATCCACATCTGATAGATGCGGCCCTCGACCTGCTGGGGCTCATAGATCTTGGGTAATTCTTTCATTGGTTTTCTCCTATCTTTTGAACAATATTGCTCTTATTTGATATTTTCGACGAGCTTTCCCGTCTTTTCGGCAATAAATGCGCGGAAGTCTTCAACGCTCCCGCCGCGGATAGTTCTCTTGTCATACGCCTGCGTATGGTGCGAGGACAGGGCAAAGACAAAGTAGCGCGCCGTCTCGGCGACGGCCACGATCTGGGCATAGGAAAACCGGCTTTCCGTCACACCCGTTGCCGAAACGTAGCCGTCCTCTTCAAACGTGGCGGCGGCGTGCTCCGTGCCCGGCAGCAGGCGCTTTTTCGCAAACCAGGCGTTGAGCCTGTCCTCGAAAAGGCTCACCAGAATGACCACCAGCAGCGCAAGCAGCGTCACGACGCCGCTCGCACCGAGCGGTTCACCGCCTGCAACTGTGGCAAGAATTGTCAAAAGGCCGAGGATCAGCACGACTGCCGCAAAAATGTGCACGCGGCGGCTGCGCTTTTTGCGCACGGTTTTGCGCAGGCCCTTAGCCATGGCCGTCAGCGTTTCCATATTGTAGTCGGTCTCAAACTGTATGCCCATATTCGCTTCCTTTCATTAAAAAACGCCCTGAGCAGCTTTGACTGCTCAGGGCGATCAATGACCGTGGTACCACCTGGATTCCCGCATTGTGCGGACACTCATGCCTCTGTAACGGGAGTTCCCGTCCGGCTTACTCTCTTTTCAGCGCGGCAGCTCCAAGGCGACTTCCCCACATCCTGCACAAGGGCTTACACCGGCCGCCCTCTCTCTTCGCTTTCAGATGCGGATACTGCTCCTCTTCTTCGCATTTGTCACGCTGAATCATACCGTTTTTTGCGCCGCTTGTCAACTCATTTTGAGGATTTCCTTCTTCAGCCGCACGATGATCCGCTTCTCAAGGCGCGAGATATAGCTCTGCGAAATGCCCATCAGGTCGGCGACCTCCTTCTGCGTCTTTTCCTCCCGTCCACCGAGGCCAAAGCGCAGCGTGATGATTGTTCTCTCCCTCGCGGTCAGCTTGTCGACCGCGTCCATCAGGAGTTGGCGGTCGACATCGTCCTCAATGGGCTTCAAGACAAGGTCCTCGTCGGTGCCGAGAATGTCGGAGAGCAGCAGCTCGTTTCCGTCCCAGTCGGTGTTGAGCGGCTCGTCAAAGCTGACCTCGGACTTCTGCGGCGCGGTCTTGCGCAGGTGCATGAGGATCTCATTTTCAATGCAGCGCGAGGCGTAGGTCGCAAGCTTGATGTTCTTGTCGCTGCGGTATGTGTTCACTGCCTTGATGAGCCCGATCGTACCGATGGAGATGAGGTCTTCGATGTTGATGCCGGTATTTTCAAACCGGCGCGCGATGTAGGCGACAAGCCGCAGGTTGTGCTCAATGAGCGTGCCGCGCACGCTCTCGTCGCCTTCATCCATGCGCGCAATGAGCTCAGCTTCCTTCTCCCGCTCGAGCGGCGGCGGGAGCGTATCGCTGCCGCCGATGTAGAAAATTCCCCGCCGCGCGATGAGCCCCCAGTCGATGAGATAAAAGCGCAGTCTACGCCACAGCGTTTTGAGCAAGCTCTCCATGCTTCTCCCCCTTTTCGCATCCTTCGCACCACAGTCCCGCATATGCACCGCCGTCGCCGAGCGGATGCTCCGCCAGGGCAACGGCGCGCGGGCCGAGTTTGATTTCGTCAACCGTTATTGCTTCACAGCGCAGCAGCGGCAGCGTTCCATCCGCATTGCCCACGCTGCAATACGCAATATGCGGCAGCGTCGCGGTCTCTTCTTCGCTGATGAGGTCTCCCAGCGCGTGACGGTCGATGACCGGCACGCCGAGGCCCGTCACAGGGTCACAGAGCGTATTGCCCGTGTCGCGCAGCAGCCGCACGCGGGCCGTTTTTCCTCGATAGGCGATGACCACATCCGCCGTCTCGCTCCCTGTCCGCGCCGCGCCGTAGCGGAACACGACGGAAAGCAGCAAATACGACGTCCCCGCCGCGATCAGGAAGACGCCCCACGGCAGGTCTGCTGTCACCACGCCGCGCGCAAGGCGCGCCATCGACCCCAGACTCTGCCCTAAGAGCATCACCACGCCAGCGAGGCCGCACGAGGCAAGGAAAAACAGCAGCGTCAGCTTGACCGCCCGCCCACTGCCGCGATACGCCGCCGCGCCCATCAAAGCGAGCCCAAGCAGCAACAAAACGACGCTTTTCGGCAAAAAGAGCTGCACTGCCGCATAAATACCGCCGACCGCCGCGCCGAGCAAAAGTCTTCTCCGCGCGACCGTCCGCCCTGCGACTCTCGCCGCGCCGAACAACAACAGATAGTCGACGAGAACGTTAAACGCGAAGACGCTTTCTATGTAGATGACCATGGCACACCTCCCTCAATGGAAGTCCATTATAGCAATGGACAAAAAAAGAAAAGGGCGAAAGATGCCCTTTTCTTATCTTTTCCCTCGCGGGATAAAATGGCAGCGCAAAAGCGCTGCGGGGTTTTCCCCACACCGTGTGGGGGACGCGGTTAAGGGGGATATTCTCTTTCTCGAAAGAGAATATCCCCCTTACACCCCCAAGAGAA
>OJPD01001020.1_pt1 | contig 16682 bp, 10 predicted proteins | sample 1598371 | NCBI WGS metagenome assembly OJPD01 (sample SAMN03922478, study PRJEB24848) | human gut metagenome | isolation source: stool sample | host: Homo sapiens | place: Germany | collected 2010-11
CCCACCACCATCATGTACGACATGGCCCATGTGCTGGGCCTTATCGGCGATCACTTCCAGAACCCCTTTGCCGAGGGGGCGGAGATCGTCACCGGCTCCACCCACAAGACGTTCTTCGGCCCGCAGCGCGGCATCATCGGCGTGAACTATCAGGAGGACGACCTGAAGTACGGTCTGTGGAAGACCATCGAGAGCCGCACGTTCCCCGGCAGCGTGTCCAACCACCATCTGGGCACCCAGCTGGGCATGCTGATGGCTGCCTATGAGATGAACCAGTTCCGTGACGTGTATCAGAAGGCGGTTATCGACAACGCCAAGTCCTTCGCCCGCAGCCTGAAGGCCCACGGGCTGGACGTGGCCGGCGACCCGGCCATCGGCTACACCGAGACGCACCAGGTCATCGTGTCCGTGGGCTACGGCGAAGGGCCGGACATCGCCCAGCGGCTGGAGCGGAACAACATCGTGGTGAACTATCAGGCCACCCCGGACGAGGAGGGCTTCACCGCCTCCGGCGCGCTGCGCATGGGCGTCAGCGAGATGACCCGCTTCGGCTTCGGGGCGGAGGACTTCGACCGGTTGGCCGGGCTGATGGCGGACTGCATCCTCCGGGGCACGGACGTGAAGGCGGAGGTGCAGAAGCTGCGGAGCGAGCATCTGGAGATGCGCTACTGCTTCGACGACGCCGAGATCGACGAGGCGCTGGAGCAGCTGAGTGCCAAGCTGGTGTAAGAGACAAAAGGAAATACGCGCAGTCCCGCAAGGAGCGGGGCTGCGGAACAAACAACAATTTATATTTGATGGAGGTAAAAGATCATGCTGTATCCTGCTGAACTGCGCTATTCCAAGTCCCACGAGTGGGTCAAGACCGAGGACGGCGTTACCGTCGTGGGCATCTCCGACTTCGCGCAGAGCGCGCTGGGCGATGTGGTGTTCGTGAACCTGCCCGCCGAGGGCGACAGCGTTGCCGCCGGCGAGGCATTCGGCGACGTGGAGTCCGTGAAGGCGGTGTCCGATCTGGTGTCCCCCGTCACCGGCAAGGTGTGCGCCGTCAACGAGGAGCTGCTGGACGCGCCGGAGATGCTGAACAGCGATCCCTACGGCGCGTGGATCATCAAGGTGGAGAACGTGGAGGGCAGCGAGGAGCTGCTGGACGCCGCCGCCTATGAGGCGTTCTGCACCGAGGAGGGCTGATATATGGGCAGCTACGTTCCCTCTACCGGGGCGCAGCGGGAGGAGATGCTCCGGGCCGTGGGCGTGAACAGCACGCGGGAGCTGTTCCGGGACGTGCCGCAGGAAATGCTCCTCACCCGGCCGCTGGACATCCCCGGCGGGATGAGTGAGCTGGAGGTCAGCCGCGTCATGACCGCCATGGCGGCGGAGAACCGTGTGTACGGCACGGTGCTCCGGGGCGCGGGCGCTTATGACCACTACATCCCCTCCATCGTGAAATATATCCCCGCCAAGGAAGAGTTCCTGACGGCGTATACCCCCTATCAGGCGGAGATGAGTCAGGGGCTTTTGCAGTCCATTTTCGAGTACCAGACCATGATCTGTGAGCTGACGGGAATGGACGTGTCCAATGCCTCCGTATACGACGGCGCCACCGCTGCAGCGGAAGCCGCCGCCATGTGCCGCGACCGCAAGCGCCGGGTGACGCTGATCTCCGGCGCGGCACACCCCGACACCATCAACACCGTCCGCACCTACTGCTACGGTACGGGCGATGAGCTGCGGGTCGTTCCCGTCAAGGACGGCAAGACCGATATGGACGCCCTGCGGGAGCTGCTGACAGCAGATGTGGCCGGGTTTTATGTGCAGCAGCCCAACTTCTTCGGCCAGCTGGAGGACGCGGAAGCGCTGGGCGCACTGACCCACGAGGCCGGCGCACTGTATATCATGGGCTGCAACCCCATGGCGCTGGCGATTATGAAAACGCCCCGGGAGTGCGGGGCGGACATCGCCGTGGGCGAGGGGCAGCCCCTGGGCCTGCCTATGGGCTGCGGCGGCCCGTATCTGGGGTACATGGCTACTACGGATAAGCTGATGCGCAGGCTGCCGGGGCGTATCGTGGGCGAGACAACAGACGCGCAGGGACGCCGCGCCTATGTGCTGAGCCTGCAGGCGCGGGAGCAGCACATCCGCCGGGAAAAGGCCAGCAGCAATATCTGCTCCAACGAGGCGCTGTGCGCCCTGACGGCAGGACTGTACATGGCTGCCATGGGACCGGACGGCATGGCGCAGGCGGCGGAGCAGTCCATGGCCAAGGCACACTATCTGGCCGGGGCGCTGTGCGCCATAGACGGCGTGGAACTGGTGTATGACGGGCCGTTCTTCCACGAGTTCGTCACCCGGCTGCCGGAGCGGGAGAACGTGCTGGCGGCGCTGGCGGCAGACGATATCCTGGGCGGTCTGCCCGTTGGCGGCGACCAGATCCTGTGGTGCGCCACGGAGAAGGTCTCCCGGGCGCAGCTGGATAAGGCGGTCTCCATCGTGAAGGAGGTGCTGGCAAAATGAAGCTGATCTTTGAAAAGAGCGTGCCCGGACGGCACTGCACCATTCTGCCCGCCTGCGATGTGGAGAGCGTTTCCCTGCCCGCGGCCCTGCGGCGGGAGACGAAGCCCGCCCTGCCGGAGATGAGTGAGACGGACATCTCCCGCCACTACACGGAGCTTTGCAAGCAGGTGCACGGCGTGAACTGCGGGTTCTATCCCCTGGGCTCCTGCACCATGAAGTACAACCCCCGCATCGACGAGGAGATGGCGGCGCTGCCGGGCTTTACGGGGGTGCATCCCCTGTCCCCGGCGGAGGACCGGGAGGGTATGCGGCAGGTGCTGGACACCGCGGCGCAGTACCTATGCGAGATCACGGGCATGGACGCCATGACGTTCCAGCCCGCCGCCGGCGCACACGGTGAGTTCACCGGCGTGCTGCTGATCAAGCAGTACCACGATGCCCGGGGCGATAAGAAGCGCACGAAGATCATCGTGCCTGACAGTGCCCACGGTACCAACCCTGCCACCGCCGCCATGTGCGGCTACGAGGTGGTGAACATCGCCTCCGGCGAGGATGGCTGCGTGGATCTGGACGCACTCCGGGCCGCGCTGGGCGAGGATACCGCCGGGCTGATGCTGACCAATCCCAACACCGTGGGCATCTTCGACAAGAACATTCTGGAGATCACCCGCCTTGTCCACGAGGCCGGCGGTCTGTGCTACTATGACGGCGCCAACCTCAACGCCGTTATGGGCGTGGTGCGGCCCGGCGACATGGGCTTTGACTGCATCCACATGAACCTGCACAAGACCTTTGCCACGCCGCACGGCGGCGGCGGCCCCGGCGCAGGCGCCGTGGGCTGCAAGGCGTTCCTGCGGGAGTATCTGCCCCACAGCGCGCTGGCGGAGGAGCCGGGACACATCCAGGTCCGCAGCTTCCAGGGCAATTTCCTGGTGGTGGTGCGGGCGCTGGCCTATCTGCTGACGCTGGGCAGGGAGGGCATCCCTGAGGCGGCGGAGAACGCCGTGCTCAACGCCAACTATCTGCTGGCGAAGCTGAAGGGGACATATACCCCGGCCTATGACCGGCTGTGCATGCACGAGTTCGTGCTGGATCTCAGCGGGCTGAAGAAGGAGACGGGCGTATCCGCGCTGGACGTAGCCAAGTCCCTCATCGACGAGGGCATCCATCCGCCCACCATGTACTTCCCCCTCATCGTCCACGAGGCGCTGATGCTGGAGCCTACGGAGACGGAGGGCATCGAGACGCTGGATCACGCGGCGGAGGTGCTGCGCAGGCTGTATCACAAGGCCTTTGAGGATGCGGAGTCCATGCACACCGCGCCCCACAATATGCCCATCGGACGTCCCGATGAGGTACAGGCGGCGCGCAGACCGATGCTGCGCTGGAAACAGGCGTGACGGGGAGGCCCGTCATCGGCGGCATATATGCAAAAAGGAAAGACCCCCGTGGGGGTCTTTCCTTTTTGCATGTTGGTCAGGAGGCGGTGAGGTCTTTCGCCTTTTTCAGGCTGTAAGCCCCCTCGATGCACACCAGCAGCACCCAGCCGGCGGCCACCGCCGTGCAGATGCCGTACATGCCCCAGACGGGGATGAGGAGATAGGACAGCACCACCCGCAGCACCACCTGCAGCAGGGAGGCGATCATGGTCAGCCGCAGCCGTCCCAGACCGCGGAAGAAGCCCTGAATGATCTCGCCCAGATAGGCAAAGACGTAGAGATACGCCATGGTGCCGGTGTACCGCGCGCCGGCGGCGATGACATCGGCATTGTCGGAGAACAGGCCGACGATGCGGGCGGGGAACAGGAAGCACACCGTGCCCAGCACGGCGATGAGGGCCAGTCCCGCCAGAACGCTGACGCGGTAGAAGCGTCTGGCCCGGGGCCTGTCGCCGTGACCAAGGTTCTGGGACAGGCACACCACCATGGCGGCGCTGATGCCCTGGGAGAAGCAGAACAGGAACTGCTCCGTCCGCAGGGACATGTTGTAGCCGGTGACGGTGCTGGTGCCCAGCGGCGTCAGCATGCCCTGCACCAGCAGGCGTCCGATGCAGACCACCGCCTGCTGCAGCGCCGCCGCCCAGGCGTAGGAGAGCACTGTGCGGCCCATCCGACGGTCAAAGCGCAGGTCGGCGGGGCGGAGGAGCAGCGGCGGGCAGCGCCGCTGGGCGTAGAGGATGCAGGCGGCAGCGGAGAGAGCCTGACACAGTACGGTGGAGAAGGCCACGCCGCGGATGCCCCAGGAGAACACGCCCACGAACAGCACATCCAGCAGCGCGTGGAGCGTGGAGAAGATCAGCAGGATGAAAAAGGGCGTCCGGGAGTTGCCGCAGGAGCGCAGCATGGCGGCGTAGTAGTTGTAGAGGAAGCAGAAGATCAGGCCGGCGAACACCAGCTGGAGGTACATCGCCGCCTCGCGGCAGACGGCGTCCTCCGTGCCCTGCGCCCGCAGGAGCGGGGCGGAAAAGGCGATGCCGCACACGGCGATGAGCAGCGTCAGCACTGCGCCGCCCAGCAGCGCCGTGGCGTTCATGCAGCGCAGGCGGTCGCTCTCCCCGGCGCCGAAGCAGTGGGCGCACAGAACGCCCACACCGATGGTGCCGCCGATGACCAGGGCGTTGGCCACGTCCACGATAGGGGAGGCCACGCTGATGCCGGACAGGGACAGGTCGCCCAGAAAATTGCCCACCACGACGGCGTCCACGATGCTGTAAAGCTGCTGAAAGATGTTGCCGAGAATGATGGGCAGCGCAAAATACAGCAGGGTCGGGAGGGGCGCGCCGGTCAGCAGCGCACCGGAGGAGCGGGCGGACCGGAGGTCGTGGACGATGGAGCTGTGGGGCATAAACATTTCACCTGATTTCATAAAGACTGCTACTCAGCGTAGCACGATTTCGCGGGCTTTGCAACCGCGGGTTTTGCGGCCGGGCGCGATTGACGGCGGCGGGGAGGAGGACTATAATGAAAAGATACAGACACCGGATACGCCTGCGGCGGGGCCGCGGGACGGGAGGAGAGGAAAGCGCATGACAGGATCGAGATATGAGCCGACGCGGCGGGCGCTGCTGATCGTCAACGGGCTGACCAATCTGACGGCGGCGGGGCTGCTGATGGCGAAGAAGCCCGCCGGTGTGGTGCTGGGCGGCGTGTTCGGCGTGACGCTGATGCTGTGGATCTGCATTCAATTCTACATGTTCCCGCCTAATTTCATGTCCACCAGCTACTTTATCTTCGGTCTGATACAGGCCGCTACCGGGTACATGGCGTGGGTGTTCCGGAAACAGGAGGCCTTTCGGGCGGACAGGGCGGACTATCCCCGTATCGGGACGGAGCCCCGGCGGCTGGTGGTGTTCTTTTCGCGGATGGGCTATGTGCGGAAAAAGGCCTATGAGGAGGCGGAGCGCACCGGCGCGGCGGTGTATGAGATCCGGGCCGCGGAGCGGACGGAGGGCACGCTGGGCTTCTGGTGGTGCGGGCGCTACGGCATGCACAGGTGGGCCATGCCCATCCAGCCGGTGGACATCGACCTGACCGCCTTTGACCATGTGACCATCTGCGCGCCCATCTGGGTGTTCGCACTGGCCGCACCGGTGCGCAGCTTCTGCGCCCAGGCGGCGGGAAGGATACGGGAGGCCGACTACATCCTGGTACACCACCAGAACAGCGACTATGCCAATGCGGCGGAGGAGATGGACGCTCTGCTGGGTATCCGGCACACCGGGCTGCGGAGCATCCGGTGCCGGAAGGGCGTATACAGGGAGAAAAACTGACATACCGCGGACAGCGGATGATGGAGAGAAAAACGGGAACGGCGGAGGTACGGGGAGAAATGGAAAAGCTGATCTTTTCAAAACGGCTGCTGGAAAGGACGGAGCAGATGCGGCGCAGTCCCGTCTCCGTGCTGGAGGCGCCGGCGGGCTACGGCAAGACCACGGCGGTGACGTGGGCGCTGGAGGGCGCGGAGTCGGCGGCGTGGTACACGGGGGTGGAGAACCTGCCGGACACCAGCTTTTACTGGTTCATCCGGCAGCTGGCCGCCGTGGACGAGCACACCGTCCGCCGCATCGAGACGCTGGGGTTCCTGAACCGCAGCAATGCGGCGCTGGCGGCGCAGGCGCTGCTGGAGCTGCGGGTGGCAAGGCCGATGACGCTGATCTTCGACAATTTCCAGTTCGCGGCGGACAACTGGCCGCCGCAGATCATCGACGCGCTGGTGAAGCGGCCTGCCGACGGGCTGCACATCGTCTTTATCGCCCAGAATCTGGGGCGGCTGCGGACGGTGTTCGAGGCGCTGGAGGGGACGGTGTGCTTCCTGCGGGCGGGGGACCTGCTGCTGGCGCAGGAGGATGTGTGCGCCTTTGCCCAGCGGCGGGGCGCGGCGCTGACGGAGGCGCAGGCCGGGGCCATCGTGCGCAGCACCGGCGGGTGGCCGGCGGCGGTGGCGCTGTGTCTGGAGGCGGGCGGCGCCACCGGCGAGATGGACGAGCTGCTGTACCGCCTGTTCTGGATGCGGATGGACGCACGGCAGCGGACGGCGCTGCTGCGGCTGAGCCTGTTTGACTGCATCACGCCGGACATGATGGACCGGCTGGTGCCGGAGGGGACGCTGACGGAGACCGAGCGGGAGGAGCTGTTCCGCCGCACGCCGCTGGTACGGCAGGACGCCATGCGCCGCCGCTACTATCCCCACGAGCTGCTGCTGCGCTTTCTGCGGGAGCGGCTGGCGGAGGCGGAGGGGCCGCTGCGCCGGGAGATCTATGACCGGGCGGGCCGGTGGTACCGGGACAACGGCATGACGCGGGCGGCGGTGGACTGCTTTTTCCGGGCGGAGGACGACGAGGGCATCCTGTCGTGCCGGCTGGTGGGCCTGATCGGCGAGCATTTCGGAGACGTGAGCTATACCGCGCTGGCGCGGACGGTGCTGCGGCGGTGCCCGGAGGAGGTGCAGCGGCGGTATCCGATGAGCCTGCTGCGGCTGTGCTACGCGCTGTACGGCGGGTGCGAATTTGCGGAGTTTGCCCGGCAGATGGCCCGGATACGGGGGCTGCTGGAGGACTGCGGGAGCCACTGCCTGGGGGAGTGGGAGCTGCTGGACGCGCTGGAGTTTTTCCCGGATCTGGACGGCATGGACGGAGCCTATGCCAGGGCGGAGAAGCTGCTGACCCACGACTCGGAGCTGTTTATCCCGGAGGAGCCGTTCTTCTTCGGGTGCGCGTCCATGTGGTACCTGTTTTACGCGGAGCCGGGGCAGATGATGGCCACGGCGGACCGGCTGGCGCAGGTGCTCAAGCGCTATAACCGGCTGACAAACGGACATGCCGCCGGGGCGGCGGAGATCTATCGGGGCGAGGCGTACTCCGTACAGGGGCGGTTCGAGGAATCGGACATCCAGGCCTATCAGGCGGCGTTCCTGTCGGAGCAGGCGCAGAACGCCTCGGCCACCTACGGCGCGGCGCTGCTGCTGGGCATCAACGCCATCTACCGCTCGGACATGGCGGGGCTGCAGAGGGCGGTGGACTATCTGGAGAACAAGGCGCAGAGCTACGCCTTTCTGCAGGGCACCTGCATCGGACGCTATATGGTGGAGACGGTGCGGGGCTATCTGCTGGGGCTGATGATGGAGACGGGACGCTCCGCCCTGTGGACGCAGGGAGGGGCGGACGCGCTGGCCGATCTGACGTTCACCAATTTCATGATCAAGACCTGCCGCATCACCGACCTGCTGCTGAAAAAGGAGTACCAGCGGGCCATCGCCTCGGTGGAGGCATCGCTGGAGCTGGACGCCCGGCTCATCTCCGCCGCGGCGCGGAACTTCATGTACTGCGGGCTGGCGCTGTGCTATCTGGCTACGGGGCGGCTGGGCAGGGCCGCGGAGTGGCTGGACCGGTCGCTGACCATGGCGGAGCAGGACAAGAACTACTCGTTCATCGCCTGCTTCCGCAAGTATTTTCAGGTGCTGTTCCTGATGCCGTCCATCGCGGCGCGGCACGGGGAGGCCATCCGGGAGATCCGGGCGCTGGCCATCCACTATACCCGTGCCGACGAGAGCCGCATTTTCGCCATGCTGGACGATGTGCCGGAGCTGAAGGAGACGCTGACCGACCGGGAGCGGGAGGTGGCCCAGCTGGCTGCCGGGGGCATGCGCAACAGCGAGATCGCGGAGACGCTGCACATCTCGGAGAACACGGTGAAGCACCACCTGAAGAACGCCTTCCAGAAAATGAACATCGACCGGCGCAGCCGTCTGATCGAGATGCTGCGCTGAGGTGAAATACTACCCGAAAGGGTGATGTGGCACGCATGCCTTTCTGCTACAATAGGGACTGTAAAATCTTTACAGGACTCCCGGAGAGAGAAGAAAGGAGATGCACCATGAAGAAACGGCTTCTTTCCCTGCTGATGGCGGTGCTGATGACGGCGCTGCTGCTGCCGGCGGAGGCATTGGCCATCACAGGCGGAGACGTGCGCCCGGTGTATATGAGCGCGGCGCCGGTCACCATCACAAAGGAGGGGATCGACAGCGGTTCGCAGATCTACTCCATGAAGATGCAGAACGGCAAGCTGGTGATGTTCATCGCCACCAGCGGCCCGCACATGGGCAAGTCCGTGACCAACTCCGACCGGGGCTATACCGCCACGGGGGATTCCTTCAGCAGGGGCGTGTATGAGCAGGCACGCTTCACCATACAGACCGGGCGGGAGCAGAAGCCGCTGACCATCCGCTCCATGGAGGTGATCGACCCCAAGGAGGAGCCGCAGCTGGCCGGTGTCGGCATGGACATGGTACCCATGGAAAACGCGCTGACCATCAAGTACACCTTCAGCGGCGACGGGCTGTCCGACCAGTTCCTGTGCTACATCAGCTACTACTTTGTGGAGCTGGCGGCCGGTGTGACGGACGGCACCATCGAGAGCTTCGTGCAGGACGCGGACGGCAGGACCTACGCCCTGGTGGCCCAGGCCTCCTGGGGACTGGGCATGGTCACGGAGACCACCATGCCGGCGGAGTTCATGTTCCGCTGGTTCCAGGACTACCACGGCTTTTCCCGCATGGGACACGCCAGGGCGGACGCAGCGGCCCATGTGTACATGAGCCGCACCTATGAGGCGCTGGACGGGCGCATCACCGCCAAGGCCACGGACATCACCGCCGGGCTGGGACGTACCGGCACCAACGGCACCTTCGGCAAGGGCGACATCGCGGAGGTCTACTCCGACAGCTACGGTGTGGACAACCCCTTTGTGCTGGCGGATGTGGAACGCATGAGCGGCATCAATGACGTATGGACGCCGGTGTACATGACCTACGACGCGGCGGCGGATACGCTGACCGCCGAGGGCGATACGGAGGCCATGGGCGGGCGCAGCGGCAGAAGCGCCATGAATGCCCTGCAGATATGGGGCTTCCGGGATGTCTACACCAAGAAGGAGGCGGCGGACATCTCCAAGGTGGAGTTCACCAAGCCGGATCAGGTGACCATCCCCCAGGACGCCAACCGGCTGGGGCTGTATGAGACAGACAAGGGCCTGGTGGCGGCGCCCATTACCGACAGCGCGCGGGAGGCGGTGCTGAAGAAGAAGTACGGCGACCCGACGTATACGCTGTGCGGCAATTTTGAGACGATGTCCGACAAGGACGGAAAATACTATGAATACACCGACGGCAAGGCGGCGCTGACCGCCACCATCACGGCGGTGTGGGGCAGCGGGGAGCACTTCCGCGTCCGGGTGGATGAGAACGGCATCGTTACGGCCTTCGACACCACGGCCAAGGTGCGGTACAGCACGCCGCGCTTCCAGCTGTACAATCCGGTCAACGACGCTGCGGCGCCGGCGAAGATGACATTCGAGGACGGCTGCCTGATGCTGGGGATGGATCCCAACAAAAACGCGGTACTGGTGTTTATCGACATCCCGCAGGTCAGCAGTCTCATCGACGCGGCGCAGATCAAGGCCAACGGCGATCTGGTGCTGACCGGCAGGATGGGACTGGATCTGGTGCTGAACTGTAGCCCGGATAAGCTGGTGACGCTGGAGGCGCTGGGCTACACGCCCAAGAAGGAGCAGGACGGCAGCATCTCCTTCGTGCAGGAGGGCATCCGGGCCAGCGGCAAGATCGACACGGCGTCCCTTGTGGGGCTGGAGCTGGCGGAGCTGGAGGCGTCCATCAATACGTTCGACGGTGAGGAGGAGTATGACTTCTCGCTGGAGCTCAACGCCTTTGATCTGTTTGAGACACAGGCGGAGCTGCAGCTCAAGCGGCTGAACAACGGACGGCTGGCACCCAACAATCTGTACTTCCGGCTGGCCTTCGGCGGCGGTATCCCCATCGTGCCGCCGGTGCCGACCTCCTTTATCAAGGGCGGAGGCGGCGGCTTCTACGGCCTGGCGGACACCATCAACGGCGACTTTATCGCCATCCCGCCCATCCGGCTGAAGATGTCGGTGAAGGGCGACTATGTCAAGGTCATCGAGGGATGGGCCAACGTCACCGTCGGCCCCAGCTATCTGGAGTTCGCCGGTACGGATATGACCATCGCTAAGATGGACTTTATCGAGAATTTCAATATGTATCTCAGACTGGTGGGCGAGAAGTGCACCTATCAGGGCATAGCCTATACGGGACTGCGGGCAGGCGGCGGCATGGGGATCACCCTCAACGCGCCCAGCGGCGACAACAGCATCTTTGAGGTGGAGGGCAGCGCCGAGGCCAGCATGTTCGGCGGTCTGGACAGCTATACCGAGCCGAAGAACGCCTACGTCCAGCTGGACAGCCGCGGCAGCATCGGCGCGACGGTCAAGATCCCCAAGAAGCTGGGCAGCCTGAACTTCCGGCGGCTGGGCGGCAAGGTGCTGGCCGGCACCACGGTGGACTTCATCCTGGGTGCGCAGACATCCATCCCCGTGGGCAGCAATGCGGGCGGCAGCGCCCAGGAGGTGCTGGGGAACATCACCCGGAGCGCATGGAACAACCTGAGCGTCTACGGCGGTGTGTCCAAGAAGGGAACGCTGCTGTTCCTCAGCTACCGCATCTACTACATCCTGCCGGATCACTTCGGCGGCGCCATCAACCTGCGGTGGAAGAAGGACAACTGGACGCTGGAGGAGGAGATCGAGAAGAACAACTGGTATCTCAGCGGCAGGAGCAGCACCCAGACGTGGTCGATGCAGGTGGCTGACTGCATGGATGCGGAGACCGGTGAGCAGGTGGGCATCGCTGTGGTGGAGGCCAGCGTCTACGAGGTCGGGGCCGACAGCGTGGTGCGGATGGCTGCTGCCCGGCAGAACGGCAGGTATACGGAGACCATCCGGTACACCGCGGAGACCGGCGCCGAGGGCAGCCTGGGCATCGTCATCACGCCGAAGAACGCCTCCGTGGCGGAGCTGAAGAAGGATCTGGGGCTCTACAATGTGGCGGACGATACCCGCATTACGCTGATCGACGCGGGGGATGATCCCAACAGCATCCCCGCAGGCGCCAACATGACGGAGGTAGAGGTGGACGACGGAAACGGGGGGACCGTCGTCGGGCTGCTGATCGACCTGGGGGCCGACGGTGCGGCCGAGCACCAGTGGCGGATCGAGGCGGGCTGCGACTTTACGTGGCAGATGATCGCCTCCGCACCGCTGACCGGGCTGACGGCGCTGGATGTGGCGGGCCAGACGGCCAGCGTCGGCATAGCCGGTCCGCAGGCGGGCAAGACCTACGCTGTCCGGTATTATCTGGATACGGAGAGCGATCGCAGCGGCGAGAACTACTTCCTGGGCATGACGACAGAGGCACCGTACAGCTTTGCCATCCCCGCCAGCGGCGTGCTGGCACCCACCGGCAGCTACTACGTCACCGCTGTGCTGGTGGAGAAGGTGGACTTTGTTACCGAGGAGGGGGAGAACGAGTCCTCCTGGATCACGGTGGATACGCAGACCTCCGGGACGGCGGTGCGCTACCGCAATGAGCAGCAGCCGGACGCGCCCGTGGATGTCACGCTGGCGGCCACCGGCAACGAGACGCTGACAGCCGAGTGGCGCGCGGTGGACGGCGCGGACGGCTACCGGGTGACGCTGTACTATCAGGAGAACGGCAGCTGGAAGCAGGCCGGTGCGTCCTATGTGCTGGACAACGCGGACTTTGATGCCGGCAGCGACATCGCGGCGGCGTCCCGCTCCGGCGGCAGACTGGCGCTGCGCATGGCACCCACCGTGGGCGGCAGAAATGTCACCGTTACAGGCAGCGAGAACGCGCCGGTGGTCAGCACCAGCGGCGGCGTGTCCGACGCGGCGCCCGCCAACACCGGCTACTATGTGAGCGTGGAGGCCTTCCGGGCGGAGACGGCGGCCGGTGCGCCCGGAGACGTGCGCTACTTCAGCCAGGCGGGAAGCTCCGCGGAGACGAGACTGCCGGCGTACACCGCGCCGCGGGTCACAGTGACCACGGACAGCGGCCAGACGGTCAGCCTGGACGGCAGCAGCGGCTATGACAGCCTGCTGTGGAACCGGCTGCCCTCCGATGTGCTGTTCACCGTGGAGGGCGATGACGCGGAGAGCATTGCCGTTACGGCGGAGCAGGGCGGCGGCAGGTTCGATGTCAGCGGCGGCAGCGGATACTGGGAGGTCCGTGCCGGCGACGCCGACGCGGCAGCGCTCATCGAAAGCGGCGGGCGCGTCCTGCTGGCCGTACAGTCCGGGCCCTCCGGAATGGATACCACGGAGTACTATCTGCGGCTGATGCTGGACGATGTGCCGCCGGTCATCACGCTGGATGCCGTCAATGTCCGGGCCGATATGACCACCGGCGCTTACACCGTGTCGGGTCGGACGGAGCCGGGACTGACCGTCATCATGGGGGATGAGGACGGTGCGATCCTGCGGGGCACGGCGGATATGCAGGGACGGTTCACCTTCAAGGGCACGCTGCCGGCCAGCATGGAGGACAGCTTCGACGCCAACGGCGAACCCGTGACCGTGCGGAACGGATTCCGGGCGCTGGTGGCGGAGGTCACGGCGCAGGATGAGGCCGGCAATACCGGCATTGCGCCGGTGCTGATCTCCGCCAGACCGGAGGTCAAGACCAACGACCCCGATGACGGCGGCTCCGGCGGTTCCGGCGGTGCGGGCGGCGGAACATCCTCGTCCACCGGCGATCCCGGCGTGGTGCTGTATGCCGCTGCCGCGCTGATGAGCCTTGCCGGCTCCGCGGTGCTGACGGGACGGAAAAAGCGGCGCTGAGAAAAGCACAGGCATATAAAAGGCGGTCCCGTCGGGGACCGCCTTTTGTGTGAAAGGACAGGCGGGCCGGGGCCACGCCTGTCCTTTCATCTATTAGGAGAGAGGGAGGATCGTATGCAGAGGGGATCAGCCGGCCAGGACCTTGCCCAGCTCACGGCAGGCGGCCAGCGCCGCGTCATCCGGGGCTTCGCAGCAGGTGACGCTGTCGCAGGCCAGGGAGATGCCGGCGTTGCCGCAGTCGGTCTCCCAGTCGCGCATCCACTGGCCGTCGCCCCAGCCGTAGGAACCGAACAGCGCCACGCGCTTGCCGCCGATGGTGTTCTTGCAGCCGTCGAACATGGGCTGGAAGTCCATCTCCTCCAGCACCTCGGAGCCCATGGCGGGGCAGCCGAAGGCAATGGCGCCGAAACCGCTGAGGGCGGCGGGCTGCACCTGTTCCGGGGTCAGCAGAGTGACCTCGGCGCCGGCCTCCTTCATGCCCTCCGCCACGGCGTTGGCCATGGCCTCCGTGTTGCCGGTGCCGCTCCAGTAAATGACAGCAGTTTTCATGGTCGAAATTCCTTTCTTGTTGTGATTTTGGTTAGAGTAATCTAACCATCGCACGGTAAAAAAGCTGTCACCAGACAGCACTGAACGGCATAGGTTAAATAACTCTAACTGAATACTACCACAGAACGGGGCGTGTGTCAATAGGGGATCGAGAGGAGCGGAGACAGTTTTTCAGGAAGAAACAGGAAAGAGACAAGGGGGCGGCGTGCGGGATGGCAGAAAAGCAGCGCTCTGCGCACCTTTCGGTGCGGAGAGCGCTGTCTGCGGTGTGACAGGCGTCACTTGACGATCTGGTTCTCCGCCGCGCCGAAGATGTCGGCCCAGGCGGCGTCCACCTTTTTGCCCTCGCCGAGGAACCAGTCGGATTCACCGGCGGCATCCAGTTCCGTGTCGGGCGTCTGACCCAGGATCAGCAGCGCCACATAGTTCCCGTTGACGAAAAGACGGGCCTGGCCCACCTGGGCCTGGTTCATGCTGTACAGGTCGCTGTAATCCCGCACCTGCTCGTACCGCTCCTGCAGCAGGGCGGCGGCGTCCTGCGCGTAGCCGTCCTGAACACGCAGCACCACGGCGGTGCTGGGGTCAATGCTGCTGCTGGAGTAGCTCTCCGAGGCCCAGCTGTCGATGCGGGACATGTCCAGACCGTAATAGTTGGTCATCCAGTCCTCATCGTCGGCGGTGTCGCAGCCGTAGGTGTCGCCCAGGGCGGCCTTCAGCCGGTCCAGCACCTCCGGAGCCGTCAGGTCCACGTCCCCGGTATCGGGCTTCTGCTGGCCGCAGGCGGCCAGAGACAGCACCATCACAAAAGCAAGAAAGCTGACAAATAAGCGTTTCATGGTAAAAACCTCCGTTGTATAGTACATGGGTGTTCCGCCGCGCGCTTGACGGAACACTCTTTAGAGGAGCGCCGGGCGGAAAAGGTTCCATAGGGCGAAAAATTTTTTGTGGGGAGGAAGTGTCCCGATTTCGGGACAGCGGCTCTGGTAAAGTGGGGGCATCAAGGCAAAGGAGGAACATGTATGACCGCTATTTCCGTGATCTGCACCATGTGCGGCGCCGCCGCACTGTCCAAGGGCATCCTGAAGGCCATCGAGTATATCGGACGGTGAATGCCCGTTGACAAGTGCTTTCCCATTCTATATAATATTTTTCACAGAAAATTACAATATATCCCTGTGAATAGAAACGCCGTATATAATATGCGTTATCAGAACGGGAAAGGGGAGTGCCTATGGATATTTTTGCGAAATGCTATGAGCCGTCGCTGGCGGGAGAGCTGAAGGAGAAGGGGGTATACCCCTATTTCCACGCCCTCCAGTCCCGGCAGGACGTGGAGGTCATGATGGAGGGTAAGCGCCGCATCATGCTGGGCTCCAACAACTATCTGGGTCTGACCACCGATCCGGCGGTGGTAGAGGCCGGCATCAAGGCGCTGGAAAAATACGGAACCGGCTGCTCCGGCTCCCGGTTCCTCAACGGCACGCTGGAGATGCATCTGGAGCTGGAGGACGCGCTGGCGAAATTCCTGCGCAAGCCCGGCGTGGTCACCTTCGGCACCGGGTTCCAGTCCAACGTGGGCATCATCTCCGCGCTGGTGGGACGGCATGACTATGTGATCTGCGACCGGGAGAACCACGCCAGCATCTACGCCGGGTGCCAGATGTCCTACGGCAAGATGCTGCGCTACCGCCACAGCGACATGGCGGAGCTGGAGAAGTGTTTGCAGCGGGTGCCGGAGTCGGCGGGGGCGCTGGTCGTCACCGACGGCGTGTTCTCCATGGGCGGCGACATCGCCAAGCTGCCGGAGATCTGCGCGCTGGCGGAAAAGTACGGCGCCCGGGTGATGGTGGACGATGCCCACGGTCTGGGCGTGCTGGGCGAGGGCGGCCGCGGTACCGCCAGCTATTTCGGGCTGGAGGACAAGGTGGACGTGTACATGGGCACATTCTCCAAGTCGCTGGCGTCGCTGGGCGGCTACATGGCCGCATCGGCGGAGGTGGCGGAGTATGTGCGCCACGCCTCCCGGCCCTTTATCTTCTCGGCGTCCATCCCGCCGGCCAACTGCGCCACGGCGCTGGCGGCACTGCACATACTGGAGCAGCATCCGGAGCTGCCGGAGCGGCTGCGCAGTCTGAGCATGTACGCGCGGAAGGGCATGACGGAGCGGGGACTGACCATCCGCCCCTCGGCGCTGGAGGCGCCCACGCCCATCATCCCCATCTACACCTACGAGACGTACCGCACCCTGCGTGTGGCGGCGGATATCTATGACCGGGGCGTGTATGTGAACCCCACGCTGCCGCCGGCCACGCCGGAGGGCGAGGCGCTGCTGCGCACCAGCTATATGGCCACCCACACGGAGGCCCTGCTGGACGAGGCCATGGACATCATCGG
>OJPD01001039.1_pt1 | contig 16459 bp, 16 predicted proteins | sample 1598371 | NCBI WGS metagenome assembly OJPD01 (sample SAMN03922478, study PRJEB24848) | human gut metagenome | isolation source: stool sample | host: Homo sapiens | place: Germany | collected 2010-11
ACACTGCATATCGTCGGCAGCGTCAGATGTGTATAAGAGACAGGTACTTGATTTTGTCAACGAAAAATCCGAGTACAGACACCATTTTGTCCTCTTTGAATCCGTAATAACTGTTAAACAGCACAAGCAACGCGGCAACTGCGATTATAACTGCCGCAACTATTGAAACCCATGCCACTGCGGGCTGTTGAGTTGCAACGCCGTTTGCACCCGCGAGCATTGCTATATCAAGTGCCGCAATCGCAAGCGCACCCACAATTATCACTGCGACAATGACGGTTTTGACAATGCCGAAATTCATTCTAAACTTCATATTCACTCCTAAATTCATCTCTTAAATTATCGTCTTTTGCAATCAGTCGTCTTTTCTTTTGTCTTGCACGTATTCGTCTATCGTGATTTGAGATTCGTCTGACGCGTCGTAATCGAAATCTTCCGCTTGTTGCTCTGCTCTGAAACCGTACTCGACGGTGTTGATAACCGTCGTTGCGTCGGTGTAGAAACTAAATCCTTTGGTCTTGTAGTAACCTATAAGCTCGATTGCGCGGAGCATAAAATAGTACATGCTCGGAAGCACTAGGGACATAAGTCCGCCCGTCGGAATCGCAAAAGCAGTCGTAAACAAATACACAATCGTAAACGTCACCGCATAGGACTTAAACAATCCGTCAACGTTGCTCTTGACGTAGGTCAAACTTCTTGTAAAACTCGTATAAACGCTCTCTTCGGGATGGAAAAGCATACGAGGCAACCACCCTGCCAAAAGCGTTGCACGAAGAGAACAAATCACGATACCCACAAAAAGAAGAATGGGGAGCACAAAATAGCCGATTTCTCCGAAAAGTCCGAATAGTATGGCAAGCATAATCGCGGCAAAAACCAAATCTATGGGAAGAGTTATCGTAAGGCGTGCGGCGGAATACTTGCAGCACTTTTTGAAGTTGAGAGCCATATTGCTCGCAAATCCGTATCTCATGTTGGACGCCATAAGGTTGTTGATAACGTCTGCGTTCGTATAATACGAAAGTCCGAAAACGAAGCAATAAAAAGCATAAACGAAAACAGTGGCAAAAATCAATCCCAACGTTGCGCCGACGTTTTGCGAGAATATGCAAACAAATCCGTCGCGAAGGTTTGTCAAAACATCGCTTGCCGCCGCTCTTATAGACAAACCTCCGTTCCAAACCGCAGACAAACCGTCCTTGATTGCGACCATGCAGGAAGCGACCTCGGTTGTCGACTCGATTACGTTCCATATCGGCAATACTATCGCCGCACCGATTGCAAGCGATAAAACGAGGGATATAACTATCCAAAAAAAGATTTTGACTGCATGTCCCATATTGGAAAACAACAGTGAGAGCGAATACTTAAATTCCATACCATTCTCCGAGGCACAGCCTCATATTATTTGCAAGGTCAAAGCTGCAAGTTTTATTACTTTGACCAAATATCCTTTTTCTTTTGCTGCAAATCCATACGCTCCGTACCCGTAACCTCGTAAAAGACGTTGTACATAAGCGTGATGTAAAACGGCACGACACACAGATACGCAATGGCGTCGAGCAGAACTTCCGAAACGACTCCGCAATGCAACGCGCCCGTGATTATCATACAAAGCTCGACGGGAACGATTGACAAAAGAATCGTGAAAAAGGTTTTTGAAACTTTGCCCGATATACTGCGCACCGCTTGTCGCAACGCACTTCTCATCGGAAGTCCGGTGTGCAAGCAATACGGCGGCCACAATATGACGATGGACATAAGCAATATCATCAAAAACTGCATAAGAACCACGGTTATCGACGAAAAGACGAGCCACGTCACCCTACTCTTGAAAGTCACCCACCAAAGATAATACAGCACAGTACCCAAAAGATTGAAAAGCTCGAAGGACACAAGCGCAAGCACACAGAACGTAAGCGACGTCAACAGGTTGAAATTAAGCCTCGTTTTCACCCTATCGGGAGCGATCGTAAAAACTCCGATACGCATATGCGTGTCGATAACGCCGTACATAATCGCAACGAAGAATACGAGAAGGACAAGTCCTATTATACCGAGATACCAATATGAAAAAGGCAACTCGCGCATGCTCACGTACATATCCGCAAAGTTCTTGGGGTTTATGGTCTTATAATCGAAAAGATAATAAAGCGTCGAGGACGGAGAGAGTAAAAAAGGCAACAGCAAAGCGGGCGCAACGCTCAAAAGCATCAGATATGCGCCCTTATCGAAAAAGTATTTCCACGCTTGCTTGAAGCACCGATTGCTTCTTGAACTGTCCTTAACTCTCACTTTGCCTCCTTAATCGAACATTGCAAGTTTGTCTTTGAGTTTTGCAAGTTTCTCGTTTGCTTTTTGAAGTTTGTCTTTCTCGTTGTCGATGAGCTTTTGCGGAGCTTTGGACACGAATCCCGTGTTTGCCAAAAGTCCTTCCGTCTTCTTGATGATTTGAAGAGTTTGCTCTATCTCCTGATTGATACGCTCTTTCTCTTTATCCTCGTCGATAAGCTCTCCGAGCGGTACGAGAATTTCCGCATCATGCGTGACGATTGCGCTCACTTTCGAGCCTAGCCCGCTTCTGTCCTCGACAAGCGTGATTTCGCCGACGCCGGCAAGTTTTTGGATATATGCGCTTGCCGACTCGATAAATTTCGGATCTTTTGCAATGACGTACGCATTTATCTTCTTTGAAGGCACGACATTCATTTCGTTGCGGAGATTTCTTATCGAAGAAATTATTTCTCTGAGTCCTTCAAATTGAGCCTCTTCCTTTCTGAACACTCTGTGTTTGTTGTACGACGGCCACTCTTGCACCATAAGCACACTGCCCTTAGGAGCAAATTTGGAGTAGATTTCTTCGGTTACGAAAGGAATGAACGGATGGAGCAATTTGAGTATTTGCGTAAGCACGTATGCAAGCATTGCGATTGCGTGATTGTGTTGCTTTTTGTCCTCGGAATAGAGCATCGTTTTGCTCATTTCGATGTACCAGTCGCAGAATTCGCTCCACACGAAATCATAAAGTCTTGCGGCGGCAAGTCCGATTTCGTATTTGTTAAGGTTTATCGTAACTTCTTTTACGACGTCGTTAAGACGTGTGAGAATCCACTTGTCCGCTCCGTTGAATCTGGACGGCAAAGTCAAATCGTCGTCGTCTTTTATGTTCATGATGACAAAACGAGAAGCGTTCCAAAGTTTATTGACAAAGTTTCTGCAACTCTCGATTTTGCCGTCGGTAAACCTCGTATCGCTGCCCGGTGCAATGCCCGTTGCAAGAGAGAAACGCAAAGCGTCCGCGCCGTATTTGTCGATGATTTCAAGCGGATCAATACCGTTGCCGAGGCTCTTCGACATCTTTCTGCCTTGTGCGTCGCGCACGAGTCCGTGGATAAGCACTTCGCTGAAAGGCACTTCGCCCATAAACTCTATGCCGCTGAATATCATTCTCGCAACCCAGAAGAATATGATGTCGTAACCCGTAACGAGCACGTTGGTGGGATAAAAATAACTCAAATTCTTCGTCTTTTTGGGGTATCCGAGAGTGCTAAACGGCCAAAGCGCAGAGCTGAACCACGTGTCGAGTACGTCCTCGTCCTGATGAATATGATGTCCGCCGCACTTGGGACAAGTGTCAACCGCCGTTTTGGAAACGACCGTTTCGCCGCAATCGTCGCAATAGTACGCAGGGATTCTGTGTCCCCACCAAAGTTGACGAGATATACACCAATCGCGGATGTTTTCCATCCAGTTGAAATAGGTGTTTTCAAATCTCTTCGGAATAAACTCCGTCTTTTTAGAGCGAACGGCTTTGATTGCAGGCTCGGCAAGCGGCTTCATTTTGACAAACCATTGCTTCGACACGAGAGATTCAACCGTTTCGCCGCAACGATAGCAAGTGCCCACGTTGTGCGCATACGGCTCGATTTTCACCATAAGACCGAGCGCGGTCAAATCTTCGACGATGGCTTTTCTTGCCGAAAGTCTGTCCATGCCCTTATACTTGCCTGCGTTCTCGTTCATAAGTCCGTCTTCGCCGATGACTTGGATGACGGGCAAATCGTGACGCAAACCGAGTTCGAAGTCATTGGGATCGTGCGCGGGGGTGATCTTCACCGCGCCAGTGCCGAATCCGATTTCGCAATAATCGTCCGCAACGACGGGGATTTCCCTGTCCGTAAGCGGAAGTTTGACGGTTTTGCCCACGTACTTTGCCATCTTTTCGTCTTTGGGATTGACGGCAACGGCGGTGTCGCCGAGCATGGTTTCGGGACGAGTGGTTGCAATCACGATTGCGTCGTCCTCACCTACGACCGGGTACTTATAATACCAAAGATTGGATTGTTGCTCTTCATATTCCACTTCAGCGTCGCTGAGCGCAGTGTGGCAATGAGGACACCAGTTGATTATGCGGTTGCCTCTGTAAATAAGTCCTTTTTTGTAATAGCGTACAAACGCATCCAAAACCGCATTGGAGCAGTTTTCGTCCATTGTGAAAGCTGACTTCGACCAGTCGCAAGAAATGCCGAGTGCTTTTTGTTGCTCGACGATTCTGCCGCCGAATTGCTCTTTCCACGCCCATGCGCGTTGCAAAAATCCGTCCCTCCCGACGTCGGACTTGGAAAGTCCTTCTTCCTTCTTCATTCTCTCTACAACCTTGACTTCGGTTGCGATGGAAGCGTGGTCGGTGCCGGGCATCCAAAGTGTTTCGTATCCGCTCATTCTCTTGAAACGAACGATAATATCTTGCAAAGTTTCGTCGAGAGCGTGTCCCATATGAAGTTGCCCCGTGATATTGGGCGGTGGCATCATAACCGTGAACGGCTCTTTTTCGGGATTGGGATGGGCTTCGAAAAACTTGCCCTTCAGCCACATATCGTAGATGCGTTTCTCAAATTCCGGATTGTACGTTTTGTCCATATCCTGCATGCTGTTTATCTCCTTGCGCCTAAGGCGCGACTGTATTCGATTATTAAAACGTTCCGAGAAGGCGTCGCCGTCTCGGAACAAGATTTTTCAAAAGAAAATCAACCTTCGTAAGTGCCGTCTTTCTTTTCTTGTACGATTTTTTGATCTTCCGCCTTAACGGATTCCGCCGTAGCCGCTTGCAATTTGCCCTCTTTGACAAGTTTGACTTGTTTCATGGTCTCTTTCAGATAGCTGAAAGCGGCGCCGTAGCTGAGCGCGATACCCCATGCGAGAATACCCCAGTCGGCATATTGAACGTAATTGTGGAAAAATGCGAGTATAACGCCCACGGATATTGTGAACGAGGATACCTTGCCGAGCCAGTTCGCCTTGACCGTTGCGCCCTTTTTAAGCACGTAAAGCGCAATCATCGCTTGAATAAACTCTTTTGCGAAAATCAATATGACAAACGCATAGTGCACAAACCACGGATTTGAAAGCGTGCCGTTTGCAACGAGGTTTTGACCGAGAGGGGTAAGTCCCGTGCAAAACGCGAGGCAAGCAAGCACCGATACGTGCATAAGTTTGTCCGCAATCGGATCAAGAACCATGCCGATGCCGCTTTGCATGTTGAACTTCCTTGCAATCCAGCCGTCAACCATATCGCTTCCCGATGCAAGGAAAAATACGCCGAGAGCAACGTAAAAGAGCGTGAAATCGTCTCTTACGCCGGCAAGAGCCATAAGCGTGACGAACACGGGTACGCACAAAATGCGGAAATAAGTGATGATGTTGGGGATTGTCCAAATCTCTTTGAAATCGATTTGACCGAGTTTTTTTGCCATATTCATTCTCCAAATACGCGTACGCAAGCGTGCGTATGCTCGTAATTGTTATCATTATAGCAAACAAACATTGTTATGTAAACAATAAAATTGGCGCAAAAAGCACAAAATATAGAAATAAACAATAAAATGCACCGAGGACATATATGAAAAATTGCCTTATTATAATCAACAAAAACGCAGGCACAAGCAAAAAAATCAGTTTTGAAAAAGTCGAAAAATGCTTGGGGAGCGAATATAAATACGAGCATAGGACGATTCCCGGCGCAAACGTGGACGATACTTACAAGTTCGACGCGGTGGCGGTGTGCGGCGGCGACGGAACACTGGGTTCGATTTTAAACGTCGTGCACGATAAGCCCGTGGACCTATATTACTTCCCCGTCGGCACGCTTAACGACAAAGCAAAAGCGCAAAGATACGAAAAACACAAAAGCGAGTGCCCCTCTTGCAACGGAACAATCAACCTAAAACCGGTCGTATATGGAAAATGCGAAAAGATTTTGTCGAGCGGCAAATACGAAACTACGGATTGCGCCAAAGACGTTTTCGCATACGTTTTCGCGGCAGGTTCTTTCACTCCGATAGGATACACGTCCGACGTGAAAAGCAAAAAGAAGTTCGGTGTGCTTGCCTACGTTTCACAAGTTTTGAAAGAATACAAACCTCACAGAATAAAAGCGCAAATCGTCAACGGAAAAAGAACGTACGAAGGAGAGTTTACTCTCATCATGTTTTTGAAATCCCCAAGGTGTTTCGGCTTTCACTTCAACAGGGCGTTCGATCAGGATTCCGCAAGCGGACATCTGCTTGCGATTCGCTCTCCGAAAAATCACGGAGCGGTCGGATATATACAAATGTTCTTCCCGTTTTTCAAAGCGTTTTTCCTGGGGCTGAAAAAAGAAAGAGCGCGCGGCAACTTGATTTTCGAAAAAGTGTATTCGTCGAAAATCACATTGAAAAACGACATTGATTTTTGTAAAGACGGAGAAAAACAAACTCTGAAAAAAGGCGAGTATAAAATTTCGTTTGCAAAATCCGTTTGCAATTTTTCGGTGATAGCAAAGTTCTAAAAAATCGCAGAATTTAGAAAAGTATTACAGATTTTAACTGTTTTTAGAAGTGTTAAATGAAAAATCTATTTCAAAAACCAGTGTTTTTTAGAGTTGTTTTGGCGATTTTCGTGTGAAAATATAAAAAAATGCGCCCGAAGGCGCAAGTTTTAAATTTAGCCGTCAAAGCACGAGATTTACCACGTCTTTGGGAGTTTCAAGGATGTATTCTGCATTGTATCGTTCAAATTCTTCCCTGTTGCCGTAGCCGTAAAGCACGGCGGCACAGTCTATACCTTCCAGGTGTGCGCCTTCTATATCGTAAAGCCTGTCCCCCACCATAATCACCTTTGATTTGTCCTCGACTTTCAAGTTGTCAAGCACCATACGCACGACGTCGCGCTTTGCTTCTTTACTTGCGTCGCTCGACGCTCCGCCGACAAAATCGAAGTATTTTCCAAGGTCGAAATCACGCATAATCAGGTTCGTAAATTTTATGGGTTTGCTGGTTGCAACGGCAAGCGTTTTGCCTGCGTCTTTCAAAGTTTGAAGCATCTCGCGCACGCCGTCGAAGACCTTGCAGTTTTTGTAGCCCGACACTTCGTACACTCCCCTATATATCTCGATAAGTTTTTCAATCATCGGCATGTCCAGCCCGAAATATTCTTTCATCGATACTCTGAAAGGAGGCCCCACCATTTTGTCAAGAATGCCTTGAGTGTACGGGATTTTTTCTTTTTCAAGCGCATATGCGATGCACTTGACGATTCCCGGTTTGCTATCGGTGAGCGTTCCGTCCAAGTCGAACAAAATATAATCGTATTCTTTCATATGTACTCCGTCTAATTTGTCTGTATATCCGTGTCGCAAATCGATACTTTGCAACCACATTCAAGTCTAAACAAACGCTTTGACTTTGTCAATCCAAATTCCCTCCAAAACGTCGCAAACGGGAATATCGAGAATGGTTTTCACTCCTCTGCAACCTCTTTCGAACGCTCTTGCATTTGCTTTTGCGTAGGACGTTAGCACGCTTGCGGTAAAAAGCGGATTGCTTTCCAGTTTAAGCGTCAGCTCCGCACAAGATTTAAACCCGTCGAAAACGCCGTTTGCAAGCACAAAACCGCCGTGAGCGGTGTCCGAGCAATGTTCTTTGAAATATTCCTCATCGACAAAATGCACGATTGTGTCGTATTCGGCAAAATAATTAGGCATATTTTTGATTTCGTTTTCGATTTTATCTTTATCCGCACCGACTTTTGCAACGACAAAGCACTCTCGAAGATGTTTATCTCTCGGCAAGAGCGTGTCGCCTTTACCTTCGCGCGCCAGTTTCAATGCGTTTTCTTTTGGAATCGTATATTGTTTTGCATCAAAAACTCCATCGATACGTCTTATCGCTTCACTATGTCCTTGTGAAACACCCTTTCCCCAAAACGTCTGAACGTTCGCATTTTGCATAACTGCGGTAAAAAACGCTCGGCAAAGCGAAAACACACCTGGATCCCACCCGACGCCCACATAACATAGTCTGTCGTTATTATTGACGATTTCCGACATTCTATCGATATATTTTGTCATCTCGGCATGCGTATCGAAACTATCGACCGTATTAAACTTCTCTGCGATTTTGCATGCTGTTCGAGTCAAATCGCTTTGCGAGCCTACGCACAGCAAAGCAACGTCAATATCGAAATCGAATATATCGTCTTGCGCATACACCATCGTTCCGAACGGTGATTTTACGTCGTTTCTTCTTGAAAATACCCCGACAAGCTCGATTTTGTCGTCGCTCAAAGCGATTTTTTCGCATGCTTTACCCAAATTTCCGTATCCGACGATACCGATTTTGATTTTTTTCTCGCAATTTGCGTCCGTTTTACAGCCCATAACAACCTCTCTAGATTATATTTGCGTTTTGCGGCATAATTTCTCACGCTTTTAGCATTGGCAGGCATAATATGTCATAGCAACGATTTATACTTTGCAATATATGCAAGCTTTCGTGTCGAGTTTACAAAAAAAACTAATCGAACTTGGCAAAATCCGAGCATAAAAACAAAGTGCGTTGACAATAATATTGCGAGTATGGATATGGTCAAACGCGGAGATTTATATTATGCCGATTTAAGCCCGGTCGTAGGCAGCGAGCAAGGCGGAGTTCGCCCCGTTCTCATCGTGCAAAACAACGTCGGAAACAAATATAGCCCGACAATCATCGCCGCCGCTGTCACATCGCAACTCGAAAAAGCAAAACTCCCGACGCATATTATGCTTGAAGCAGGCAAATACGGCTTGCCCAAAGACTCCGTTGTTCTTCTCGAACAAATACGCACGCTCGACAAACGCCGTCTGAAAGAGAAAATCGGCGAGCTGCCTCTAAACATGATGACAAGAGTCAACGAAGCGTTGCTGATTTCACTGGGATTTTTCGAGACATAAAAAGCGTTCGATATTCGAACGCTTTAAAATTGCAAACAAATTTACATTTTACTTGTTTAGATAATCGAAATTATCGATTTTCGTCGCAATCAGCACCGACGCAAAGTCAATCTTCGTACACGTCGAACAACATTACCATAACCTTGTTGATAATGCGCCAATCGAAACCCTTTTGAAAAAGATGCGCACCGACTTTTTGAGCTTCGGTTTTGTCTTGTATCTTTTTGGTTTTCACAAACTTTTTTGCGTATTTTTCAGCAAGTTCAACCTCGAAATCGTCGTCGATTTCGTCATAAACGATGTTTTCGACAAGTTGTTTGTCAACGCCTTTTTCGGTTGTGAGTTTATATATAATTTTTCTTACACCGTAGCGAGATTTGTTGAAAAGCAGAAACGTGCGCACATACTCGGCATCGTCGACGTACTTGTAGCCTTTGGCTTTGTCAATCGCAAAATCGACTTCGTCTTTATGGAAGCCTTTGTCGTAAAGTTTGTCCTTGCATTCTTGCTCGGAGCGAGCAGACCCCGCAAGATACTTCACAAGAGTTTCGTATGCCTTTTTTGCTCTCTCTTCATCGAGAGGATATTCTATAGACAAAATTCACCTACAAGCAAAAATCTGTGTTTTCGATATTCTAATCTGGTTTTTTAAATTCGACAATGCCCGTGTCAATAATGTTCGAGCGACCGAGCGACGCTTCGCTTACGCTTTGTATAAACGCGTTTTTGTCGTCAATCGGCACGAAAATTTTCGCCGTTACGTCGTCGCTATAATCGATATCGTCAATCATTGCGCCGCTTTTGCGCAAATACTTTTCGACGGTTGCGTAAGTGGGATAATCGGATATGATTTTCAAAAGCGCACACTCGACTTTTTTAGAGATTTTGCCTGCTTTCACGCCGTCTGCCGCCGCACCCGAATACGCGCCTACAAGACCGCCTGCACCGAGTTTTATGCCACCGAAATATCTTGTGACGACAATTGCCGTTTTGACGATATTTTGCTTACGCAAGACGTCCAAAATCGGTTGTCCCGCAGTGCCGGAAGGCTCTCCGTCGTCGCTGAAACGAGTTACATTGCCAAGCTCGTCGCCAACGTACGCATAACAGTTGTGCGTTGCGTCGGGATATTTCTTCCGCACGGACTTGACAAATTCATCTGCTTCGTCGGCGTTGAGTTCACCCTTTACGGTGGCAATGAAAATCGAGCGTTTAATCTCGATTCTCACTTCAAACTCTCCGTCGACGTAGCGATAAGTTTTCATTCGACGCTGACCTTGTAGAAGTTCTTTTTGCCTTTTTGAAGGACAAAACCGTTTGCAACCTGACTGTCGCTGATTTGTGCCATAATATCCGTCACTTTTTGGTTGTCAACGGAAATTCCTCCGCCTTGTATAAGACGTTTTGCCTCGCCTTTGGAGGGAACTTTTGCAACGGCAACGAGAATATCGGCAACGCTCGTCATGCCTTGAGGAATGGTTGCCACAGGCATATTTTCGCTATCGCCGGAGAATGCCGCACGCGCCTTTGCAAGAGCATCGTCGGCCTCTTTTTCGCCGTGCACCATCTTGGTAAGTTCGTAAGCAAGGCGTTCTTTTGCCTTGTTCATGCGCTCGTCGTTGTAACGCGTAAGCTCTGCAATCTCGTCAAGCGGCACGAACGTGAGGAATCTGAACACCTTTTCGACGTCCGCATCCGCGATATTGCGCCAGTATTGGAAGAAATCGTAAGGAGCGGTTTTGTTGGGATTGAGCCACACTGCGCCCTTTGCCGTCTTGCCCATCTTGATGCCTTCCGAGGTCGTAAGCAAGCCGAAAGTAATTGCAAACGCATCCTTTTGCTCTTTTCTGCGGATGAGATCCGCACCTGCGAGCATATTCGACCATTGATCGTCGCCGCCGCATTGCAAAACGCAACCGTATTTGCGGTTGAGCACCAAAAAGTCGTAGGATTGCATAAGCATGTAGTTGAATTCAAGGAAAGTCAAACCTTTTTCAAGACGTTGCTTGTAGCACTCTGCGGTAAGCATGCGATTGACCGAGAAATTTGCGCCGACTTCGCGCAAGAAATCGATGTAGTTTAGATCGAGCAGCCAATCTGCGTTATTTACCAAAATCGCAGCGTTCTCGCCCTCGAAACGCACGAATTTTGCCATTTGCTTTTTGAAACAATCAACGTTGTGTTGGATGGTCTCTTTCGTCATCATCGAGCGCATATCCGTACGTCCGGACGGATCGCCCACCATTGCCGTGCCACCGCCGATAAGGATAATCGGACGATGACCTGCGTCTTGCAAACGCTTTGCAACGATCATTTGCATAAAATGTCCGACGTGAAGGCTGTCCGCGGTCGGGTCGAAACCGATATAAAACGATTGCGAACCCTCGTCCAACAACTTTTTGAGATCCTCCTCAAAAACGACTTGCTTGACAAGTCCGCGCTCGCGAAGTTGATCGATAATGTTTTGTGCCATAATATAAAATCCTTTAATATTATTTATATATACCTGATTGTAACACCACCCCGCGCGTTTGGCAACCTGTTTTTGAAAAAGACATAATTGACTGTAACTTCTAATTTTAAATGCAAAAGCGAACATCGTCCTGGTGTGCCGGGGTTCGCCACGCAAAGCGTGGTTGCTACACAGTTGCAAAAGTCCCTAGAAGCATAAAAAAATAACAGCTTATGCTGCTATTTTCGTGGTGCGTAGGAAACGGTACGCCTTCGACCGCAAAAAAAAAACAGCTTGCGCTGTCATTTTTGTGGTGCGTCCTCAGGGACTCGTAGGAAGCCCAAAGGCTTCTGTAATAGAGAGCGAAGCAAAGGATTTGCAAAAAGCGAACGTCAGCCTGGTGTGCCGGGGTTCGCCACGCAAAGCGTGGTTGCAACACGGTTGCAAAAGTCCCGATGACGCAAAAAAATAACAGCTTGCGCTGTCATTTTTCTGGTGCGTCCTCAGGGACTCGAACCCTGGACCCACTGATTAAGAGTCAGTTGCTCTACCAACTGAGCTAAGGACGCATATCTCGGCGACAATTACGCATCTGCGGTCTTTGTCGCTCCCTAGATATGTTGAACGACCACAAGTGATCGTTCAATTCGCTTACGCGTGGAGCGGGAGACGGGATTCGGACCCGCGACTTTCACCTTGGCAAGGTGACACTCTACCACTGAGTCACTCCCGCAAGCACTGATTACTATATCAAAACAATCCGCAAAAAGCAACAATTTTTTGATATAAAAATAAAAAAAATTTGCAAAGTCGTATAAACTCGCCTGCGATTCGGCTTTTTGCTTTACATTAGATGATTTTATGCTATAATAATAGCGTTTTGCGGATGTGGTGAAATTGGCAGACACGTTAGATTTAGGTTCTAATGCGAAGAGCGTGCAGGTTCAAGTCCTGTCATCCGTACCAACGGTGCGATGCAAATTGTTGCATCGCATTTTTCGTTTCACGAAATCGCAACTATGTTGCGCCGTTGGTGGGCTCGTCCGCTGCGCTCGGTTTTCTCAAATGCTACGCGCTTGATTCTCCCTCTGCTTGCGGTCATCCGTACCAATCAATCAAAAGCGAACCTCATTGGTTCGTTTTTTTGCTTTCTTGGCAAGAATAACCGGACTTGTGGCAATCGAAGATTACCAACAAACTATGTTTGTAACCTGCACTGCGTGCAGCTGACGCGATTGGTGCGTTGCACATCAATCGCTATTACGCTCACTTACTCGCTACAAGTCCTGTCATCCGTACCACAAAAATGACAGCGCAAGCTGTTATTTTTTTGCGGTCGAAGGCGTACCGTTTCCTACGCACCACGAAAAACGACTTTTACAATTTTACAATAGGTTGGACTTATGTTATAATTATTCGTGAAAAATTGTATAAAATAGAGAAAAATATGGCATCTAACAAAGAATATTTGGATTTTATATTGGAACAACTTTCGGAATTGAGCGATATAACGTACAGACAAATGATGGGCGAATACATCGTTTACTATCGCGGGAAAATCGTTGGCGGCATATACGACGACAGATTTTTGGTAAAACCCGTCAAATCGGCAATTTCGCTTATGCCCGACGCAGCGTACGAATTGCCCTACGAAGGCGCAAAGCAAATGCTTGTTGTGGACAACGTGGACAGTAAAAGGTTTTTGAAAAAATTGTTTGAAGCGATGTACGACGAACTCCCCACGCCCAAAATGCGCAAATGACGCCTAAATACAACTCCCCCTCATCCAAAAAATCACGCAACGAAAAGCACCCGTCGGCGTGATTTTTCAAATCGGATATGATTATTTTTTTGTATTTTCTTGATAAAAGTTTATCTATATGATAATATATTTACAATAATATAAAAACACTCTTTTTGGAGGCAATTATCTATGCAATATTCAAGTGAAGTTGAAAACATGTGTTGCGTTGCAAAAGGACCTAACCACGGTCCCGCCCCGATCCCCGAAGAAGGCAAGTGGGTGCAAGCAAGAGAAATCAAGGACATCAGCGGTCTTACTCACGGCATCGGCTGGTGCGCACCTCAACAAGGCGCATGTAAGCTTACGCTCAACGTCAAAGACGGCGTGATTCAAGAAGCTCTTGTGGAAACCATCGGTTGCTCGGGCATGACGCACTCTGCGGCAATGGCGGCTGAAATTCTCACCGGCAAAACCATTCTCGAAGCACTCAACACCGACCTTGTGTGCGATGCAATCAACACTGCTATGCGTGAACTTTTCTTGCAAATCGTATATGGCAGAACGCAATCCGCATTCTCGGAAGGCGGTCTTGTCATCGGTGCCGGTCTCGAAGACCTCGGCAAAGGCCATCGCAGCCAAATCGGCACGATGTACTCCACCGTTTCCAAAGGACCTCGCTATCTCGAAATGGCTGAAGGTTACGTCACCAAAGTCGCTCTCGACGCAAACAACGAGATCATCGGTTATCAATTCTGCAAGCTCGGCGTGTTCATGGACATGATCAAAAAAGGCGTCGACGCAAACGAAGCTCTTGCAAAATGCACCGGCACCTACGGCAGATACAAAGCTGAAGACGGCGCTGTGAAGTGGATTGATCCGCGTCAAGAATAATCGGAGGACGAAACAATGAGTGTAACATTTGAAGGTTATGAAAGAAGAATAGACAAAATCAACGGCGTTCTTGCTCAATACGGCATCAAAGACCTCGAAGAAGCAAGAGCAATCTGCCTTGAAAAAGGCGTTGACTGCAATGCAATTGTCAAGGGTATCCAACCTATCTGCTTTGAAAATGCGGTTTGGGCATACACCGTGGGTTGCGCAATCGCAATCAAAAAGAATTGCGTGAACGCTGCTGACGCGGCAGAAGCAATCGGCGAAGGACTTCAATCCTTCTGCATTCCCGGCTCCGTTGCAGAACAACGCAAAGTCGGTCTCGGACACGGCAACCTTGCCGCAATGCTCCTCAGAGAAAGCACAAAGTGCTTCGCATTCCTTGCCGGTCACGAATCGTTTGCTGCGGCAGAAGGCGCAATCGGCATTGCAAGAACGGCAAACAAAGTCCGCAAAACTCCCCTCAAAGTCATTCTCAACGGACTTGGAAAAGACGCGGCTTTCATTATCTCTCGTATCAACGGCTTCACTTACGTTCAAACCAAGATGGACTATTTCACCGGTGAAGTTAAAGTTGTCAAAGAAACCGCATACTCCAACGGCGAGCGTGCGGCAGTCAGAGTGTACGGCGCAGACGACGTCACCGAAGGCGTTGCAATCATGCGTCTTGAAGACGTGGACGTTTCCATCACCGGCAACTCCACCAACCCCACTCGTTTCCAACACCCCGTCGCAGGCACTTACAAAAAATGGTGCGTTGACAACGGCAAAAAATACTTCTCCGTCGCATCCGGCGGTGGCACGGGCCGTACTCTTCACCCGGACAACATGGCAGCAGGTCCCGCATCTTACGGCATGACCGACACGATGGGCAGAATGCACTCCGACGCACAATTTGCAGGTTCGTCATCCGTTCCCGCACACGTCGAAATGATGGGTCTTATCGGTATGGGCAACAACCCGATGGTTGGTGCTTCGGTTGCATGTGCGGTTGCAGTACAAGAAGGACTTACAAAGTAATCGTTCCGCACTTGCGAACGAGCATTGTCTTTGCGCAGCAAAGTAGAACCAAAAACCCAAAAGCACCTGCAAAGGTGCTTTTTTGGTTCTATAAATGCGTTGCATGTGCGGTTGCAGTACAAGAAGGACTTACAAAGTAATCGATTTGCGCAAGTCAACGAATGATTGATTTGCGTAAGCAAATAGCACCATGACACAAAAGGCACTCAAAAGAGTGCCTTTTCTGGTGCGTAAAAATCGGTCGCATGTGCGGTTGCAGTACAAGAAGGACTTACAAAGTAATCACTTCCCTACCAAACAGTACAATTCCTATAAAAAAACAGCACTCGTCGGATTTGTCGGCGGGTGCTGTTTTTGTGTCCATAAGGGTTTTATTATTCGGCAAAATTGTGCTTTGTTTACCGTTGGTACACAGATGTTTACCGCATCGAGCGATTGCGCCGTTTGTGGAACAATTTCCGCAAAAAGAGCGTGCTGTTGCGATACTAACATTTTTTTGATTGATTGACGAGAGTTATTGTTATATAATGCAAGAATGGAACGAGAAATAGAAAACTCTGCGGAAATCTCAGCCAACACAATAGAACCGATTGAATAAAAGTCGCGTAACTGCGCTTTTGATATAGCACGCATCGTTGCGATGTTTCTCATCGTTTGTTCTCATTTTTTAGGACACGGCGGATTTATACGGAACATGACGGGGCGAATTTCGTTTTCGGGAGAATACTTACGTCCCTTTTCAATCCGTCCGTAAACTTATTCGTACTCATCGGCGCATACTTCACTTGTACGTCGAAAAAACTCAAATGGCAAAGACTTGCTAAACTTTATGCGCAAGTATGGATATACGGCATGACCTTATTTGTGGTTTTTCTATGCATACAAGGCGTTGAAAGTTTCTCTGTCGAATGGCTTTTGTCGTCTATTTTTCCCGTTGTATGCGGCAAATACTGGTTTTTCTCGGCATACATATTCATGATGCTTGTTTCGCCGCTCCTCAACATTGTCATCGAGCGGATAAAAAAAAAAGACGCACCTGGCAATATGCGTCGTGTCGATCGTTCTCGGTATACTTGCCGGCGACGTTCACATAGTCCCGCAA
>OJPD01001056.1_pt1 | contig 16233 bp, 14 predicted proteins | sample 1598371 | NCBI WGS metagenome assembly OJPD01 (sample SAMN03922478, study PRJEB24848) | human gut metagenome | isolation source: stool sample | host: Homo sapiens | place: Germany | collected 2010-11
CGTCAGATGTGTATAAGAGACAGGTGTTACACTCTGTGGTGCTTCCGATACAGATATCAGCTCATCATCCTGACATGACTGTAAGCATGCAGAGAATAAAACAAGCCCTCCTAAAAGAATGTCTTTTATCTTCATATCCTTATCAATACTATTTTCATTCGTTACTCATTATACTTTGAAATAATCACCGAACGGCTCAGCTGCGGGTCATCATAATACATATTATCCACACCGCCTTTGTCATCCAATACCAACTGGTCGGCCGATACGCCGAATTCTTCGGTCAATACCTTATAGACGTTCTTGGCACGATTTTCTGCCAACCAGAGATTTCGCTTCACACTTCCGGTATGTTTATCGGCATAGCCACAAATTAGGTATTTCTGTTCGGGAGTAGCTTTAATCATAGCTGCCACCGCTTTCAAGTTCACCTTTTCACGGTTTACCACTTTCACCTTGTCAATGACAAAGTTTACCAGGTAAGGAAAGGTTACAATATTTTGCAATACCTCAGCGGTTCCTTTCTCTATTACTACTGTATCTGTTTTCAAACTTCTCAAGCGGTTGATTTCATCATTCAGATAGGAAATCTGCCGGTCATCCTGTTTGTAAATGGTGGTGTTGGTCATCGTTCTGCCCCATCCACGCTCCTTAAAGTAGTAGGTCATACCCACATTGAGTGAGATATTCTCGTCAAACAGCTGATGATTGAACACACCGTCGTATTTGGTTTCATAAAATAGCCCCCGGAGTTTCACATCCAATGAAAGATTCTTCTTGGCCGAGAAGAAACGACTGTACTGCAATTCCAAATGTCCGGACCATTCGTTGGCAGAACCATACGGCAAGTCATAGTGATGAGTGGCACCGACACCAATCGAAGCAATGAATTGGTTCAAATGTTTGGATGAACAGATTCCTTCATAACCGCCAATCAGCCGGGTGAGGTTAAACATGGCATTGAAACTTAAATCCCACCATTTGATTTTTTCCTTCCAGTATTTGTTACCATCCGCATCGGTATAAGTTTGGCTGCCACGTGTGTACAGACCTTGTACACCTTTATCACCTTTCGAACGGAAGCCTGTAAACTGCAGGTTCAGACCGAAACCGGGAATCACCCATTTACCCACACCCACATTGAATTGCGGAGTCAGGCGATCTTTGAATTTGCCTACCGGACAGTCGCCCCAAAAGGCATTGACACCGGCATCGGCTGTCACAAACCAGTTGTTCCAAAACGGGTTAGTAATGACCCGTTCTTTATGATTCGTCACTTGTATGGTATCTACTTGAGTCATGGTGATGCTTTCTCCTTCCTTTACTTGCGCAAAAGCAGAAGAAGCTATTCCGCAGCACAGCATCATGCCGGCTAACATTCTTTTTGTCTTCATTGTATGTGGATTAAATATCATTTTCATTTTGATTTATTGTTGATTTTTGGAATTACGTCTTAACTTGAAATTACAGTCTATCACCGCTTGCAGCAGCAAGTCACCGTAACTACTACCAAAAGATTTATCTGCATCAGGTATGGTCACGATACCGGTACAGCCTGTCTGCTCTTTATATGTCACGATTTGATTATAAATGGCCATAGGATTACCTTCTCGACCCGTTTCAATGAACTGGGCCTTCCAATCATCATTACCATAAAAATTCAATGTTTCTGAAACTGTAACATAGTCACACAGTTTTGCTTTTTTCAGGTTAGAGAAATAATACTCATGTTTACCTATACCTAGTATAGGACTTTTATGGATTTTATTCATGAGTACAACACCATTTTGCAAACTACTAACTGATGATGAAGAAGTTGCTGTGGTTATAGGTTTAGTAAGATAACTAGTCTTATCATCCTTACCTGTAGTCAAATCTAAATCTTCACCCGCCCAAACCATCACAAACTCTTTATTATCTTTATTTTTGTCTGCTTCCGAAGACAAAAAATCATTAAATACTTTACAATAATCTTCTTTTATATAATATTTTTCACCCCAATCATTATAAGAGCTAAGCAATTTTGCAGGAAATTCAAACGCCCTCACACCTTTCTTTAAAAGCTTTTTAATATCATCCGGTGTTTCTGTACCCTTACATACATATGCCGGAATAGACATACTCTTCAATGGCGTATTACCATCCAGCTGACTAATCCAGTTATTCGGTTTCGTCGTTTCAGGTGTAATATCCGGCAATTGGATTTTTATTTTGCTTTGAGCCAATAATGGATCTTTTACCGTTCTCACAAAGTCAGTAGCCCCCAAGGTATGTACCCGGATTTTAGCACCGGTTAAATTAGGAATCGGTGGAAGAAAAGCCATCAGATTGATGCTTTCGCCTTCGTATAAATCAATGTATTTCTTTCCATCATTATCTATTTGGACAAATACACTTTCCCATTCCTCATTTGTAGTGTAATTCTGTAATTCGCCACGAGGATTTTCTTTATCAATAGCTTCATTCGTTACCACGTTAATCTTATAATTCAAAGTTTTCCCAGTCAGAGCTTTCGGCATCAGAATGCTGACCCCAGTCACCGTAACCGGTTGAATAATGCCTGTTCCCACTTCATAACTACCTGCCGTAATGGTGATATCGGGTGTAGTCATAATCGGATCGAAAGACAATAACACATGGTCGCCTTTTGGCTTGAGTTCGTTCTTGGCTATCATATAAGCATTCTTCATATCCGGTTTGGTCAGATATTTCCCATTTTCGGAAGAAATGACCGTACACACCTGATTGGTGATGTACTTCATTTTGAAAAGGCCATCTTCTCCGGTTGGATAAGATTCTATGCGGTCTGCCGGATAAGCTCCATAAAAAATTGCTGGAGTTTCCAAATCTGCTCCCCATTGCAAATAGTCATTTGTATTTGCCGGAATAATCGTAGCATGATGTGGATGCCCATCCGCATTCACATTTTGTACTTGATAAACAGCATTCTTATCTGTTTCTGTTCCTGTGGGTAATACATTGTCAGAAGGCGAACAGATACCAATCGAATCTTTCTCCAACCAATTGATCTGCAGGTTACTTTCATAAATTGTCCGCGTGTCAGAGCCTCCACTTGCCACACTGAACAAGATGGGACTGCCCGGTTCTGCCGTCGAACCTCCATACTGATTATCATCGCTGCAACCGCTTATCAGCACCCCTGCAAAGAGGAGAGCAGTTGCCCATAAACTATTTTTCTGTTTCATATTCGTTATCAATTAAATGGATATATCACTCAGTCTTTTATTAATCCCAACCAGGTTTGTCACCATCCTGAAGACCAGCTCCTGTATTAAAATTCCAATCTCCTCCATCAACTTGCTGATTGATGTTCACATGACGGTCTTTACCCACATCATGTCCTTTCTCTGGAATCACCGAGGCAGCACAAATGCCGCTTTCCACTTCCACCTGCACATGCTTGGTCACAGGTGCCTCATACTTTTCCTTTTTCAGTCTGTTCATTGCTATATTTTACTTTAATGTTTTCTTTTCTTTTTATGGTCTGTCCCGTAATAGCTATACTGGCTGTAGTAGCCATAATAACGATAGCCATAGCGGTTTCGGAAGTCCGCCCCATTGAGTACAATGGCCATGTTCTTCAATTTTTTTTCCTGATACAATTGTTCAACATCCGGTAACTGTCTACGATCCAGTTTTCCGGCACGTGCCACAAAAATGGTCAGGTCGGCTATGCGGTTGGTAATGGCAGCATCGGCTATAATACCCACCGGCACACTGTCGGCTATAATGTAATCATAGCGCAAGCGCAGTTCACTTACCAGCTCATCCAGCCGTTCATCCATGAGTAGTTCCGCCGGATTGGGAGCTGTAGTTCCAGAAGAAACCGCATCGAAGGATTCTCCGCGCTGAATCACGTCATCCGCCGACAAGGAAGTATCGGCCAAGTAGTCCGTCATGCCTTTCTTTTGCAGATGGAAAGAACGGCTCAGTGTTCCCTTACGGATATCCAAGTCGAGCAGAATAACCCGCTTCTTTGCCCGCACCAAAGCCAGGGCCAGATTACGGGAAATAAAAGTTTTGCCTGCCCCCTCGTTAAAAGAAGTAAGCATGATGACTTTCAACGGATTAGCCTTTTTACTCATGAAAGCCATATTGGTGCGCAGAATGCGGAATGCCTCTGAAACCACATCGTCACGGTCGAGAACCGAATGCTGCGCCGTTTCCATACTCAGTTTCTGTTTCGATGATTCCTTGTCTATGGGAATCTCTCCCAAGAAAGGAATGCTGACTTTCCCTTCAATATCTTTCCGACTATGCACCCGCGTATCTAGAAAAAGAATCATCAAACAAGTTACAGCCGGCACTGCCAGACCCAGCAGAATGCCTAACAGCAGAATCCGGTTACGCTGGGGCGAGATAGGGGCATTACTACCGTCTGCACTGTCAATGACCCGTGCATTGTTATCCACCATGGCTTGCGACAAAGCATTCTCTTCACGACGATTAAGCAAGAACATGTAAAGCGATTCCTTGATTTTTTGCTGCCGTTCAATAGAGAGCATCTGCCTTTCTTTCGTAGGAATGGAAGCTACCCGGCTCTGCGCCTGCTGTTCCCGACTCTGTGCATCGTTCCGTTTCATGTTAATGCCCACAATCATATTGTCTACTGTCCGGATAATGCTCTGCTTCATGGCATGAAGCGCATTGTTCAGTTCCTCCACCACCGGATTGCTGTCGCTGCTTTCGTTGATCAGCTTGTCCCGTTTGAGCTTGATGGCATTATATTGACTAATCTGATTCTCAATATTCATGTCACTGATGCCCGTATTGGCAGGAATCAGATCTGTTTCTTTTCTAGCATCCGTCAGATAATCCTTAATATACAGTGCGAGCTGCAACTGAGTTTCCAGTTCCAAGGCATCCGTATTGTACTTCTGAGATTCGGAAATAAACATGTTGGCAGAGGTTGCAATATCCACCATCTTGTTATCCCGTTTGAACGATTCCAAGTCTGTTTCCACATCACCCAATTCCTGCCCGATGATAATCAGGCGTTCATTGATGAAATCAGCCGTATTGACGGCCACCTGATTCTTGTCTCGGATAGCTTCCTCATTATATACCGTTATCAACATGTTCAGCACATCTTCGGCACGAACCGGTGAATTATCTTTTAAGGAAAGGGTGAGAATGGATGCTTCAGATTCTTCTTGCCGGATGCCCAATGCTGCCTGATAATAAGCAACCACTTCGTCCAAGGGCCTTTTCTGAACCTGGATAGACTTCCCCAGCCAAGCCTCCTTATAAAAATGAGTAGGTGTGACCATTACATGTAAACCGCCAATAGCCACTGTGTCGTTCATGGCTATGGTCCGTACATTATCCATATCATTACCCGTTGATGGAGAAAAAAGCACTTCTTTTTCATTTTTGGGGATAACAGTAAAGGCGATGCCCCGTTCAAGAGTCGCATCAACAAACCGGACTGCAATAGGCGAACGTGTAAAAAGTTCATTCCGCCTGAGTCCGTCCTGTATCTGATAACTGATGTCCGCATGCACCCGGCTTACCACCTCGCGCATCAATTTTTTAGAGCGGAACTGCAACAGTTCGTTGGCTACGTTCACCTTATTGACATAATTATCATACCTATTCAGTCCGCCTGCCGTGTAAGGCTTGCTGCTTGGGTCTTTGATGATGACCGTGGCCTGTCGGAAATACACCAGTGGCGAGCGGGCATACTGCAACCAAGACAAGCCCCCGAATAACAGGACAGACAGCAGGAACCATTTCCATTTGGAAATGAAAAAGGCTAGCATGTCTACTAAATTAAGTTCCTGTTCTTTTCCCGAAGCTGTAAATGTGTTCGTTTGATTCATATATTCCTTGGATAATAAAAAATCAGATTATTTAGTGGCCCATAGAATAGAGCAAATTGTTGTAACCAATGAAAGCAAAAGCGTTCCATATTGGAAACCGCGGTCTTCGTAACTCTTCTTCCGGTACTTGGGCTCCACATACACAATGTCGTTCTGTTGAAGATAGAATGCCGGAGAATAAAACAGAGATTCATCTCCGAAGTCGTGCACAAAGACTTTTCTTTCACCGTTCACAGTCCGTATCACCTGAACACGGTCCACACGGGCATTCGAAGCCAAATCGCCCGCTTTGGCTATGGCATCTACCAAAGTAACGCGGTCACCCTCTACCCGGAATGTGCCGGTATTACCCACTGCCCCCAACACGGTATACTTAAAATTCAATATTTCTACCGACACCAAAGGAGATTTGATGTAATTGCCTTCTTTGATTTTCTGTTGAATCATTTCCGTAGCTTCATTCAAAGTCAATCCTCCTACATGGAGCTTGCCAAGAATGGGAAATTCGATGTTGCCGTCCACATCCACCCGGTAACCTTTTTCTCTAATCGATGCAGCATTTTCCGCAGAAACAGTTCCATCTTCTGCCAAATAAAAAGTTCCTCCATGTCTGTTAAACGGAATGGCCAGTTCCGGATTCTTACTGCTTACCTGGATGGAAAGTCTGTCATCCTTTTGAATGATGGCCTCATAACGTTCATTTTCCAGGCATTTGGCTTCACTCTGTATGTTTTTCCAATACACGAAATTTTGTGGGGAACAAGAGGATAGCAAGATAAGAAAGGCCATCCCAAAAATTAAATTATTTCTCTTCTTCATTATCAATTAATTTTATTTACACTAAGCTAAGGTGGCTTTGAATGCTGCTTCACATGTTAAGGCAGCCTCCTGTTCCGGCTTGCATAGCAGAACACCAACCGGAATGACAGCTATCAGTTCAATTAGCGTATTGCAAAGATGATTGTACAATACAATGTCTTTGTGTATGGCTGAACATCCCGGCAGCAAGGTTATGAAAGCATTCTCACTCTCTTGCAGCATGAAACGGTTTTCTTTGGCCTGAACCAATCTGACAGCACCACCGAGCCGGGTTCGTTTATTCTTATAACAAGGTGTTTTGCCACTCCATGGACTTCCATACACATAAGCTGTTTGTTTCTGAATACGAATAATGGGATTATCATCGTTCAGCAATTCGCTGTCCGGGAAACAGTTGAGCCAAAGGGAGGCATGTGTGCTTTTTCCTGTCCCGCTTTTGCCCATAAACAGATAAGTACTGTCCATACGTGTCACAGCCGATGCATGAACCGAAATTCCTCCGTAGCTGAGTATCGCCTGCGAAAAGGCAATTCGCAGTATCGAACTGAGTGCCTCACCAAGATACCTGTCCTGCCTACAAAGCTGTACCTGGATAGAAGTGAAGGATTTATCTGCCTGCATTCTATGAACCATTCCGTCTTCATATTTCAGTTCGATGCAGTAGCTATCCGGGTTACCCAACAACCGGACCTGTCCCATGTCATTGTCAGAAACATCCATTTCCGCCATATTATCAGCAGGCTCTGGAAGCCGGGGCAATACATGTACGGCAAACAGCCGTTCCTTCTCACGGCAGCATGCGGTACGGAAGGCAGCAAAGGAAGGCAGCAGATAATCCAGACCGGAAATACCGGAAACGGAAAAACAGAAATCCGCTATACAGTAATAATAAATCCGATTCATCTGACTTGTCCTTTCAATAAAGCAGATACCATACCTACATATTCCCAAGGTGCATACCGGAAAACAAAACGGCCATTCCGGAAGAAGGACTGTGCCGTAAACAGTTTCCGCTGCCATCCGGTTCTTGATACCGGACAACACCCGGCAGAGCGACCGAAATTTCCCCCCTGCTGTATGATATGAAACAAAGGCCAGGGAGATTCCTGCTTGCCTCTATCATCCGGCAGACAAGTAACCGGTACACCAAGGTATTCCCTCAAAACACTATGCAGCAGATTACTCCACCTGCCCAGGCCGGTTTTCCTGTATATTTCACATAGTTCATGCATTTCCATGATTCCGTGCCATTTATAATAAGCGCGTGCCACATCGCACAGTTGTCTCAGTCCGACTCCCCATCCCAAGGCATGCTTTAAGATATGTACGTTCAGCATCAGCAGATTCAGTACCGGTGAAGCTACTGTCACTTCTCCGTCCTCCTCCTTCCCAAGCCTGACCGTGGTAAATCCAATCTTTTTTTCCAGCTGATTCAGATAATCTTGCTGAAAAGGGCTATACACATCCAGCAGCCGGCTGTGATGTTCCGCCACCACTCCTTTCCATTCATAATGAATGCTTCCGTCTGCCCCTTTACCGGTCTGTATTCCTTGCTGCCGGATAATCAAGTCAGCCTTCTCTCTCTCTTTCCTGTCCGGGAAATACAGGTCTATATCACCACATTCCCGCATCAGAGGACATTCATAGAGGGAAGCTATTCCCTGACCTTTCTGTAAGACAGTCCGTATTTCCCCGTTCTTAAAGAAGGAGCAAAGTTCATTTACCACCTCATTCATGTACCGGTTCCTCTGTTCAATGGCATCCGCCCGGACCACCCAAGGCAACAAAATGTCTTCGGGGGGAAACAGCCGGTCCGGTAAGCGGAGAATTCCGCGATAGACTATGCCGCTCACCGTCTGGCAAATAGCTGACTGATATACGTCATGCCATTCTTCAGAGGTCAAGGGAAAGCTGGAAAGGCTTTCCAAATCCTTCTCCCATAGCCCCGCTCTCAATAAGACAAGAAAGGCATCTGTGATGCGATGGCTATATGCAAATCTGCTCATCTGTCCTGTACCAGCAAATTATACTTCTTCCACTCGTCCAACTGCCTGCCGATGTCTGCCAGAGCCGTATCCAGGCTGACATCAAACCGTTCGCATAGCCATTCTGCCAGTTCTTGATCAGTGAAATCTCCTTCACACATCCGTTGCCACAGACACGCCGCCGTGGCATTCAAGGTGAATACATCGGTCAGGTTGGCATGGCTGTCACGTACTTCCACCAAAACGTACTTATTTCCGATTTTTCTAAGCTTCAAATCATTCCGTACTCTCATCTCTTAAAACTTTTTACCCGAAGCAATTGCCCATACGGTTTGAAATATTATTTTAATATCTGTCCACAAAGAACGGTTATTCAGGTATTCCAGATCCATGCGTAACCGTTCCAACATTTTCTCTATGGTATCTGTATACCCATTATAGAGTGTTGCCGTTGAAAACAATCCCGGACGTAATTGATATAGAAGCCTATAGTTAGGATTGATCGAAATAATCCTGTCAATAAAAAAACGGCGTTCCGGCCGAGGTCCTACAAAACTCATATCTCCTTTAAGCACATTCCAAAGCTGTGGCAACTCATCCAAGTGGTGCTCCCGCAGAAACCTGCCGATGCGGGTCAGCCGCTTGTCATGTTTTTGACAGAGCATCGGACGTCCGTCAGACTCGGCAGTTGCCGTCATAGAGCGGAATTTATAAAGAGTAAACGGCTTTCCCTGATAGCCGATACGTTCTTGCCTGAACAGGACAGGGCCTTTATCCTCACGTTTGACCAATGCTCCTATGACAATAAATGCCGGAGACAAGACGGTTAATCCGACTATACTTCCTACTATATCAAAACTTCTTTTTACCCAACAGGATGCCAAAGACATCCGCTGTTCCTTCTTAAAAGCAACAGTCATGCTTTCTTCCGCATCCAAAACTACTTCTTTTATCCTTCCCATAAATTATTATAGATTCTTTTGCATTTGTCTATCATGTGTTCATTGGTAAAGATATCCCAATACCTGTTTTTTGCAGCCATGGAATATTTGTCATAAACGGACTCGTTGTCTGCTATATCCTGTATTGCACGAGCCAGTTCACCGGCGTTACCCGGCATTACATTCAGTCCGGACACCCCGTGTTTATTCACCCACGACACACCCGACTGTGGAATCCGAGTGGCTACCACCGGTTTTCCGCACGACATGGCTTCTATCTGTACAATGCCAAAAGCCTCTGTCTTCTGTACGCTGGGCAAACAGAACACCTTGCACGCTCCGAAATAGGTCGGCAAGTCATATTCCGGAATCCTACCCAACAGCACAACCTTGTTTTCAAGTCCAAGTCTTTTAATTTGTTGGCTTAACGCCTGCTTTAATGCTCCGGTACCGCCGATCAGAATAATATAATCATCCTTCAGAAACCGGGCAGCTTCAACCAGATGAGTAAATCCTTTGTAAGCCACCAGCCGCCCTAAAGAAAAGACTATTTTTTTTTCGCCATATTGCTGGCGTAATTTATCTACCGCTTCCGATTCAGGAAGAATGGGAGGAACTCCTATCGGCAGACAGACGGTTTTTTGCTGTACGTTCTTTAAAAAAGGCGATTCATCCAGATATACGGGTGAAGTACCTACAATGAGGTCAGCCCTCCGCAACAGCCAATCCTGTAGCGGACGGTACAGCCTTAGCAGATATTTCTGCTTCTGAATGTCACTGTGCCAATGCAGCACCACCTTTCCTTTATATCCGGAAAGAGCCAATGCCAAAGCCGCCATCGGGTCGGGATGATGCACATGTACAATGTCGTAAGACGGACAGACTTTCCGAAGCACCGTAATCATGGAAGGAGCTATCATGGTAGCAGCAGCCTTTCCCCACGAATGGCATTCCATCAGTCGGGCATAGGAATTCAAACGGATCGTTTTTCCTTTGCCTGCAACAGTAGCACATAACATATCACAGTGAATTTTATTGGTGGAGAGTCCTGTCATCAAATCATAGGCTACTTTCTCCACACCTCCTTTAATCGGATAGAATTTGCCGAGTTGAAGAATACTTGGATTCTCTTTTTTCATTCTTAAATTTATTGTAATAACAGATCGAATAATTCTTTCCATGTGTTTGTGGCAGGTTCTGCAGGAACCTGATGGGGAATCTCCTTCAGGAAAGAAACATCCCCATTCACTAACCGCTTCATCCGGTTCATTAATGATTTCGGATTCTCCGGATCAAAGAAAGCCGTTTGACAGCTTCCCGATGCTGTTTCATGCGCATAAGGCAAATCGGCCAACAGCATAGGTTTACCGAATGCCGCAAATTCGCTGATAGGCAATCCCCAGGTTTCCACTCTCGAAGGAAACACCAGACAATGAGCGCCGGCGTAATTCCGGTAAAGCTGTTCCCTGCTCATAAATCCTGCAAATTCGATTGATTTCAGATGCCCCCAATGACGATACAACCACCGGGCATACCGGTTCTCATTACCGGAAACAGTCAAAATCACTTTAAACTTTCCAGCACCCAGTTCCTTTTCAAGCAAAGCCGCTGCACGGCATAGGGTTTCAAAGTTCTTATGTATATCGGGATAAGATGAATATATAAAGTTATAAGATGAGGGCAAAGACCGACTGCAGGTTGTATCTATATCAGACTTTGCAGAAGTGGGCAAAGCCACCACAATGTTGTGCGCCGGCAAATGAAACAACTTTATGAACTGGTCTTTGAGCCACTGCTGCTGCACCAGCACATAATCGTTCTTGTGTAAATTTATCTGATAGATATATTTGGAAAAGCAAGCAAAACAAACAATGCGATAGTTAAGAAACAACTCTCTCCACTTCCATCTATAAAAAGGAAACGGATTGTGGCAATAGACCGCTCGGCGCTGCGCTTTTACATTAGGAGTCGTATCATGCAATGAAAGCCATAGAAAAACAGGAGATAACCTTTTGGAAATCTTATACATGGTAACATATTCACACCACAATCTGGAGAACCAACTTTCTGCAATCTTAGGCATCTCGATATATTCAATACCTTTATAATCAGCCAATTCTTTTTTATGTACAATTGCTACCACCTTGTATTCATCGCTCTGTGCTAAGATGGAAGCATACTCCAAGCATTGGCGCAAGATTGTTAAAGTTCCTCCCTTACGTAGGTTGACAGCCGAAATGACGATTGTTTTTTTCATTATTTTGTAATTGTGTGAAACAGTTCCATCCATTTATTCATAATAGAGGTTTCTTCATACCTCAAAGATGCTCTTTTGGCCCATTGTCCCATATCTTTTCGCAACGATACGTTCTGCATGAGGATTATCAAACGATTTGCCAATGCCTCAATATCCCCCTCAGGTACCAAAAAGCCATCTACCCCATCGGTAACAACATCCGTCGGTCCACACTTGCAGTTAAAAGCTACAATAGGCAAGCCAAACGACTGTGCTTCAATCAAGACCATAGGAAGACCTTCATAATGCGAAGTCAGCGCCAATATCGATGCATCTAAATAAGTAGAATCTATATGGGACGTTGGTTTTATTAGGCTGATATGCTTCTCCATTCCTTGCTGTTGTATCAATGATTGTAATTCCTGACATTTACTTCCATCTCCTATAATATCGAGATGCCAACCAGATATGATTTCAGTTACCTTTTTCCAAGCCATTATCAAGCGGTCAAATCCTTTTTGATAATCATAACGTCCGACAGCTATTACTTTAGGTACTGTTAATAAAGATGTTTGTGCATTTTGAAACGTGCTTGCATTGGGAATCACACAAATATTATCCATATCCCCCCAGTTCGCTTTATCCTCTTCAGTCAACACGACAAACCGGTCAAAGCGTCGAGCAATCCTCTCATCCTGTTGGGTACGCCATACATCCACCAGTCTCCACCAACCCTTGCGGTTATATTGCAGACGTTTAAACCTGGAGAAATGAATTTCCAGTATTTTTTTACTGCCGTCCTTAATATCCGTAATAAAACCGGCATCGTTGTTAAACATCGAAATAGTGATGTCCGGGCGCTCCTGCATCAGTATTTTGGTCAGTCTTTTCTTATGCTTCCATTGTTTCAGCGGATAATGCAACAGCTTATTAAAAAGAGATTTTCCGTTGTTTTCCTCATAGTTTATACACAAATCTATGCAACGTATCCGCTCGTCCAGAGAGAAAAAAGGAGGAAGCCCCTGCTGGTCTGTAGTCACGATAACAACCTCCATCCCCTGCTTGACTAAGTAATTGGCTTTATTGGCCAAGACCCGTTCCATGCCACCGGAATGACAGGTACCGGCAATATTATAGAGTATTTTCATTTGCCAAAGTTATTTTCCGGTTGTAAGCATCATTTTCATCCTGATTCACCATCATGAATAGGGCAAAAATCAAGAATATATCGGTAGACACTTTAAACCAGACCAGTAAATTGACCAAGAGAAACAGCCCGAACAGTTCTTTCTGTGCCTCAAACCGATGTCTACAGATGAGGCAAGCTTTCCAGACCACTGCTGTTATTGCTGCCAGCCCTATCAGACCGGAATAGAATATAAAGCGCAGGTAACCAGCATCTGTACCCATATAAAATCCTCCTTTAAAGCGACCGGTAAAATAAGGGTCAGCATAATATGGATTATCAAAATACCCGTCACCTATCAGCCAGGTTTTCAGATTGTCCGGAAAAACATACATGGTTTCCAGCTTTTCGTTGGAAGCTACCTGCCATTCTCCTGTTTCTATCAGGCTGAAGAACCCTTCGAACGCAAAGCGTAAATTACTTCTGAAAATTGCATCCTGTCGATACAGATAAATACAAAGAGGAATCGTAAGCAAGAGTACTCCCCCTAAATACAACCATAACTTACGGCTTTCAGCCGACAACTGCAAGCGCCAGATACCCGATTTATAGAGCAGATAAACTATGGCCAGCAGTAAACCTACTGTAGTGGTACGCGCTATCATGTTTCCTACTACCGCAATGAAGACAAAGGCCAATAAATAGAAAAACATCCAATTCCTAAAACGAGTCTGTTCCATGGATAGCAGGAAAAAAGCCAGCAGAACCAAGGCGGCAGCAAAACGACTGCCCGCCACATCGAGGCTGGCACCAATACCATATAGCCGTTCTACATTATATGAATTCAGAAAGTCCTGCCCCTGCTCTATCACCGCATCAATGACCTGCTTCAATTCTGCAGAAGAATCTATCCATAAAGCCATGACGCATTGAATAACGCACACCGCAATGAAATAATTACCAGCTAGCCAGATGGAAGCACTTCCATGCACTAACCGGATAGTATTCACCACTACATAAGCAGCACCCAGCCACACCCACAGGGAACTGATGTACGTGGCATAGGCATAATCGGGCGTTTCATTATAAGTCACGGCTATCAATCCGGCCATTGATACACCGCCAGCCAGCAAAGAAAGAATCACCATATCTTTGCTGAAACGTCCGGTTCTGTATTTTCCCAAGTAAATAAAAAACCAGACAAGTCCCACAGCCGCCAAAAACTTTTTGGAGTTCATTCCCGGAAAAGCCTTCAGTTCAATGGGAAACAGAAACAAACTCATAAGCGCAATTGTACCAATTGTAGAGATGTATTTCATCATGCTTCTATTCTTTATTTGTAAAGAACACCATATACCAACTTCATCAGGATTTGGTTATAAAGTCTCACCACCCAAAACTGCTTTTTCGATGCCCAATATTGCAACATGCGGCTTCGGAAAGAAATATAATGATTTTGCAAAATATATGGATTTGCTTCGGGAAACCAAGACTGCCACAAAGCATAGCGTTCGGTATCTTCGGAAATCAGAAAGGGGAATTTGGCTTCAAGTTTAAAGAAAGCCAATTCTTTTTCCATTTGACTGCCCCATTTCTGAGTCACAAAGTTCGCAGTTCGTTCTATATTCCATTTCAAATCCTCCAGATGCCGATGATTGATGCCGGCCTGCTGCCGGACCTGGGTAAATCCATGCTCATTTTGCCGCACATAATGGTAAAATGCCTGTGGTAGATAACAGACTCTTTTAGCACAAGCCGCCAAGCAAATCATCGTCATATCCTCTCCCATACCATGCCCGTCAGGAAAATTAATCAGGTTATCTGTATACAAACGACGGCTAACTAACTTATTCCAGACATTGTATTTCATAGCCCCACCTAACATTCCCTTTAACACCTCGACAGGCGAATCATACTTGGGCTGCTTCATATAGCGTTCGCCGTGAGCAAACGATAAATACCAATCGCACCACACCATGTCAGCCCGATTCTGTTCTGCAACCTCATACATCTGTTCCAACGCACCACTGTCTAAATAATCATCACTGTCACAATGAAAAACGTATTTACCAGTAGCAGCTTGTAATCCCGTGTTTCGTGCAGCGGGCAAACCTTTATTTTGAGAATGAACAAAAATTTTCGTCTGATTCTTACGTTCCGGATAGTCATCCAGACACTGATGTATGATCGAAATGCTACAATCTGGAGAAGCATCATCCACAAAAATAAATTCTACATCCTCCTTTAAAGTCTGTTCAAACAAAGAACGGGCGCAGCGTTCCATAAAGTTCTCGACTTTATAGATAGGAATGATTACTGAAACTTTCATTGAAATTATTTTTCCTTAAAACGTTTATAACCAGCCAAAAGATAACAAGTAAAACAAAACAAAGTGTAACCGTTAGTGACAGATGATTTATAAAGAATAGGAAATTTCTTTTCAGTAAAAGCTATTTCTTTTTTGTATTTCATAGCCTCCTTATATGCTTGATGTAAGCAGTCTTTCATTTCGATTCTTTCTAACTCAGATAAATCCTTTCCATCTTTATACAACCTCATTTGCAGATGGATAATATGTCTTAAATAATATTCTTTGATGATTGATTGAATATTTGAAGATAATGGATAATCTTTTGTTAATTGAATATACTTTCTACATGTTTCTAAATATCCTATATGTTTAATGCTCAGTTTCTTCGTAATACTTTTAGGATTATAATTATAAATATATGCCCCGTTGCTGAAAACAATTTGCTTGCTATGCAAAAACAATAACCGCTGAATATACTCATCTGCATTCATTTTATTATATACAGCATTATTACCTACCGCATATTTTTTAAGTAATTCAGTTTTCCATAAATTAACTCCGTGCACAGATGGCTGAATGAATATTCTGGAAAAAGCTTCTTCACCACTCATACTTTGTCCTACCTGATAATGATAAACCTCATTCCAATTCATCACACTCCCATCTGCTTGTTCTATGAGAAAGTTTGGCGCGATAGCATCTGCGTTCGTTTGCAGTACCATACTGACCAATGATTGTAATAAATCAGGAGAAAAGCAATCATCTGAATCTAAAGTTATAGTATAAGGTGTCGTGATAAACTCATAAGCCATAGCCCTGGCTGATGCCGGCCCACCATTTTCCTTACCAAAAACAGTAATTCTAGAATCTTGCAGAGAATACTCTTGTAAAATATCAAATGAGTTATCCGTAGAACCATCATCCTGTCTCTTATACACATCTGACGCTGCCGACGATATGCAGTGTGTAGAT
>OJPD01001066.1_pt1 | contig 16090 bp, 14 predicted proteins | sample 1598371 | NCBI WGS metagenome assembly OJPD01 (sample SAMN03922478, study PRJEB24848) | human gut metagenome | isolation source: stool sample | host: Homo sapiens | place: Germany | collected 2010-11
CTGGCGGTCTATCTCTTGTTTTCGGTTGCTTGCTTCCTTACCGTACATGAGCATTCTGACAGTGATTTATACTTAAAAATAATATATGTAATAACGAATGAAATGGGAAAGCAGCTCCGATATCCTGTCAGTTGTGTCAGGTCGGAGCTGTTTTTACTTGCGTGTCAAGGGTGTTCTACCCACTGACGCTGTCAGAAAAAATGATAATTGGAGGGTACTATGTCACAGAAAACCACGCCCGCTCTGCTCATTCGCAGGAGCAACATTTCACCGCTGCACTGGACGGTTCAGTACAGGGGCAAAGAGCTTTATTTTGAGAGTTTCCGTGAAGCAATGCTGTTTTGCAGGGGACTTATTAAGGAGGAAAAAACGCATGGTAATTAAACCTATCCAGCCGCATCTGAAACAACTGTGCAAGCAGCTCGGTTCCGAATACAGGATCGCACTGTGGGACTTAGAATACGTCATTACCCGTGACTTTGATAATGGATTCTCCGTGGAGATTTCCGGGCTCAATAGCCGCAGCACGAAAAAGCCCGCTCAGATTTACCTGTGGGATTTGCGTGATGACAGCATCCATCAATATGGCTATCGGAGCGGCGGTTATATTGCGGCCAAGTTTATCATCCCGCAGGACGAGCTTGCCGACGGAGTGGAATGGATACGCAATGTCACCGAAGCCTTGCTGGGGCCTGATCCACACTGCGTGACGCAGGTCCTGATCGGCGAAAGCAAGCCTGGCTGGGACGTACCTATTATGCCGTCCTTGAAAACTTGAAAACAGGGGCTATATGGCCTCTTGTTTTCCCGATTTCAAGCGCGAGACTCCGCGCCGTTGCCCGAAGGCGAAAGCTGTAGAGATCATGACCGCCCCTCCCCCCCGGGAAGGACGGTCTTTGTTTATTCACGCAAAATTCAGGAAACAATATAAGAAACACATTCCCAAGGAGGCAATATGAGAATATACACCGATGAAAAAGAGAGGCTGCTTGCCATCTGGCTGTCGGCAGAGGAAAACGACGATGCGGCTGTCATGACGGCGCTCCACCCGGTCATAGCGCAGTATAAGAGCATGAAGTATCAGCCGGTCATCTATCGCTCCGGCAGCGCTGATCTCAAGGAAAGTACCGCCGCTCTGCTGTGTCACACAAGGCGGAAGATGGAGAGCCAGATAACAGCAAAGTCCTGAATTTCCAGCATTTTCAGCTTGATAACGTGCGAATAGTATGCCAACATAAAGCGAGGTGATAGATCATGCAAGAGACTTTTTCCATCTGCGGCTACACGCGAATTTCCGTTGACCTCGAGGAAGACCGGGACAACACTTCCATCGAAAATCAAAAAGCCATCATTGAGGACTATGTCCGGGAGTATTTCCCCGGCAGTACGCTTGATCTGTACGTTGACCGTGACCGCTCCGGCTACACCTTCTCTCAGCGCGAGCAGTACCAGGTCATGCGCTCCAAGATGCTGTCGCACAAGTACGACATTCTCATCGTCAAAGACCTGTCCCGATTCTCCCGCCGCAACAGCTACGGTCTTGTGGAGCTTGAAACGCTCCGCGACGCCGGGATAAGAATCATCGCCATCGGTGACAGCATCGACTATCCCACCAATGACGACTGGCTGCGTATTCAGATATACTTTTTCATGAACGAGATGCCCGTCACCGACACCTCGAAAAAGGTTCGCAACGTCATCAAGCGCAGGCAGGCGGACGGCAAGTGGATCTGCTCTGTTCCCTACGGCTACCGCATCACGAATTCCAAGACGATGGCGTTTGAGGTGGACGGGCCGGCGGCAGAGATCGTGCGGAAAGTGTTTGAACTCTACAACTCCGGCTGGGGCTATAAACGCATTGCAAACTGGCTGACCGATCAGCACATCCCCACGCCGCGCATGAATGAGATCGCATGGAAAAAGTCGAAGGGCGAGGACACCAAGCTCCAAGCCCGCGACACATGGAGTATCGTCACCGTGCAGGGCATCCTCGATAACGATTTCTATATTGGTACGCTCCGGCAGGGCAAGTACGCCCGCAAGACCATCAACGGTGCGGATGTCAAAAAGGACGAATCCGAACACCGGGTCTTTGAGAACAACCACGAGGCCATCGTGGATGCACGTACTTTCGCCATCACCCGTGAGCTTCGCACACAGCGCACCCGCTCCAACTACCGCGGTGTTAAAAAATACGAAAACGCCTATTCCGGACTGCTGTACTGCGGGAGCTGCGGCAGTCCGATGTTTTCCATGAGCCGAGCCGATCTGCGACCAGCCTATGTCTGCGGGGCGTATCATCGGCGGGGACTTTCCGGCTGCACCAGCCATCACACGAAAGTTTCCTGCCTCGATTCCGCCGTCAAGCACGCCATCCGGCAGGTGCGCGACAATGCCGCCGGGATGATGGACTACCTGCAAAAATCCATCACCGAGGAAGAAGCACTTCTCTCCGAAACAAAAGACACCTCCGTCAGCCTTGAGGATCAGCTCGCACGGCTCCAGAAGGAGCTGAAAGCGGTCAAGGCGCAAAAGCTCCGGGACTGCCTGCGTGATCCCGACAACACGGACATCATTGAGGAAACCTATGACGCTCTGGAGCATGACCTTGTAAGTCAGATCGCCGGGGTGAAAAATCAGCTCCGCATGAGCGGGGATAAGCGCAGCACGGTCATTCAGGCAAACCGCACGGCAAAGACGGTCATTGAAGTCTTTGACCGAATCCTTAACGCGGAGAGCATTTCGCAGGACGATTTACACCTCATTATCGAGCGCATCACGGTATTTGACGACGCCATTGAGGTGAAGCTCAAGAGCGATGTTCAGGCACTTCTGTGCTGCGGTGTATGCGACTCCGACGAGCTGCCGGAAGACGCTGTCGTTGTTCAGGAATCGGCTAACCGGCCGCCGAAAGAGCTGAAAATGCTCGTCGATGCCCCGAAATCTGACAATGTTATCAGCAACGGTGACCCGTTGGAGATCTACACCGACAAGGACGGCGAGGTCATTTTCAAAAAATACTCCCCCATCGGCGAGCTGTCCGACTTTGCAGCGCAGATATGCGACAGCCTGCACAAATCCACCGACGCTATCGCCGCAGTCTGCGACCGGGACACGGTGATCGCAATTTCCGGCGGGGCTAAGCGTGAGCTTATGGATAAGCGCATCTCCGCAGGACTTGAGCACATCATGGAGGGGCGCAGCTCCTATCGCTTCAACGGCGGCAGCTGTATCCCGGTTTCCGACGGCGAGGAGAAATTCTGCGTGTCCGTCGCCGCACCGGTCGTATCCGAGGGCGATGTGATGGGCTGTGTGCTGTTTATCTGCCAGAACGGCGGCGGGGCGTGCTCGGACATAGAATTCACGCTTGCGCAGACGGTCGCCAGTTTTCTCGGCAAGCAGATGGAAAGCTGAAAAATGCGCTGATGTAACATGCATCAGCGCTTTTTCATTGAAAAATCAGCCATATTATGATAAAATGGCTCAAAAACAGAAAGGATAACATCATGCCAAACATAAAGGGAGAATCCGAACTTACTTTTTTTGAGGCGGCGAGCATTATCGTCGGCCACGGTGTCGGCGCAGGTATTTTGTCCGTGCCGTATCTTGCGGCGCACAACAGCTTCCGTGAGATGATATGGATACTGCTTTTCGGCTACATAGTCGCACTTGTCCTCCACTTCGTCATCGCCGAGCTTTCGTACAACAACAACGGTGCGCAGTTTATCTCCTGCTTCGATGCAGAGCTGTTCTCCGGCGTTATCAAGAAAATTTTCACCTGGGCGGCGTTCCTGCTGCTGGGTCTGTCCGTCATCGTCAATGTCAGCGCATTTCTGACAGGCGCCGCTGCGGTGTTCCGCTCGTGGTTCGGGCTGCCGGATATCGTCGGTATGCTCATCTTCTATGTCATCGGCGCAGGCGTTGTATTCGTCGGCATGAAGCTCGTCGGCATATGCGAAAAGATCGCCGTCGGCTCGATGGTCGGCGTTGTGGGCATACTGTTCGTTGCAACGCTGCTTAACAAAACAAGCGCCTTCCCCACCGGCTGGCACGGACTTAATAACGCCTTGGCGCTGTTCGGCATGATAAGCTTCTCTCTTTCGGCGGTCATGAGCACCCCGCAGGTGGTCAAGGGCTTAAACGGCAATGTCAAGCGCATCCGCGGCGCTATCGCAGCGGGGCTCGGCATTAACGCCTGCCTTATCCTGCTCATCACCACGATGACCCTGCTCGGTGCAGGCAAGGATATCACCGAGGACGGCGCACTTGTCGATCTGTCCCGCCACCTCGGCGGCTGGGTCAGCATCATCGGCTACATCTTCACGCTGCTGGCGCTCGCCACGAGCTTTTGGGCGAATACGCTCAACCTGCGTGATATCGTCGGCGAGCAGACCGGCTGGAGCAAGAATATAAGCTGGCTCGTTGCCTCCGCTCCCTGCCTTATCCTTGCGCTGCTCGGGCTGTCGAGCTTTGTCGGCTTCACCCGCTTTGCAAGCATTATCCAGGTAGTGACCGGTATCGGCATCATCGTTGCCTACAACCGCTCACGCCACCGCACGGGCGCTTCGCCCATCTGCGGCAAATTCGGCTCGCTGCCGTTCCAGATATTCATCGTCGTGTTCACGCTGCTGTCGAGCGTGGGTGCGCTGCTGCCGGTGACCTGATATGAACAAAGCGCTCATCATTGCGGCGGCCGCCGTGCCGGTCTACGCCGTTTTGGATATCTACCGCTTCGTGTTCTGGCGCAGCCGCTCAAGGCTCAGCACCCTGCTTCTGGACAAAAAGGGTCACGCCGAGGACTACTATGTGCGGCGTGACAGCGCTGCCGACAGACTGCGGGAGAAAATGCATGTACGCTACACCATAAGCTCCGACCGCGGCGAAACGCTTCAGGGCTTTTACTATCCCGCCGGCAAAAAGCCGGGCAAAAAGTTAGTGTTTATCGTACACGGCTACCACTCCGAGCACGCCGAGACCGCAGGTATGTTCTATGACCTGTACCACAGCCGGGGCTTTGATATCTTCACCTGCGACAACACCGCCTCCGGCGAAAGCGGCGGCAAGCTCTTCGGCTACAATGTGTTTGAAAGCGCCGACTGCCTTAAATGGCTCAACTTTCTGCGCTCTCAGTTCGGCGAGGATATTAAAGTCGTGCTGCACGGCTTTTCCCTCGGCGGCGCAACGGTTCTCAAGATGAGCGACCGCTGCCCGGACTGCGTGAAGTTTATCGTCTCCGACAGCGGCTTTATCGACGCTCGGGAGATACTGCGCTCGCAGCTCGGCCCGCTCTACGGGCTGATGGCGGGGCTGAACCGAATTGTCGCAGGCTACGACCTTGCCGAGACGGATGTGCGGGAAAACATTAAAAATTCGCCCCTGCCGTTTCTCATCGTGCACGGCAAGGACGACAAAACGGTGCCGTTTTCCATGGCGCCGAGGATATTCGAGCTTTGCCCGAACGACAAGGACTTTCTGTTCACCGAGGGCGCAAAGCATATCGAGACGATGCACATCGCTCCCGAGGCGTATGCCCGGAAGCTCGACCGATTCATAAAGGAGTATTTGCAATGAAACTAACCTGGTACGGTCACGCCTGCTTTAAGCTTGAGACCGACTGCGGGAGCGTGGCGTTCGACCCCTACGCCCCGGGTTCCGTAAGGGGGCTGAAGCTGCCCGAAATAATGGCAGACGCCGTTGTTTGCAGCCACCGCCATTCCGACCACTATTGCCCCGAGGCAGTCACGCTCACGGGCTTAAAGCCCGGCTTTGCGATGCGCAGCATCTACACCTTCCATGACGAGTCCATGGGCGCAAAGCGCGGGAATAATCTCATGACCGTCGTCACTGCCGAAGATCTCACCGTAGCCCACTGCGGCGATCTCGGTCACGAGCTGAACGCCGAAACTCTGCGCAGTCTCGGCAAGATCGACATACTGCTGATACCCGTCGGCGGCGTGTATACGCTCGATGCCAAGGCTGCAAAGCGGGTCTGCGAGCAGATAAAGCCCACAGTCATCATCCCCATGCATTACCGCTGCGGCAGCGTCGGCATACAATCTCTCGCCCCCGTCGACGAGTTTTTATCTCTGTTTGACGAGGCCGAAATAAACCGCCTGTCCTCAAACACCCTGACGGTAGAAAAGCCCCTTGCCCCATCGGTGACTGTGTTTGAGCTCCTTGAATAATCGCTCACACTGCCTCACACTGCTGTATGATACTCTAAAAAATGAGGCTGTTTTAAAACAGTTAGAGACCACCGTAACTTTCAGTAAAATTACGGAGTACAGTCTCAACCTCTTGTTCCACACCTTTGACACCAACCACTACAAAGCCATTCAAGCGGCAAACGGAGTTACGGACAGTTTAACAGCGTTTTTCAAAAGGGCAATTACCCCAAACAAATAGCAAAAACGGAGTGCGATGCACTCCGTTTTTTCGTTATTTGTTCGACATTTTTTCGATATCGGCAAGGCGTCTTGCGTAGGCCGCCATGATGACCGGCTCGTACTTGAGCTTGGGGTTCTCGATGCCGAGGAGCTTCATGAGGTACTTGACAAAGCCGGGGTTCATGAGCAGGAACGGGCCGACTATCGACGTGGAGAAGAAATTATTTATCCGCACGCCCTCAAGCTTGCTTTTTGAATTTATGCCGGTGCCGTAGCTGACCGTGGCAAGAGCGTTTGCGGAGTTATCGCCGTAAAGCTGCGAAAACTCGGCCTTGAAGCCCACTAACTTCATACTTTCAAACTCGCACAGCACGGTGGAATTGTGCCGGTGCATCATGTCACGCTTGGCATATAGGTCAAAAATTTTAAGTCCCTCGATACGGCTGCCGTCCTCGTTTTCGATGTGATCGCAGAACACCTCACCGGCATTTGCGGTCATGAGAAACACCGTGCCGCCGGAAACAAGCTGCACAATGCGCTCACGGTACGGCATGAGCCACGCTATCGCACGCTCCTGAGCGCTTTCGGTCATTGCGCCCATGTAAATAAGCTGCACATCGCCGTTTACGAACTCCGGCGTATCGCCGAGCGATGTGTACACAAATTCCGCCTCGGGCAGGCACTCCTTGAGATAGCGGTGATTCCAGCAGTCGCCGAAAAGATTTGCCGCCTCGGGATAAAGGACTTCTATCTTCATTTTGCCGCCTCCCTCTTGTCGATCTCGGCCAGAACGCCGTCGCACACGAGCCTTGTAGTCTCTGGCGTGGTCAGATCGTGCAGGATAAACACCTTGTCGGTTCCGTCAAGCAGCAGCTGCGACGGTGCGTCAAGCTCGTTCTCCACGCAGCGTATCTTCTCCTCGGGTATGCCCGCCAGCAGCAGACGCAGGTGGTAGTCATGCACTCTCACGCCGCAGGCAACGACACGGCTTATGCTCTCGTCGTTTAGAAATTCAAAGTCTGCATCGTACACCCACGTGACTATCTCGGTCGTCTTTTTGTAGGTCTTATCGTCGAGCATGACGATGACCTCCTTTTGCCCGCTTTCCGAACGGATGTAGTCAAAAACTATCGAGCACGCCACGGGATTCTGACCCTTGGTCATGTTGGTCACGACCTCGATGCCGTTTTTCTCACGCTTGGTGTAACGGCTTTTCACGATACTCATGTGCTTAAAGCTCGCCGCTATCGCCTCGGCGGAAAGGCCGAAGGTGCGCAGCAGAGCAACGACCGTCACCTGATTGTAGGTGTTGAAAACGCTGTCGCTCATGAGAGGATAGGTCTCGTTTCCGTCGGGAGCCGCAACGGTGAATGTACCCGCCGTCCAATCGGGACTTGCGGTGTAATCGGCCTCGGGCGAGGCAAAGCCGCAGCTTGTGCATCTCATCTTGCCGATGTGATGGTAGCGCACATACTCGTACTCGACCTTGCCGCCGCACTTGGGGCACGAGCGCATGTCGTTTATGATGTTGACGCACTCGGTTCTGTCGGTGTCAAGGCGGGCAATGGAGAAATAGGTGCGCTTGTTGTTAGGCTTAAGCTGGCTGCTTATCGGATCATCGGCATTGAGTATCATATGCGTGTCGTCCGGCAGCGCACGCTCGATGATGGAGCTTATAAACTCGGCGTGGGCGTTGCGGCCTATCGAGTCACGGAACAGGTTCGTGCAAACGGCGTAATCGGGATGGATATAGGCGTATATCTTCAGCGAGCTGCGCTCGTCGACCTCGAACACGGCGAGCTGCTTTTTGACATGACCCAAAAGGTTTGCATCCCCCAGCAGCGAGCTTGCGATACCGGCGTCGATGTTCGAGCCTGCCTTGTTATTGAGCACATCGTAGCCGTTTTCCGTCAGCACGTCGAGTATCATGTTGCAGCAGGTGGTCTTGCCGTTTGTGCCGGTGACGGTGATGATGGTCTTGGGCTTATCGATGCGGCCGAGAAAGTCCGGGCACAGCTTGATGGCGATCTTGCCGGGGAAATAGCTTGCATTCATGCCGAGCATCCTTTGCAGCAGCATCGCCGCCTTGCTGATCCATAGCGCTATATAAAATCTGAAGTTCTTTTTCATATCAAGCCTCTGTTAGAAGTAATATTGGTTATTATATCCCCTTTGGGCAGGGATTGTCCATATATTTTTATTTGACAGGGGTATTCGCATACGGTATGATATTAGAAAAAGTTTACGGAGGATAAATCATGGGTCTTGAATGGTATTGGTGGGTAGTCGTCGGCGTTGTGGTGCTTATCTGCATCATGGTCGTCATCGATGTGAGGACAAAGCGCGGCATAAAGGAAAAGAAGGCCGCCGAAAGAGCCGCAAGAAAAAAATCGGGAAACAAAAAGAAAAAGAATAAAAAGAAATGATAATTTTTTGCGAAAGTTATTGACAAGCAAAAAAAAATCTGTTATATTAACTGAGCCGTGGCCGAGTGGTTCAGTCGGTTAGAACGCCGGCCTGTCACGCCGGAGGTCGAGGGTTCAAGTCCCTTCTCGGTCGCCACTATGCCCCTTGTAATGAGGGGCATAATCTTTGCTGCTGTAGCTCAGTCGGTAGAGCGCATCCTTGGTAAGGATGAGGTCACCAGTTCGAATCTGGTCAGCAGCTCCAAAAAAGCCTGTGATCGCAACGATTACAGGCTTTTTTGTTTTGTCCCTTATTCCCCGATTGCGTCTGTGATAAAGGCTCCCCTATGCAGTTTTCTGCATAGGGGAGCCTGTGCTTATTTAGTCGCTTTGATGCTGACGGCGGCGCTCTGTGCGGAGTTTGCATTGGAGTTTGATGCGCAAACCGCCTTGACCTTGTAGTAGTATTTGGTGTTTTTCTTTGCGCTGAGGTTGGTGTAGCTAAGATTTGCGGTCGCATCCCAGTAGCTGAAATTCTTGCCGTCGGTCGAGCGATAAATGTAATACTTATCCGCTCCTGTTACCTTGCTCCAGCTGATCTTCGGCTTGCCGTTAGAGGTCGTGATGCTGACACTCGGCTTTGCAAGCGAGGTCAGCAGGCTCTTGGTATTGCTGTATGCAGAGGCGACATTCTTGCCGTTTACGACCGCAACTGCCTTTACTCTGTAGTAATACTTTGTGCCGGATGCTGCGCCGGAGTTGGTGTAGCTGGTCTTGGTGGTGCTGTCAAAATACTTGAAATTCTTGCCGTCGGTCGAACGGTATATCCAGTACTTCGTTGCGCCCGAAACGGCTTTCCACTTGAGCTGTGGCTTGTCGTTTACTCGGTAGATGCTGATGTTGGCGGCAGCGGGGCGGCACTGTATGCTCACTACGGAGCTCAGGTCGGACGATGCACCGTTTGTGCCGATTGCCTTTACCTTATAGTAGTAGGTCGTGCCGATATCGGTTGACTTATTGGTATAGCTTGTCTTGGTCGTGCTGTCGTAAGGCTTAAAGGTCTTACCGTCTGTCGAGCGATACACCAAATACTTTGCCGCACCGTCGACTGCGTCCCAGTAGATTTTCGGGTGGCCGGAAGCGGTTGTTATCTTAAGTTCGGGGGAAGCGGGCTTGAAGCTTGCGTCAAATGCGCCGCAGCGGGTGCACTTGCCGTTCTTGAAGTTGTGGCCGAGGGGCTGCACGAGGCTGTCCCTGTAGCTGCTGCCGCAGGCGGAACACTTATGCTCGGTGTAGCCGCCGGTGAGGCAGGTAGGCTCAACAACTTTGTCGACATAGGTATGTGCCTTAAGCTCGTCGTCCTTGTAATCTTTCTTTTCGTCGCCGCACACCTTGCACTTGAGCAGATCATAGCCATGCTCGGAGCAGGTCGAGGCGACCGTCTTTTCCACTTTATAATCATGCCCTCTGGAAGGAATATATTCGGTGTATTCATAGCCGCAGGGACATAGATACTCTATCCGACCCGACAGCACGCAGGTAGGCTTGACTACATTAATGGGGACATAATGACCTTCAAACGAGTCGCAATTATAGTGCAGCTTCACTGTTTGATTTCTCGGCATCTCATAGCCCGTTGTCTCCCACGCTTCCTTTGTGCCGCCGTAGGCAATGTCTGCAAGCTTGTCACAATGGGAAAATGCGTTGTAGTCGATCTTTGTCACACTTTTGGGGATGGTGACACGCTCAAGTGCCTCGCAGAAAGCAAAGGTGCTTTCACCTATTTCCGTCATGCTCCTTGAAAGCGCTACGCTTGTGAGCTTGTCGCATTCGTAGAACGCATAGTCGCCGAGCTTCTCCACACTGTCGGGAAGCGTGATGCTCACAAGCTTTCTGCAGTTAAGAAATGCGCTTCCACCAATGCTCTTTACGCCGTTTGGTATCGTTACCTCGGTCAGGGCGGTGCAGTCAAAAAATGCTCTACCGCCGATACTCTCCACACTGCTCGGAATTGTTACCTTTGTTATATTCGGGTATCCATCAGTTGTAAAAAACGCTTCACTCCCAATGCTCGTAACGCCGTCCTCAATGACAACGCTCTTTATTTTGTACTTATCCCGAATCCAAGGTGCCGCTGCTTCGTAGTCGCTATAATCGTAATCGTACATTTTGCCAGTACCCGAAATTGTGAGCGTGCCGTCCTTGAGCACCCAAGTGAGGTTCTCGCCGCAGGTGCCGCTCTTGGCCTCGTCCGCCATTGCGCCCATGGGCAGCAGGCTGAATATCAGGCAAAATGCAAGAAATATACTTAAAATTTTCTTTTTCATTTTTCCTCCTATCATTTATCGTTGTTTATACTTTACTGTTTTTGTATCATACCAAGCCGGCTTGTTTTTTTCAATGGCATAAATGTAAACAATGCGCTGAAATGCAGGTCGGATTTTTAGCTGTTATCACAGTGAATTGTCAAACTAAGTGCAACACAAAGTACACATTCTCTTTTTCCGTTGCACTTGACGGAATATTCACCGGGACGAAAAACGCCCCGTGCAAATTGAACGGGGCGTTGGGGGTTTAATGCTTTATTTTGTCGCTTTGATGCTGACGGCGCTGCTCTGCGCGGAGTTTGCATTGGAGTTGGATGCGCAGACGGCTTTGACCTTGTAATAATACTTGGTATTCTTCTTTGCGCCGCTGTTTACATAGCTTGTTTTTGTGGTGCTGTCCCAGTAGCTGAAGTTTTTGCCGTCGGTCGAACGATAGACATAGTACTTATCTGCACCCGTGACCGCTTTCCAAGTCAGCTTCGGCTTGCCGTTCGAGGTAGTAATAGTCACCGAGGGCTTTGCAAGTGAGGTGAACAGGCTCTTTGTGCTGCTATTTGCGGATGTAACATTCTTACCGTTTACGACTGCAACCGCTTTGACACGGTAATAATACTTTGTGCCGGATGCTGCGCCGGAGTTGGTGTAGCTCGTTTTTGTTGTGCTGTCAAAATACTTGAAGTTCTTGCCGTCAGTCGAACGGTATATCCAGTACTTCGTTGCGCCCGAAACTGCCTTCCAGCTCAGCTTCGGCTTGCCGTTAGAGCGATTGATGCTCACGGTCGGAGCTGCGGGCTTGCACAGGATGCTCTTGGATACGCTGTAATCAGAGGCTGCATTGTTTGAATTCACCGCCTTGACCTTGTAGTAGTAAGTCGTCCCAATGGAAGTTGAGTTGTTCGTATAGCTCGTTTTTGTTGTGCTGTCGTAATATTTAAAATTCTTTCCGTCAGTCGAACGGTACACCCAGTACTTCACCGCACCGTCAACTGCGTTCCAATATATCTTCGGCTTGCCCGCCGAGGTGGTTATGCTGAGAGCGGGGGCTGCGATGTAGTTTGGGTCTGCCGCACCGCAGCGTGTGCACTTACCGTTTGCGTAGCTGTGACCGAGGGTCGCTACATCTCTCGTCTCGCTTGCATTGCAGCGTGTGCAGGTTTTGGTCTCCGTGCCCTTTGCGGTGCAGGTCGGAGCTTTGGTCTGCGTCCATGCGCCGTAGCTGTGACCGAGGGCGGGGATTTCGGTCACGCCGCTTTCGACTAAGCCGCAGCGGGAGCACTGCACGCCTGCCGTGTGTCCGGCTTCGGTGCAGGTTGCCGGTTTCTCGCCGACTTCGACCATCGAGTGACCGAGAAGCGGCGTAAGATTATCCTTATACTCGTCTCCGCAAACGGAACACTTGTACAGCGTGTAGCCGCCTTTAAGGCAGGTCGGCTCTACCACTTTTGTAAACTCATACTCATGCGGCAGCTGCTCTTCGCCATTACTTTTATTTAAAATTTTTCCGCACTTGCTGCACTTATACACATCATATCCGGCGTTGCTGCAGGTTGCTGCAACCGATTTTATAAATACATAATCATGATTCTCGGGAAGCGTATCCGTATACTCATATCCGCAGTTGCAGCCGTATTTGATATAACCCGCCGATGTACAGCTCGGTTCTTTTCTTTCGATGGGAACATAGTGACCGTCAAGTGTGTTGCAGTTATAGTGGATACGGGGGGAGTAGTACAAAAACACATTTTTTCCCTTGCTTATTGAATCCCAAGCATCCTTTGTTCCAATGAAAGCAATGTCTTTTAGGCTGCTACAGCTGTAGAATGCATAGTCTCCTATGCTCTTTACGCTGTCGGGCATCGTCACGCTTGTCAAGCTGCTGCAGCCGAGGAACGCATTACTTCCTACACTCGTTACACTGTCAGGTATCGTCACACTCGTCAGGCTGCTGCAGCCGGAGAATGCACTCCCCTCAATGCTCGTTACACTGTCAGGTATCGTCACACTCGTCAGACTGCTGCAGCCGGAGAATGCCCGCTCGCCGATACCCGTTACGCTGTCTGGTATCGTCACGCTCGTCAGGCTGCTGCAGTTGTAGAACGCACTATCGCCGATGCTCGTAACGCTGTCGGGTATCGTCACGCTCGTCAGGCTGCTGCAGCCGGAGAATGCACTATAGCCGATGCTCGTAACGCCGTGGGGTATCGTCACGCTCGTCAGGCTGCTGCAACCACGGAATGCATCATGTCCGATGTTCGTTACGCCGTGGGGTATCGTCACACTCGTCAGGCTGCTGCAGCCGTAGAATGCACTATCGCCGATACTCGTTACGCTGTCGGGTATCGTCACACTCGTCAGGCTGCTGCAGCCGTAGAATGCCCGCTCGCCGATGCTTGTTACGCTGTCAGGTATCGTTACACTCGTTAGACTGCTGCAGTTTTCGAATGCATAGTTTCCGATGCTCGTAACACTGTTGCCTATCGTCACACTCGTCAGGCTGCTGCAGTTTTCGAATGCGCCACTGCCGATGCTCGTAACGCCGTCTGGTATCGTCACGCTCGTCAGGCTGCTGCAGCCGTAGAATGCACTATTGCCGATACTCGTAACGCTGTCGGGTATCGTTACACTCGTCAGGCTGCTGCACCAGCAGAATGCCCACCCTCCGATGCTCGTAACGCTGTCTGGTATCGTTACACTCGTCAGGCTGCTGCACCAGCAGAATGCCCACCCTCCGATGCTCGTAACGCTGTCTGGTATCGTCACGCTCGTCAGGCTGCTGCATTTGTAGAACGCGCCACTGCCGATGCTTGTTACGCCGTCACTGATAACAACGCTTTTAATTAAACTGCAATTTTTCCCCCAAGGGGCAGTTGTGTCGTTGTTACTCGGATAGTAATTTTTCATCTTGCCCGTGCCGCTTATTGTGAGTGTGCCGTCACTATCGAGCGTCCATGTCAGATTTGCGCCGCAGGTGCCGCTGGCAGTTGTATCCGCAAATGCCGAGACGGGCAGCAGACTTGCGAGCAGCAGGACGCACAGCAGGACGCTAACTATCTTCCTCTTCATCGTTTTCCTCCTTATATTTATCTGCGAAAAATTGTTCTCTATAGAACAATTTTACAACCACCCGTCGCCGCCTGTCAATCAAAACCATATGTTAACTGTAACAAAAATAGCCTCCCATTTTTGGCTGGAATGACGAAAACGCCCCTGCGCAAAATGCGCAGGGGCGTTGGGGCATGTATTCATCTGTCAAGCGAAATGTCGCCGCCGGTCTCGATGGTCTTGCCGTCGAGCAGCAGCATCTTCTCCGCAAAAAGTCTCGAAAATCCGCTTATCACCGCCGCCGCCGTGATGAGATCCTCGGCATTCTCGGTAGAGATGTCGGTCGTCTCCTCGCGGTCGAGAATGTCCGCCGCCGCAAGGCGCACCTGATTTGTGAAATACACCGCCGCACGGCTGTGCTGCCTGGCGTAGGAGTTGTATATATCCCGCAGCTCGTCCTCGGACAGCCCCATGGGTATCATCGTCTGCAAGGTGGGAATACTAAGACAGTGCTTGAGCGAGCAGATCATGATAAGGTACGCAATGTGCGTGCGGTAGTAGCGCTTTTTTATCGGCTCGGGCATGATCTTTTTGCGGACATAATTATTCACCGTCGCCGCCGAAATAAACTGCTCCTCCTTGAGCTCCGGCGGCAGGTAGTCCAGATAGCCCTTGAGCAGCGTCACTATCTGCTCCATGTAAAGCCCGATGTCCGGGATGTCCTCCCACATCGGCAGCCGGTAGTTATTCAGATACTTCTCCCATCTGCGCAGCTTGGCAGCAACGAGAGCCTTGTCCAATGTCATCAAAACCACTCCTATTTCTTTCGCCTGCTATTTTAGCACACAACTAATTCGGCAGTCAATGACAAGTTTAACTTTTTAGACTTGACATAATCTTAGTACCATGATAATCTAATCTGGCAGATTAGATTGCATAAGGAGTTACTATGAGTTACCGCATTTTTACCGATACATCCGCAAACCTGTCCACAGACACGACCGAGGCGCTCGGCATCACCGTCGTCCCGCTGTCGTATATCCTCAACGGCGAGGAGTATATGTGCACCGACACCCGCAAATTTGACGGCGCCGGCTACTACGGTGCGATAAGAAAGCACGCAAGCGTCAACACCTCACAGGTCAACCCCTTTAGATTTGAGGAGTACATGGAGCCCGCCCTGCAGGCCGGTGACGACATTTTGTATGTCGGTATGTCCTCGGGCATCAGCGGCTCGTTCGCTTCGGCGAAAATGGCCATCGAGCAGCTCAAGGCAAAGTACCCCGAGAGGGATCTGCGTGCAGTAGACACGCTCAGCGCCTCGCTCGCCGAGGGTATAGTCGTACTCAAGGCGGTCGAGTATGTCAATGCGGGCATGGATATTGACGAGATAGAGCGTAAGCTCAATGAGCTGAGCTACAGCATCTGCCAGATATTCATGGTCGACGACCTTATGCACCTCAGGCGCACTGGCAGGCTCTCAAACGCCGTTGCGCTGGCAGGCTCGGTTTTGCAGATAAAGCCGCTGCTCATCGGCGACGAGCAGGGCAAGATAGTCTGCATCAAAAAGGAGCGCGGCAGACGCAGAGCCATCGAGGGGCTCGCCAAGGTGTACGAGAAGTATGTTGAAAACGCCGGCGAGAATATCGTCGGGATCGCCCACGCCGACTGTGCCGAGGATGCCGAGCATCTGGCCGCACGCCTGCGTGAGATCGCTCCGCCCAAGGACATTATCATCGAGTGCTACGAGCCCGTGACCGGCGCCCATGTCGGTCCGGACACCCTCGCCCTCTTCTTTGTCGGCAAGCCCGGCTTCCGCTCCGACAGATAAAATTCACCCACACAATATACAATATACAAAAACTCCGGCAGTGCAAAATGAAGTGAACCCCAAAAGTTAGACAAAATATTTATTAAGCGACCTGAAGGG
>OJPD01001082.1_pt1 | contig 15850 bp, 7 predicted proteins | sample 1598371 | NCBI WGS metagenome assembly OJPD01 (sample SAMN03922478, study PRJEB24848) | human gut metagenome | isolation source: stool sample | host: Homo sapiens | place: Germany | collected 2010-11
GTAACAGATTTTGCAAGGTTTCTTGGCTTATCTACATCGTTACCCTTAAGAACTGCTGTATAGTAGGCAATAAGCTGTAATGGGACTGCCGCAACCATAGGCATAAGAAGCTGGTCTGCCTGTGGAAGCTTAATAACAATATCTGCCACTCCATCCTCAATATCAAGCTCTGGTTCTGCAATAAGCACTACAAATGCTCCTCTTGACTTAACTTCCTTAATATTACTTATAGTCTTTTCCTCAAGATTCTTCTGTGTTGCTATTGCAATTACAGGCATCTGTTCTGTAATAAGCGAGATAGTTCCATGCTTAAGCTCTCCTGCTGCATATGATTCAGAATGAATATAAGATATCTCCTTTAACTTAAGAGAACCTTCCATACTGAGTGCATAATCAAGACCTCGTCCTATATAAAGAAGACTGTCTGCATTAATAAGCTTGGATGCTGCAAACTGACACTTACTCTCAAGTGCAATGGCTTCTTCAATAACCTCAGGTATTTCTTCAAGCATCTTAGTATATCTGCTGCATTCTGCCTCATCCATCTTACCATTAGCATAAGCTAATTCAAATGCAATTAAATACATAATTGATACCTGAACCATATATGCCTTCGTTGAAGCAACTGAAATCTCAGGACCTGCATGTGTATATACAACCATATCTGCTTCTCTTGCAATTGATGAACCCTTGACATTAACAATTGCCATAGTATCAGCACCTGCCTGTTTTGCAAGTTCAAGTGCAGCCTTAGTATCAGCAGTCTCACCTGACTGTGATATAACAATCATAAGGTCATCTTCACTAATAAGAGGATCTCTGTATCTGAATTCTGATGCAATATCAACAGTTACAGATACTCTTGCTATCTTTTCTATTATATATTTACCGACCATTCCGGCATGCATTGCAGTACCACAGGCAACAATATATATATTCTTATAATTCTTTAACTTATCAGGATTGAATCCTTCTGCACTGAAATCAGGCATATCGTCCATGATTCTTGGCATAATTGTTCTCTTTACAGAATCTGGCTGCTCATGAATTTCCTTAAGCATAAAGTGCGCATAACCGCCCTTTTCTGCAGCATCAACATCCCAGTCAGCAGTATTTAATTCCTTATGTATCTCATTACCATGAACATCGTATATCTTAACTGAATCCTTCTTAATAACTGCAATCTCATTCTGGTCAAGAAGGTAATAATCTCTTGTGTAGTGAATAATAGCCGGAACATCAGATGCTATGAAATTCTCATGTTCTCCAACGCCAACAATAAGAGGGCTGTCCTTTCTTACTGCAAATATCTCATCAGGGAAATCCCTGAACATAATTCCAAGTGCGTATGAACCCTTAATCTCTGACAGTACCTTTGCAATAGTCTTCATCGGGTCACCATCATAATAGTAATCAAGCAGCTTTGCAGCAACCTCAGTATCTGTTTCACTTGCAAAGCTATATCCCTCTCCGACAAGAAAATCCTTAAGCTTCTTATAGTTCTCAATTATACCGTTATGTACAATAGTAACTCTCTTATTGCCATGTGGATGTGAATTAATGTCTGATGGTTCTCCATGCGTAGCCCATCTTGTATGACCAATTCCAACATGTCCTTGTGGTTTTCCTTCTTCATCCATCTTCTCAACAAGGTTGGCAAGTCTTCCCTTGCACTTCTTGACCTTTATATTACCATGATCAAATACCGCAATACCTGCTGAATCATATCCTCTGTATTCAAGCTTAGATAATGCATCTACAAGTACATCTGCGCTTTCTCTGTCCCCTACATATCCTGCAATTCCGCACATATATTTAATTCCTTTCACTCATTTACTTATAATTCTTAGCGGTCTCGTTAAAAAGTCCTATAAGCCCCGCCTGATTCCTTAATGCCATAACAGCCCTTGTTCTTCTCGAAACAAAACCATCAAGCTTTTCCATATACTCATCTGCTGTAATATTCCCCTCTGCTACACCTGTAAGTCCTTTTTCCCAGCTTGCCGTAAGCTCCGGATTAAGCAGATGCCTGATAGAATTATCTACAACATCATATATTATCTCACCTAAAAATGTAGGTGTAATAATCTGTGTCTTAGAATTAATAGAAATATACTTAATAGTATTAAGTTTTTTAAGGATTTCAGCTCTGGTAGCACTTGTTCCTATTCCACTACCCTTAATCTGGGCACGCAGCTCCTCATCTTCAATAAGCTGTCCTGCATTCTCCATTGCAAGAATAATAGAACCTGAATTATATCTCTTAGGAGGTGATGTTTCACCTTCTTTGATATTAAACCCATTAAATGTGATTGTAGAACCTTTTCTGTATTTTTTCAATACCTCAAATAAAGCTGCATCACATTTATTATCTTCCTTATTATCGACGCTATCATCATCCTTTACTTTTGCATCATTTCTCGCCTTTGCAAATGAGTTCTTAGCCACGCTAAGATACCCTTCATCTACAAGCACTTTAAATGAAGCATACAGCTTTTCATTCTTTACATCACTGGTAATACTTACCTTCTGATAAATAGCCGGTGGATAGAATATACTTAAAAATCTTCTTACAATTATCTCATAAGTTCTCGCAGCTGTAACTGACAAGTTCTTTAAATTATTAAACCCCTGTCCTGTCGGAATAATCGCATAATGGTCTGTGATTGCTTTATCGTTGCAATATCTTGTCTTTTCAATCCCCTTCTGCATATTATTCTGTAATATATGCTCAGCTATCTCCTTCACAGGCGGAAAATTCCTGAGTCCTCCTATATTCTTATGTATTTCCTTACTTACCGCAGTCGATAACACTCTCGCATCAGTTCTTGGATAAGTAACCAGTTTCTTTTCATACAGTTCCTGAATAATATTAAGGGTCTCATCAGGGCTTATCTTAAACAGCTTGCTGCATTCGTTCTGAATCTCGGCAAGATTATACAGAAGCGGTGGATTCTTGGTTTCTTTCTTTCTCTCAATAGAATCAACTACCCCCTGTGCCGGCAGTGGATCAGATAAGAACTTAACAAGTTCCTCAGCCTTTTCCCTTTCCTTAAAACCATTATCCTTATATAAATATGGCGTACCAGCATACATGCTCTTATCACTTACACGCCATTCTGCATCAAATGTTGAATTGTCAGCCTGTGCCTGTCCAATAACTCTATAGAATGGTGTCTTTACAAAGCTTCTTATCTCCCGTTCCCTTCTTACTACCATTCCAAGAACACATGTCATAACCCTTCCGACAGATACAACTGCCCTGTCAAGGTGCAGGTAATTAGCAATATTGCGTCCATATTTTAATGTAAGAACTCTTGAGAAATTAATTCCCATAAGATAATCTTCCTTCGCACGAAGATACGCTGAATCACTCAGATTATCATATTCAGATATATCTCTGGCTGTATTAATTCCTTTAAGAATCTCTTCCTCGGTCTGCGAATCAATCCACACACGGCGCTCTTTCTTTCCCTTAACGCCTGCCTCCTGCCTCACAAGCCTGTATATATATTCTCCCTCTCGTCCTGAATCGGTACACACATATATATATTCAACATCATCCCTTGTAAGAATGTCTTTAACTATATTAAACTGTTTCGCAACTGCAGGTATAACCTCATACTTAAATTCCTTTGGTATGAATGGCAAGGTGTCAAAGCTCCATCTTTTCAGATTAGGATCATATGCATCCGGGTAGCTCATAGTTACCAGATGTCCTACACACCATGTCACAATATGGTCTCCACCCTCAAGATATCCGTCTTTTCTTGTGAAGTTCACATGCAGTGCCTTGGCAAACTCCTGCGCCACGCTTGGTTTTTCCGCGATATATACGGATTTTCCCATTATATCCCTCATTTCTGTGTCTATTACACAATTATTATTCTCCTGAAGCATCAAGAGTTCCCATATAAGCTGGTATATATTCTTTTATAAAAAAATCTGCTTCCGGAATATTCATATCAACAATAGCCTGATATATTGTCTTTTCCGCATCAGCAAAATCCATATTACCAGACTTCTTTTCCTCAAGACATTTGATATAAGCTGACATCTTATCAGCCGCCTTTACATATTTCCAGAGTTCTTCTTCCTCTTCTGTCTCTGATAACACACCCTTATAATGTGCTCTTATATCAGATGACAGACCTGAGAGCATCTGCTCCTCTGCAACATGCTCTACTTCCTTATAAGCATTTCTTATAACCGGATTGTAATACTTTACAGGAGTCGGAAGATCACCCGTAATTATCTCTGTAACATCATGATACATTCCAAGAATTGCAAGCCTTTCAGCATTAATATTCCCACCATATATCTCATTGTTGATAATTCCCAATGCATGTGCTATGAATGCCACTTCAAGACTATGCTCGCACAGATTCTCATGGCGTGTATTCTGCATAAGTCCCCATCTGTTAATATATTTCATTCTCGACAGCATTGCATAAAAATAATTTTCCTTCAATGTAAATGTCCCCTCTTTACTCTTTAAGTCGTTTCATAATTTTATATCATAATAGGTTTTTAAGCAAGTAAAAAGAGATGCCATCTCTGACATCTCTTTTCTGGTATGTGTATTAGAATTTAATTATTCTGCATCCTTAGGAGTGATATAACCCTGTGCCTTAAGAAGCTCTGCAATAAGAACAGCTCCACCTGCAGCACCTCTTAATGTGTTGTGTGAAAGACCAACAAACTTATAATCAAACACACTGTCTTCTCTTAAACGGCCAAGTGAAACACCCATTCCGTTCTCATAATTTACATCAAGCTTAACCTGTGGACGGTCATCTTCTTCAAGATACTGGATGAACTGCTTTGGAGCACTTGGAAGATTAAGTTCTTGTGGAACTCCCTTGAAGCTTCTCCACTTTTCAATAATCTGTTCCTTAGTTGGCTTCTTCTCAAAGTTAACAAATACAGCTGCTGTATGTCCATCAAGAACTGGAACTCTGATACACTGACATGTGATAACCGGATCACTTGCAGGAACAATCTTTCCATCCTCAATCTTACCCCATAATCTTAAAGGCTCTTTCTCAGACTTTTCTTCCTCGCCACCAATATAAGGGATGATATTCTCAACCATCTCTGGCCACTGTTCAAATGTTTTACCAGCACCTGAGATTGCCTGATATGTTGTTGCAACAACAAGCTTTGGTCCGAATTCCTTTAATGCATTAAGAGCAGGTGTGTAGCTCTGGATTGAACAGTTAGGCTTAACACAGATAAATCCTCTCTTAGTACCAAGTCTTTCTCTCTGATATTTAATAACTTCAAGATGCTCTGGGTTGATTTCTGGAACAACCATAGGAACATCTGGTGTCCAACGATTAGCACTGTTATTAGAAACAACTGGAACTTCTGCCTTAGCATATCTTTCCTCTATAGCCTTAATCTGGTCCTTAGGCATATTAACTGCACAGAATACGAAATCTACCTTAGAAACAATTTCATCAAAATCCTTATCCATATCATATACAGTCATCTTCTTAACGAACTCTGGCATTGGTGTCTGCATCTTCCAGCGTCCTTCAACAGCATCTTCATAAAGCTTTCCTGCTGAACGTCCTGAAGCTGCTACTAAAACAACCTCAAACCAAGGATGATTCTCAAGTAATGTTATAAATCTCTGTCCTACCATACCTGTACCGCCAAGGATACCAACTCTTAACTTATCGCTCATTTTTAACTCCTTCAATATGTAAAATCTAAAAGACACTTCCCTCTGTTCTGTCTTTCTGTGACGGACATTTGTTTTTGTGTCTAAGAAAATATATCACAGCCTATAGGATAATGCAAGCCATTTTTAAATATTTTAAGATTTTTCTTAATAAAAATATATTTTTTTATGTAAAAATGAAAAAGCCCCGGCAGTTAACCGGAAGCTTTTTCTGGAAATATTAGGAGAAGTAAATTCTTATAAACTTATTTATCGAATGTCTTCTTTCTCTTTAATTCAACACATGCAATTCCTGCTGTTAATGTCATTGCAGCAATATACCATACCATATGGTATGAATCACCTGTCTTAACACCATTATTATCTGATACCACTGGCTCTGTAGCTGGCTGCTCTGCCGGTGTCTCTGGTTTAACAGGCTGCTCTGGTGCTGGTTCTGCTGGTGTTGGATTCTCTGGTTCACCTGGTGCTGGATTCTCTGGTTCGCCCGGTGTTGGATTCTCTGGTCCACCTGGTGTTGGATTTTCTGGTTCGCCTGCAGATGTAATCTCCTTACCATCAACAACAAGCTTAACATCTGAAAATGTCACATCAGCACTTCTTGCAACATACATTCCAACATATACATATTCTGAATCTACAGAAGTTAATTTAAAATCAAAACCACCTGTAATAGTTTCTTCATTACCAAATGTACATGCATAACCATCTGTATTACTTTCGATTTTAAGGTTATATGTTTCACCAGCCTTAATCTCATTAGTACATGTTCCGCCCTGTGTAAGAGCGCCACTCTTTCTTGCAAAACAGTTCCATACAGAACCTTTCTTAGTAAGTTTAAGTGGACCAGCTGCAACATAATCACCTAAAGTATTATTATTATTCTGATCAATATACATATCATCTCTTGCCATAAGACCGAATGATACCTGATCATTAGATGTAAAACTGTTTACAGTCGCCTTTGCTGTAATTGTAAAATTACTGTTTGCTGGAACTCTGTAATAATACATAGCAATTCCATCAGCAGTACCTGCTATCTTTCCTGCTCCATTAACAGCAATATTAATATTACCATTGTCAAGACTCTCAAGCTTAAATTTAGATGCTATCTTATCATTGCCGCCAACATTTCCAAATACAGTTCCCTTAAAGATTCCTGCATTAGCCCATAATTCGCTGTCTTTTAAATCATTTGAATATTCTGACTCTTTATAATCAGGATTAGACTTTAAAACATCACTCTTAGTTGGTGCTTTAGCATCAATAATATGCTCTGCAAGTCCTGCTACATTAAGTTCCTTAATTGTCTTAGTAACAAGATATGCATTATATGTTCCGCCCCAGATATTAGTATGCGTATTGTCTACACTTTCTGGCTTTGATGATGTCCATGCATGTAAATTAACTGTCTCGGCTGCTCCTAATGAATCATATAATTTCTTAGTAAGAGAAGTCATATCAACCACTGGAACATTAAGATCTTTTCCAAGATTAATGATTGCCTGTGGATAACTTCCTCCTTCAAACTCTCCTGAAGCAGCTGTAACATGAAGCTGGCTGTCAGACCAGTTGCCATCAGCAGTTCTTCTTACAATCGGTGTGCATAAAACAACAGTTGTTCCTGCTGCCTGTGCCGGCTTTATATAATTCTCATATAAAGAATTAGCAAATGAGCCTGCTGTTTTATAATCTCCATTAGGGTTAGTATATCTTCCGCTCTCCGCTTTTTCATCATTGTGGCCGAAACCAACAAGAAGAAAATCTCCCTTTTTCATTCCAGCTATAAGCTCACCATACTCCTTATCTGCTGTATAGCTTGTTGAACTTCTTCCTGATAAAGCAATATTCTTTACCTCAAAAGTTCCATCCAGATACTTATCAATCTGTGTTCCCCATCCATATCTAGGATAAAAATAATTGTCTGTGAAAGCACTGACTGTCGAATCTCCCACAATCCAGACAACAGGCTTTGATGAATCTGATTCCTCAGCTCCTGCAAATGTGCCAAATCCAAAACTCATAACAAGCAAAAGAACTGCACTAAGCAGACAACTGATTCGTCTTCTATTTTTGTTTTTCATAACAAAGACCATTCCTTTCTTTCATTTGTTCAAATTGTAAACTATGAACCAGTGTCAAGGTCAAGTCTTTGTGTATATTTTACCATAAAATGTTTTTACAAAAAAATCCCCGCACTATGTGCGGGGAAATTCACAAAATATTAATACGCTATACCATTAGATACTTCTACATAATAAATATTAACTCCACCAGATTCTGATACAATATAATATTCACCTGCCTCATCTAATCTGAATGATACTGACTTAAGTGAAGAACCAGGTATCTTAGCTGTACTTGTTACATCATTACCGTTCTTATCAATAATCTTAATAAGTCTGCTTGTATCTGTATCTGAGCTTGTTGCATATATCTTTACCTTAGATTCACCTGCTGTCTTAAATGCAATTGCTCTTGCAGATTCGCTTCCTGCACCGCTAAGCTTGATTCTCTTTGTAAAGCTGATATTCTTGTAATCCTTATCACTCTTATCAACTGTTACAGTCTTTTTGCTTGTTGCAACAATCTTAAGACCATCAACTACAGTTGAACTCTTAATCTTTCCTGTTGAAACATCATTAGCATTAAGAATTAATTTTTCACCCTTTGTTGATACTGAAGAAGCTTCTGTTGCCTTTGTTGTTGCCTCTGTCGCCTTAGTTGGAGCCTGCGTCTCCTTTGTTGCTGCCTCTGTCGCCTTAGTTGTTTCCTGAGCCTTTGTTGTCTCTTCTGGCTTAGTTACCTCAGATGATGAATTCTTTGAAGATACACTAATCATCTGATTAGCAACATTGAATCTTGCTCCCATTGAAGCATAGCTTCCTATTGTCTCATAGAGACCGTTCATATTAACAGTTCCATCAGAATTTCTAAGCTGTTTATCTATATTTTTGCTCATATCGATTGCATTAACAGTGTTCTTAAACATTCCAGCTGTCTTAGCAGGGTCAGTTACAACAGTTCCCTTCTTATCTCCACTTACTAAAGAAGTAAACAAAGAACCTGAAAGATTATAATACTTACCTGAATTGTAATATATTGAATCAGCCATTTTACCAGTAAACTTATCTGAATCAATTGCACCAGCTGATACAAGTCCCTTAAATATTGCTGCACTTGATGTTCTGTAACATAAGAAGTTACCCTTCTTAGCATACTTTCCATTGCCCCATGCTGTAACATTTACAATTGTAAGACCTGTTGGGTTATTATTATCTGTAAATCCTGTTGCACCATTGTCAAATGACAGACAATTCATTACATTATGTGGAGTTCCAACACCTGAACCACCAAGCTTAAATCCATTCATATCTCCATTAGCATAATGAACACCATTAGATAATGTTCCGTTGTTAAATGCAACGCAATTTCTTATTGTAATTACACCTATAGGACCTGTTGCACTCTTTGCAAATAAATCCCATCCATCATCTGAGTTGCTGTATGATATACATCCGTCAAATACATTGCCTTCACCACATGTAAGCTTTGCAGCAAATCCATCTGCATTCTCACCTGTACCACCCTGGTCAGGGAAATCACAGTTATCATGTGATGTACAGTTGATAATCAGGTTATTTGATGGCCATAAATCTTTAGTAGCAGCTGTTGTGTCATATCTTGAAATCTGGAGTCCTGAATCTCTGTTTGCTTCAAATACACATTTTTCAAAAATGTTGTTATTACCAGCAAGTAATACTCCGTTATCTCCAGCACCATAGAAATTAATTCCCTGGAAATACCAGTAATCTCCATCTACAACTACACCTCTGTTAGCTCCGTCAAGCTTCTGTGCTGAAAAATCAAACTTAACTTCCTTGCCACTTTCAGCCTTTACAATAATATAAGAGCCTGATTTTCCATTCATGGCATTATTAATTACAATTGTATCAGAGAACTTATATGTTCCCTCTTTTACAATAATTACATCGCCAGCCTTAGCTGAACTGATTGCATTAAGAATTTCATTTGAAGATGATACATATTTTGCATTCTTGAAATCTGCATCTTTCTTCTTACTGATATCTGTATACGCACCTGAATAAGAAAGGCTTGTCTTATCATATGATGTTGTTGCATCTGAACCCGTTGTTTCCTTTTCAGTTGCCTTTGTTGCGCTTTCTGTTGATTTAGTTGTTGCCTGTGTTGCTTTTGTTGTTGTCTGTGTTTCCTTTGTTGTTGCCTGTGTTGCTTTTGTTGTACTCTCTGTTGCCTTAGTTTCTTCTGTTGTTGGATCTGGTGATACAATCTTCGCATTAGTACCACCTACAGAAACAAGGTCTGTATTCTTGTAATTAGTAACTGTTGCCTTTAATTCCTTATCTATGGCATATACAGAATCATCTTTATCAGAGAATGTCCATGAAATCACTCCACCACCAAGGCTTCCTGCTCCCTTTGCAGATGTTACTACTGAAGGTACATCTTCTGCATTATTAAGACTTCCTGATTTAACTCCGAGATCCTTAGTTGTATCAAAGTTATCATAAGATGTTGCACCTGCTACAGTCTTATATGAAGATGGAACTTTCTCATCTGCTGACTTTGCAAGGTATGCATCAAATGATGCTGCATTTGCAGAATCACCTGTTTCTGAAACAGCATTTGCATAGATAATCTTCTGTGCACCTACGATAACATTTCCATATGCTTTAATGATACCACCGTTCTCACCTGAGAATGTACCCTCACCAAGTGCATCTGTTCCCTGATTAGATGAAAGCATTGGATTCTTACAGTTTCTAAAATAGTTATTCTGTATGAATAATGAAGAACCCATTGTTGAACCAGCACCATACTTTGCATTGCCATCATAGTAGTTGTTATACATATGCACTGACATTGTTCTTACTCTTGCATGTCTTGAATCAGAATGATCAAACCAGTTATGATGATATGTAATATAGTTAGGACCAGACTCGCTCTTCATTCCACATAACGAGCACTTACCTGAATCATAAAAATGTACATACGAAACTGTTATATACTGTGAATTACCTTTAATGTCAATTGAACCATCACCCTTTGCCTGGTCAGCATCCCCACCTGCTTTACCATAGTACAGATCAACATTGTGAATCCATACATTGCAGTTTGCTGTATCGAGAGAAATACCATCATCCATGAAATTAATAATTGAAAAATTTCTCATCTCAACATTTCCTGCATTTCTTAAGAGGAAACCGAATCCATTGATTGTTGCATCATCTCCGATACCCTCTATTGTCATATTAAGATTTGAATAAGCACTAGCTCCTTTAATCTGTACTCCCTCAGATGAACTTGAAAACTTATCCATTGCAGTATCTGTAACGCATCCGATTACACGAACATCAAGTGCTCTTGTTTCTATCCCCTTGCTAGCACTCTTTGTATATGCATCAATTATTGTCTGAAGACCTGTATATTCCTTCTCTCCCTTTGCCTCTTTTACTGATGCCTTAATTGTCTTTGCATTATCGTTAGTAACATAAAGAACAATCGCATCTGCCTTAAGTGTTCCATTCTCATTGTAAGCACCTGAACCTGTTTTATATTTTGATTCAGATGAAAATGCAAATCCGGATCTGTCATAAGAACTTACATTGAGTGTCTTAGTAACCTGTGCTTTGTCAGTAACTTCCTTTCCGTTCTTTACAGGAACCACCTTAATAACATAGTCACCTGCCGCAAGTCCTACTGCATCAACCCTGTAGTAGTTCTTATACTTTCTGATAAGTTCATTGTCGATTCTTGCATAAGCAGAATCTGACTGACTGGCTTTCTTGATATATGCTGTATATCCTTCTGCCTGATTATCAATGGTCCACTGTGCATATGCTGACTCTAACCATCCTGCCGCACCATCAATAAATTTAACTGTTCCAACATCCGCCTTTGCTGTAAGAAGTGATGTAGGAATCACGATACTCACAATCATAACCAATGCAAGTACCCATGCCCATTTTCTACGAGCTGCTTTGCTAATAATAGCTTTCATGTTTTGCTTTTCCTCCTCAATACATTTTTTTGTGCATTTTGCTTTAACCAGCAAGGGTTTATGTCGTTATATTAGCAACTTTTACTCAAAAAGTACATGTATGTTAAGTAGGAAATAGGTACCATTTTCATAACTTTTAAGTACTTCATATTAAAATATGACAAAAATATGTAAAACACCGTGGCACATTTGCTATTAAGCTAATATGCCACGGTGCAGATTAAGCATCCGGATATTCCAATATATATCTCTCATAACCATTAATTATCTTAGTATTCTCATTATATTCATATTCCTGCTTAAACTTCATCTGGTAGGTCTTGTGGATATGACCATGGATGAAATACTTAGGCTTATATTTTTCCAACAGATAATTAAAGCCCTCAAAACCCTTATGCGGTTCGTCAGGTCCGTCACCTATTCCCGCTGCCGGTGAATGTGTAAGCAGTATATCAAAGCCCCTGTTCTTCTTTATTGAAAGCCACATTTTATTAATTCTGTGGTTCATCTCTTTCTGTGTATACTGGTTCTTTCCCTTCTTATAGCGTATAGAACCACCAAGTCCCATAATACGGACACCTTTATACACATATATCTTATCCTCAATATTGATACATCCATCCGGTGGCTGTATATCATAACAGTCATCATGATTGCCATGCACATAAAGAATAGGTACTTTTGAAAATGATGCAAGAAACGACAGATACTGGGGCTTTAAATCCCCTGCTGAAAGTATAAGATCTATACCTTCCAATTTTTCCTTTTCGAAATAATCCCATAAGTACTTTGATTCAACATCCGCTAACACAAGTATTTTCATTAATCATTCCCCAGCCACCACTGCAGGCAGCATGCTTTCTATTCTTCTTCTTTGACAACACCCTGAAGTGCCATTTTTAATTTAGCATTATCTGTAAGTTCATTATACCGAGGCAGTCTGCCAACCACATTATCAAGCAGCCAGTCCATAGTAATTATATGTTCCGGATCAATAAGCTTCCCTTCTTCAACCCTTATATTACCCTGCTGATCTTTTAATTCACCCTCAAACACTCTGAACCTTGCTTCCTTAAGTTCTTTCTCAAAGAGCTTTACAAGTCTCTTAGTTGCTGATGGCAGACTCTCTGAATATATAAGATCAACAACTCCTGCCGACATTCCCCACCAGTAATTAAGTGCTTTTACATTATCGCCGTCCTCATCCTTACTCCATGAACCACTCATAATGCTCTGTATAAGCTTTTCATAAAAAACTCCCCAGTGCCATACAGGCATAGCCAGGTGCTTATCCGAATCACTCGCTTTATACAACCCGAACTTTCTCTTACTCTTGCCCGGAGTAATCATATCCTGATTAGAAATAATGCTTATATTCTTCTTAGCAAGATTTTCCTCTGAATCATTATCCTTAATACTGTTCCATTCAAGGTAAACCTTGGCTCTTGGATTAACAAACTTTACTCCCAATGCAAATGCATTAATATTCGCACATGCCCCATAAACCGGATTATCAGCTATATAACCAACATTATCGTCATCAGCCAGTGAACCTGCAATAATCCCTGTTATAAATTTTGCTTCAAACATTCTTGCATAATATGACCTGATATATTTATGTGAAATGTTAAGAGAACAATCAAGAATCTTTACTGACGGATGTGCTATTGCAGCTTTAAGTCCAGCCATATTCATCGCCGAAGATGTCACGAATATAAGATCACAGCCTTTCTCTATAAGTCTGTTGATTGCCGCCTCATCATTCTGCTCCGGTATCACATTCTCCTCAACGTATGTCTCTATCTGGTCACCAAATGTATCATCAATATACTGTCTTCCAAGCTCATGTGCATAACACCACTCTGAATCCTGCGGTGTTTTTTCATACACAAATCCGACCTTAAGTTTCTTAACTCCTCCACCCATTGGAAGCAGATAGCTTAATATATTCTTCTTAGGTGCTGCTGCCGGCGTCATCTTAAGTTCCACTTCACTGTTGTCATCAAGAAGCTCGAATTCAGCCCATGTTTTGGCGACATTCTTTGCCATCTCAGACTTAGTCATCTTCTTAACAGCATCATATCCGTGAATATGAATGAAGCGTAAAAATGAATCTCCTGTTGGAAAATCAAACTTATCCCCTCCTCTTGATTCATAAGCAAGCCTGAAATTAAGATAGCACGAAACAAGGTCTTTCTTATCATCCTCATCCATTGGTTCTCCTGGTGTAATTCCAACCAGCTCCATAAGAGTTGTAAAACTGCCCTCTTTACTGAAATATATATCGTTTAACTTGGTAGATTTATAAAAATCCATGAATTCATAATATATCTTAACATCAGGATCATCACTGTATTTAGGTATCTTTCTTATAACCTGTGCACTTACTGTCACCGCCTTAAAATATTTAAGTACACTGACTCTTTTATTACCTTCAAGCACATAGAACTTATTCATGTACTCATATACTTTAATATCGTCTCTTATTCCTTCATTCACCTGACTGTCGCTAAGCGAAGCCCACTTTGCTGAAAATTCTGTTCCCCAGTCAAGTATAGGCATGAAGTTGTCTGCAAATGCAGTAGTTCTACCTGCTGTACATGTTCCAACCACAAGTCTTAACGGAATCTGGTCACTTCCAAGACTAACTTCTCTGTCAATACTGTTTTCATCAATAATATCCTCCAAAACCGGAAGATATGGGTACGTACCCTTATTTACACACGCATGATATTCTTTTTTACCAATCTTTACTGCACTAAGATAATCCTGTACTGACATATCTTCTACCTTTCCTTTCTGTCTGCATTCTACCGTTTAATGTTCCTGTATGTAACATTTGCAGACCGCCATATCTTATTTATTTCTACTTACATATATAAAACTATCACATTTTCATCAAAAAATACACCTTAAAATTGACTTTTGTTAATTATGCTAGTATCTTATTCGATAGGCTTGAAATTTTTCTATATTTCGGGTCTGAATAAAATGCATGCAGATACGCATTTAAAGAAATGGAGTATACATATGAATATTGAATTTTCTAAAAGAGCTGACCGCTTTGGCAGCAACATTTTTAATATACTTAATCAGAAAAAGAATGACAGACTTGCACAGGGAAAGCCGGTATATAACTTTACTGTAGGAACTCCTGATTTCAAGCCTGATGAATCTGTTATGAAGGTTGTTTCAGAGGCAGCACTTGACCCTGAGAATTACAAGTACTCACTTGGTGATACTGATGAATTGCTTGACGCTGTATGCAAATGGTACAAACGCCGTTACAACACCGTTATCACACCTGATGAAGTCGCCTCTGTATTCGGAACCCAGGAAGGCATGGCTCATATTGCCCTTGCTTTGTGCAACCCTGGTGATTTATGCTTAGTTCCTAATCCGGGATATCCTATATTCGAGATTGGACCATTCCTGTGTGACGCACAGATTGCTTATTACAATCTTCTCCCAGAGAATGATTATCTTATAGATTTTGATTCTATCGATGAAGATACTGCAAAAAAAGCCAAAATGATGGTTGTATCTTATCCACTGAATCCTGTATGTGCTACTGCACCTGATGAATTCTACGATAAACTCATCGCTTTTGCAAAGAAATATAACATCATTATTATTCACGACAACGCATATTCTGAGATTATATATGACGGACAGATTGGTGGTTCTTTCTTAAGCCACGAAGGTGCTATGGAAGTCGGAGTTGAATTCAACTCTCTTTCTAAGACTTATAATCTTACTGGTCTGCGCCTTTCATTTCTTATCGGAAACCGTGAAATCGTGAGCAAATTCAAAACTGTCCGCTCACAATTTGACTATGGAACAAGTTTTATATATCAGAAAGCTGCTGTTGCTGCACTTAACGGTCCGCAAGGATATGTCGCTGACAACCGTGCTGAATATGAGTTAAGAAGAAATGCTCTCGTTGCTGGAATTAAGAAGCTTGGACTTAAACCTGCTGATGTTAAAGGCACAATGTTTGTATGGGCTGCCATTCCTGACGGCTATACCAGTTCAGCTGATTATGTTATGGAACTTCTTAATAAGACTGGCGTTTTATGTACACCTGGAAGCAGCTTCGGAAGCCTTGGAGAAGGTCA
>OJPD01001089.1_pt1 | contig 15746 bp, 8 predicted proteins | sample 1598371 | NCBI WGS metagenome assembly OJPD01 (sample SAMN03922478, study PRJEB24848) | human gut metagenome | isolation source: stool sample | host: Homo sapiens | place: Germany | collected 2010-11
ATTGGCATACGCCTGCGTCAGCGTCTCCGTCTTGAGACTGCCCCCCTCCGCCTTGTACACCGTCACGGGAACGTCGATATTCTGCACCGCCGCGTAGTTATCGGCGTCGGCGGGGGTGAACCGCGCCTTGAAGGTGTTGGGGGAGAAGGAGACATTGCCCACGGAGAGGGTGCTGTCCATCCAGCTCCAGCCGTCAGGCAGCGTCACGGCCGCCAGCGTCTGGCCGTAGGCCGCCTGCAGATCGGAGGGAACGGTGTAGTCCGGTGTGGCCTGCGCCACCACGAATTCGCAGTACACGACGTTATATTCGTAGTAGTTCGCTGTCGCGCCGATCCGTGCAAACATCAGGTAGGTACCGGCGTTCAGCCGGGGCGGGGCGCTGATGTCCCACTCCTGCACCGCACCGCTGCCAACGCCGGCATAATAGTAGGTCACGGGGGCGTTCGGGTCGCCGGTCTGCCTGATCAGGGACGGCGTGCCGGGCGTCTCGCCGTAGGTGTAGCCGTCCATGCGGATCTCACCGTACTGCACGGCCTTGTCGACCTCGACCTTTGCCGTGCCAGTGGCCTCAGCGTACTTCGCCGTATCGTCCGGGGTGAACGTCCATGCGGCGTCATAGCGTGTGCCCGCGTTCAGGACGGCGTTGGGATACTGCCATGTGAAGGTGCCGGGAACCGTTGTATCACCCGCCTTCATCGTGCCGGTGAGGACGCTCTCGTCCAGCGTCTGGCCGTAGGTGATGCCAGATGCCGTCACCGCGCCGTCGGGTGCGGGAACCGGCCGGTTCTGCGCGCTGACATTGACCGTCAGGGGGATCGTCTCGTAGTTGTCCGTTGTGACATCAACGGTGATGGTGCCGATGGGGCCCTCCGTACCGCCGCTTCTATTGGAGACCTCCAGCGTCATCGCGCCGGTCTCGCTGTTGACGCGGGTGACGAAGGTACCGACACCCAGATCCGTCTGGGGATTGCCGTAAGTAACGGTGCCGTACTCGCCCTTGGGCGCGGCGGGCAGCAGGTCGGAGAGATCGAAGGTATATGTCCCGTCCACATTGTTGAGGATGGTCAGCGCACCGGCTGCTGCGGCGGGCGCGGCGGCTTTGGCGATGGACAGTCCGGTTTTCAGGAACGTGATGCTGCTCGCACCGCTGCCACCGTTGTCGAGCACATAGTTTTGGTGAGCATTGCCCCGCAGCTCCACGGTGATCTGGATGGTCTTGCCGCCGCCCGCGCTGCTGTCGCTGTAGACGCCGGAGACATGATAGCCCGGCGTTTCGTGGTCCAGCGCGTTTCCGAAGGTCACGGCGCCGCATACCGCCTCATCCGTGCCGTCGTAGGTCTTGGGCGTGATCACCACATCCTGGACGGTCAGCATCCGCTTTGCGATGGTGATCTCCATAAGGGGGAAATGCTCGACGCCGGCATAGTTGTCGCTGCATAGGATCTTGCACCCGAAAAGATAGGTGCCCGCATTCCTGGCCTTGGGGATCGCTGTGGAATAATCACTCAGCGCGCCGTACAGGAAGGTGCCGTACTTCGGATCCAAAACACCCGGGGTGAGCAGCTCCTGCTCCGTGCCGTTGTAGACCAGATCGGTCTTTGCCTGCGGCATGGTGATGACCTCCGTCGGGATGTGGGGCTTGGAGATATTCAGGGTGCTTTTGCTGCTCCGGGCGGTATAGCCGTCCCGGGTGGCTTCAAACCAGACCGTGTATCTGCCGTCCTCGGGGAACGCATAGGTGCTGACATAGCTCACGCCGCTGGCGGTCGCATCGGTCAGCCGGACGATGGTCTCACTGCCATTTTTCTGCAGATAGAAGGTCACGGTGGGCGCTGCCCCTGTTCCACAGTTTGCCACAAGCTGCACCGGCGTGTTGATCTCCGCTCCAATGGTGTCCCTTCCGTTGACCTTGATGCGCAAGGTAGGGTCGGGAATAGGCAGACGTGCGATGCACACATTGGTCATGGAGGAAACGTCCGCGTCGGCGGTGTCGCTGTCCTTCCACTCATACCCGCCGCCGACCTTGCGCAGCTTGTAGCCGTGGCGGTCGGATCTGGTGGGCAGGATGCTGCGCCAGTCCGCGCCGTCCGTGATGGTCAGCGTACCGATCTCGGGGAGGACAGATCTTCTCTCGATAAGCTCGAATTTTGCCTCGCTGCCGGACATGGTGACGGCGGTGACGGTGCTTCCCCTGCCGGAGAAGCTCACTGTGGCGTTCTTCACGGTCAGTGTGCCATCAATGCGGAAACCCTTCGTGTCGAGGGACACATCACTGTCAATGGTGCAGCCGCCGGAGATGTTCCGCAGCAGGGTGATGGCCTTGGCGGTGTCGCGGTTTTTCTCACCGATGGCCGCCTGCAGCGTCAGATAGAACCCATCCTGCGCCGTGCCGTCCACCGTCACCGGCACCTGTATCGCGCCTGTCTGACCGCAGTAGGGGCAGACGGCGCTGCTGTCGCTGCCGTACCAGCCCTCATAGCCGCAGGTAACGACGGAGACGGTCTTTGTCAGATCCTCCGCGGCATCATACGGCACATAGCTGCCGTCCCCGTATTGGAAGGCATAGCCGGATGCCAGCAGGGAACCGGCGGTATTGCCGCCGAGAGTGACCTTGTCAAAGGTACCGCCGGCCAGCGTGGCCTTGCCGCCGTCGTACACGTAGAGCAGCTCCATTTTACCCGCCCAGCCGGTGAGGTCTGCGACGTTGTCCTTGTGTACATAAAGGCTGTCGATATCGCCCGCCCCTGTGACGGCCAGGCTGTTCACGCCGCTGCTCCGCCCCACGTACAGGTGTCTGACGTTCTTCCCGTTCAGGTTCAGCGTCAGCGCCTTGCCGCCGTCCAGATAGCCCGTGACCGAGCTGCCGCCCAGCACCGTGACGGTGCTGCCGCTGGAAGCGGCCTCCAACGCGAAGTCCAGCCCGGAGCGGGAATTGCCGTTGTCGTAGGCGCCGTCGGCGTAATAGACGGTATTGCCATCACCGTCTGTCACCTTCGCCGTGAAAGTCATGCCGCATCCGGCGCACTTGCCGCCTGCATCCACGCTGTCGTGGGTACAGGTCTTGCCGCAGGCGCAGGTGGTCTGGGTGCTGTCGGCAAAGTCGTGGTCGTGGGCCGCCACCGTGTAGTATTGACCGTCCTTCAAATGGTTGTTGCTCTCCTTGTACGGGCCGGGCAGATACTGCTGCAAATTACCGTTATTGTACAGGTTGTAGTAGCCGTTCACCAGCTCTTTCGTCCCTGTAGTCTCATCCACCAGATAGACCGCATAGCCCGGCTCCAGCAGGTCGGCCACTACCTTCTTGTTCGAGCCGCTGTAATCGCCCAGCATGCGGATCTTCCTGACCTTCACCGTGCCCTCGCCGGTGATCTTGATGCTGTCTGCATACGAAGCGATGAGCTCGGCATAGCTGCCGTCCTGTATGGTAACATGACCGCCGTCTACCCACAGCGCGCCCATGCTGCCGGTCTTCTTCTCAGAACTGTCGATGATGGTCAGGACGTGATCCTTATAAATGATCACCTGCGAGGTCGATATCTGGAAGCCGTTGAGATCCAGCGTGCAGCCGCTGCCCGTGCCAATATTGGTCACGTGGCTCGTATAATTATCCAGCAGCTTGATGACGGGATTATCCGTCCGGTTCGTCACCGCCTCCAGTGCTTTGTAGATGGTCGGATACAGCGTACCCTCCACCTCGCAGAACATCACCCGGCCGCCGCAGGCCGTGCAGAAGCCGGCTTCATTCAACTCCACATGGGGGCAGGGCGCGCCGCAGATGGTGCACTTGCCGCTCTCCCGGTCGATGACGTGGGAGGTGTGCTCCGTGATGGTCACCGTGTCCGCGTTCAGCCAGATATCCATGCGATAGCCCAGCGAGTTCTTCTTGTCCCCGAGGGTATGGTTCCCCGAGGCAAAATAGTTGATGGCATTGCCGCCTGCGTCGGCGTAGGTGTGCTCCGGTGCCAGATACTTCTGCAAAGCGGATGGGCCGGTGACCGGGCCGGGGTTCATGATGCTGTGGGTGTCCGGATTGGCGATGAACGTGCCGCCGCTGATCTGTATCGTACGCAGCGCGCCGCCGTTCAGGCCGCCCTTGTATGTGCCGCTCCTGATATACAGCTCTCCGTTGCCGGGATTGACCTCGCCCTCCGTGTCGTTTTCCTTATACGCCGCCTTCACCGCCCAGCCGGTGGCGGCAGTGGCGTTTACGTTCTCCAGTGTCAGATTGCCGTCAGAATAGCCCCATATGCCGGCCTTGACGCGTATCAGCTGAATGGCGTCGCCGCTGCCGGTGTTCTCGATGGTACCGTCCCTGACGGTAAAGCCGTATTCCTTATAGATCTGAAACACGGTGTCGCCGCTGCCGGACAGCGTGTGCCCGTTCAGATCCAGCAGCTTGCCGGTCACATCGGAGGTCACCACAAGCGCCCCCGTGCCCATATCCACGTCGCACAGCAGCGTTACGATGGGACCCCCGTTTTCATAGCGTTCCAGTGCCTCCCGCACGGTTTCGGTGTATTCAACGGTCTTGTAGCTTGTTCCCTCGTTCACCACCAGCCGCGCCACATAGATCCGCTTGCCGCAGACTCTGCACACGCCCTCGGTCTCCGAGCCGATCTCTGCGTCGACGCTCTCATGCGGGCAGTCGTAGCCGCAGACGCTGCATACACCGTCCGTATAGCGATGTCCCTCCGTCTTACCGCTGACAAAGCCGCAGTCGGTGCAGCGGTAGGTGTGGGTCGCGCCGTCCGCGTTGGGGGAGTAGGTGGGGGTGTGCGCGGTCAGCGCCGCGCCGGGCGCGGTCCGGTGGCAGACACAGGCCTGTTTGTGCCCGCTCTCGTCCTGACCGAAATAGGTGTCATACTCGCAGTTCGCATAGACACCTGCGCCGTTGGGGTTATAGCCGCACAGCTTGCAGGTTTTCAGGTGCTGCTCCGCACTTGCATGCTGCGCATAGCCCCACTGGTGCTCCGTGCAGCGGGAGAGGGTCACGGAGGGCACATTCTGCCCGTCCGCCCAAACCTCCGGGTCGCTGCCGGTGGCGATGCACTTGATCTCGTCGTTGCCGTTCTGCTGATTCCATGTGGTCACGTTGGAAAATGCCGCGTCCTTGCCCGCTGCCGTCAGCGTGCCGCTCAGCAGCCGGAGCACGGACAGATTTCCACAGGAAAAGGCGGCGCCGCTATTGTTGGTGACGGCCATTTTTCCGGTGCCGCCGCTCTGTCCGTAGATGGTCAGCGGTTCGGCGCTCCCATCGGGGAGAGTAATGCCGCCGTTCACCGTCAGGCTTGCGCGGTCGCAGAGGATGATGCCGGGCATAGTCCCGGTAACGGTCACGTCGTCATCGATGGTCACATTGCCTCTGACCACATAGAGCCCGCCGTTCCATTCAGTGGTGTCCGGCTCCATCTGGATGTACTCCGTCGCCGTGGCTCCGGCCCCATTCTCATCCACATAGGGCACGGGCGTGAGGCCCTTGACGACCTTTACATCCGAAACGCTCTGGACATAATAGTCCTCCAGAGAGGAACCGTCGGTGTGCTGATAGGTATAGCCCGGCGCCAGCAGATCGACGACCGTTACCCCTTCGTTGATCGCACCGAAGTAATCTCTGGTCGCGATGTTCATGCCGTTAAAGCTCCCGCCATAGAGCCGGACCGTCCCCTTGGTGTATTCCAGCGCCACACCGCTGGTGGCGGTGAAGGTGTCGTCCTTGATGATCAGCGTGCCGCCCTTCGCCGCGATGGCGCAGGTTTTGTCGGCGACGGGGCTGCCATAGAATTCCTTTCCGCCGTAGGCAAACTCGCCCTTGACCGTGATGCCATCGTCGATGGTAAGCGTGCCGCCGCGCACGGTGACCGCGGCGGTATTATACATTCCGTGGATCGTGCCCTTGCCCGTGATGGTGAGCGTTCCGCCCCCCACGTCAAGGATAGACACTGTATTGAAGTCCGCGTAGCCGGTGTCGGCGTGGGTGATGGTGTACCCGTTCAGATCCAGCGTGGAGGTACCGCTGCTTCGGAAGCCGATCCTTCCCGGAAAGCCGCTCTCATCATTCGGCAGCTCCACATTGTCCAGCAGCTTAAAAGTGGCGTTGACGTTTTTGAAATTCACCGTTTCCTCAAACGCTTCGATAATATCGCTGTATTCCGTCGTTTCGCCGTTGATGGTGACACTCACCACATTCTTCTCGGCGCGCAGCGGAGCGATCCCGCCCTCCGGCGCGGCGGCGTCCCCATCCACGGTATAGACAGCTTCTCTGCCTGCGTCTTTGCTTGCGGCCGCCCGCACCTCCTCCGCCAGCGCCGCCGTAGGCAGCATCGACAGGCAGAGCACAAACGCCATGACCAGACTCAGAACTCGTTTCTTCATGGGCCCTCCTTTGGACTATGCACACTTGGTTTCACTGTATCCTACATTTTACCAGAGCCTCCGAAATGTGTAAATCAGCCCAAAGTATGAGATGCCCTGTCATGCAGACGCGGAAACAGCAGACGGGAGCCTCTGCCGGATCAGCAGAGGCTCCCGCCTGTCCAAGGATCAGTACAGGTGCAGCTCCGAGAGATAGTGGTCGATGCGGGAGAGCCGCTTCTGCGGGTAGATGCCCAGAATGCGGCTCACCTCGAAGGCGATGGCCTCAATGAGGAAATTTACCCCGAGGTAGGAATTGATGGCCGTGGGACTGGAAAAATCCGCCAGCAGCACGATGTCCGCCCCCGCGGCAATGGGCGCGGTGAGCTTGTCGGTGATGGCGACCAGGCGGCAGCGGGCGTCCCGGGCCATCTGTGCCAGCACGCAGGACATCCGGGAGTAGCGCTCCGCGCCGAAGATCACCACGCAGTCCTGCGGGCCGTAGTCGATCAGCCCCTCCACGCAGCGGGTGTCCGCCTCGCAGAAATACGACACATGATCGGTGTACTGGGACAGCAGGACGCCCATGTAGCGGGCAGGCCCGGAGAAGCCGCGAAAGCCGGATATGAACACATGCTCGCTCTGCAAAAGGAGCTGGGCGATGCGCATGAACTTTTCCGGCTCGTTCTTCCGGTACGTCTCCTGCAGGCTTTCCAGCGCCATCTGCAGCCACTGGAAGGTGCTGCAGTTCTGGTACTGCTCCAGCTTGTTGGGGATATTCTGCTGGGGGATGACATAGCTGCCGTGCTCGATGACCTGCGCCAGCTCCGTCCGCAGGCTCTCCTGCAGCTCCCGGAAGCCCCGGTAGCCCAGGGTGCGGCACAGCCGTATGATGGACGTGTCGGAGACATCCATCTCCTGCGCGATGTCCTTGGCGGTCATGAAATACAGTGCGCCGCTGTGGCTGAGAAAATAGTCGGCGATGCGCTTTTCGGTGCGGGTCAGGTCGGCATTCTGGATGCGCTGCTGCAGGCTGGTGCTCATGGGATAGGCCCCCTTCTGTCATAATGACTGCAATATATATTGTTGCGGCAACAACATTATACTGTATGTTTTGTAGAAATTGCAATAGCAACAACAAAAATATGGGAAAAGCTATTGACTTTCTCCTCTCTGTGAATAAGATGTGAACAAACCTGCCGCAGCCGTTACCCCCTCGGCTCTCCGGTGGGGATCATACAAAAAAGGAGAAGATGAGAAATGGAAAATCAAAAGAAGATGCAGTTCTACGGCGGCACCTTCGGCGCATGCCTGCCGCTGCTGGTGTTCATGGCCCTGATGATCACTATTGCGGCCCTGCAGAAGGTTTCTTTGGTCCTGTTCTGCATGGCCGGCTTCGCCGGACTGTGCGTGTCCTTCCTGCTGGCCAAGGATAAGAAGGAGTTCGAGCAGGCTGTGGTCAACGGCCTGAAGAACGATACCCTGTGCGTCATTATTTTTGCCTTCCTGCTGGCCGGCATCCTGTCTCAGGAGCTGCGCCAGAGCGGCCTCATCCAGGGCCTGACCTGGCTGGTGACGGAGCTGGGCCTCAGCGCCGGCTTCCTCCCGCTGGTGGGCTTCATCATCTGCGCCCTGATCTCCACGGCCTGCGGCACCTCCAACGGCGCCATCGTGGCTGTGCTGCCGGTGCTGCTGCCCGTGGCCACCACCGTGGGTGCCAACCCCGCTGTTGTGGTGGGCGCCATCGTCAGCGGCGCCATCTTCGGCGATAACCTGGCCCCCATTTCCGATACCACCATTGCATCTGCCCTGACCCAGGGCGCTGAGGTCCGCGACGTGGTGCGCACCCGCCTTCCTTACTCCCTCATCGCCGGTGTGGTGTCCGCCGTTCTGTTCGTGGTCATCGGCTTCCGCACCTCCGAGGCGGTAACGCTGCCGGAGCTGGTGGATGCTTCCTACGCAAAGACCCTGATCATGCTGGTGATCCCCGTCATCATGATCATCCTGATGCTCAAGGGCTGGAACCTCATCGGCACCCTGATCGTCTGCGACCTGGTGGGCTTCGTCCTGTGCCTGGTGTTCGGCTTTATCGAGCCTGCCAAGCTGGTGGACGCCTCCGGCCCCATCGGCGCCGGCCTCACCGGTATGCTGAACGTCATCTGCTTCAGCTTCTTCATGTTCGCCCTGCTGGAGATGCTCACCCGCAGCGGTGTGTTCGACATCATGCTGGGCAAGCTGCACAACGCCAGCAAGACCCCGCGCCAGGCGGAGCTGGTCACCATCCTGATCTGCTTCGTGGGCAGCGTGGCCATCGGCGCGGCGTCCATCACCATCCTGTTCGTCGGCCCGCTGGTCCGCAAGCTGCTGGAGGTCCACAACATCGAGCGCACCCGCGGCTCCAACCTGATGGACGGCATCAGCACCGGCTTCGCCGGCCTGGTCCCCTACAACCCCGTGTGCCTGAACGCGGTGAGCCTGGCCATCGCCAGCGGTGTGGTGGGTGAGTCCTTCTCCTTCCTGGATTTCATCCCCTACAACTTCCAGAGCATCATGCTGATCATCCTGTTCACCCTCAGCACCATCACCGGCGTGGGCCGCCGCTTTGACAAGCCCCAGGCCGCCAAGTAAGAGCAAATCTGTACAGATAGAATGAAAAAGGAGATTTCTATGGAAAACTATGAGCATGGTCTGCTGTTCGATCCCGCGCTGTCTGCGGAGATCAAGGAGCGTTTCTGCTATGTGGATGCCGACCCCGAGTTTGGCACGCGCCTGTTTTTCGAAAACTCCGGCGGCTCCCTGCGCCTGAAGGCGTCCGTGGAGGAGCAGGCCAAATACCAGGCCTTCCCCGACTGCCCTGAGCGTGTCCACGCCCGCTCCAAGGAGCTCAAGCGCATCCAGCTGCGGGGCATCGATGACGTGATGCATGTGATCTTCGGCGCCTCCGGCGGCGCGCTGCTGACGGAAATGACCGCCTCCCAGTGCATGTTCCAGATGGTGGGCGCCATCATGGAGAACTGCCCCGGCACCAACGCCGTCACCTCCGTGCTGGAGCACCCCTCCGCCTTTGACGCCGTGAAGTACTACTGCCAGAAGACCGGCAAGGAGTTCCGCGTGGCCCAGGCCAACCCCAGCACCGGCGGCATCGACGTGGAGGAGATCCGCCGCGTGGTGGACAAGGACACCTGCCTGCTGAGCATCATGTATGCCTCCAACATCACCGGCACCATTATGGACATGGAGGGCATCGTCCGCGCCGCCCGTGAGATCAATCCCGACATCTACATCGTCACCGATGCGGTGCAGCACGCGCCCCACGCTCCCATGGACGTGGAGAAGCTGGGCTTCGACGGCGTGAACTTTGCGCCCTACAAGTTCTTCGGCACCCGCGGCATGGGCTATGGCTACGTCTCCGACCGCGTGGCAAAGCTGCCCCACCGTAAGGTGCTGCAGCGTCCGGAGGAGATCTGGGAGCTGGGTTCCCCCACGCCGGGCAACTTTGCGGCCATGAGCGCCGTGGTGGATTATGTGTGCTGGCTGGGCAGCCACTTTACCAAGGAGGAGGATCGCCGCAGGCTGTTCCTCACCGGTATGGAGCATATCCACCTGCAGGAGCGCGCCCTGCTGTACACCATGCTGGAGGGCACGGACAAGGCCGCCGGCCTGCGCCATATCCCCGGCGTACACGTCTATGTGGACACCGAGGACCTGACCAACCGCGACCTGATCGTGGCCATGGGCATCGACGGCATCGACATGACCAAATGCGTGGAGGAGTACCAGAAGCGCGGCGTCACCGTGTTCGAGCGGGTGAACAGCAGCGTGTACTCCAAGCGTATCGTGGAGGCGGTGGGCCTGACCGGCGCCATCCGCGTCTCCCCGCTGCACTGCCACACGGTGGAGGACATCGAGACGTACCTGCGCATTACCAAGGAGCTGGCGGAGGAGTACGCAAAGTAAGTCCGGACAGATAACTGCATAAAAAGGCGCGGACGGTTATGCCGTCCGCGCCTTTTTATATGCCGCTGTCACGCCTGCGCCGCGGGCAGCGTCACCGTGAAGGTGGAGCCGTTCCCGGGCCGGGAGAACACCGCCACCTGTCCGCCGCACAGCTTTACCACCCGCCGCACGATGGACAGGCCCAGACCGTTGCCCCGGTCATCCGGATACGGCGCGGCCCGGTAGAACTTGTCGAAAATGTGCCGCTGCGTCTCCTCGTCCATGCCGATGCCCGTGTCGGAGACGGAGACGGTGATCTCCCCCTCGCCCTGTCGCAGCACCACGGTGATCTGCCCGCCGGCGGGGGTGAACCGGATGGCGTTGGACAGGAGGTTGGACCAGATGTGCTCCACCAGCTCCTCGTTGCCGTAATAGTCCACCGGGTCCAGATCCCCCTCCACGGTCAGACCCTTTTGCAGCCAGCCCTTTTCCTGCTGGCGGACGCACCGGCGCAGCTGCTCGTCCAGGCTGTACAGCGTCTTGCCGGACACGATCTCGGTGTTTTCGTACTGCGCCAGCTCCAGAATATGGGTGCTCATGGCGGCCAGCCGCTCAGACTGCTGCACCACGGTGTCCGTATAGCTCTGCCGCTGCTCCGGTGTCAGGTCGTCGTTCTGCAGCAGCTTGGCAAAGCCCCGGATGGAGATGAGCGGCGTTTTGAATTCGTGGGAAAAGGTGTTCACAAAGTCCATCCGCAGCAGCGCCACGCTGGACAGCTCCTCCGCCATTTTATTGAAGCTGCGGATGTACTCCGCCACCTCGCCCCGGGCGCCCCGCATCTCCACCCGCACGGCGTAATCCCCCGCCGCCACCGACTGCGTGGCCTGCATCAGCCGGGACAGCGGCGCCAGATACCCCCGGAAAATGAATACGGCCAGCACCACGCCCAGAATGGCGCTGACCGACAGGATAAGGATGGGCCACAGCAGCGTATAGCTGGTGTCCTCCAGATGTACCAGCCGCTGCACCAGCGTGAAGATGCCCAGCGCCAGCGCCACATACACCGCCACCAGCCCCAGCACCAGCAGAAACATGGTGCCCAGCAGCCGGACAGGCGGGTTTTCTTTTTTTGCCTTATTTCTGGCCATGCTCGTCCTCCCGGGGCATCCCCATATAGCCGAATCCCCGGATGGTCCGCAGCTCGAAGTCCGGGTCATCCCGGAACTTCTCCCGCAGCCGGGAGATATAGACCTCCACGGTGTGCTCGTCCACATCGCTGTCCAGATCCCATATGTCGTCGATGAGCTGCCGTTTGGTGAACAGCGTCCGGGGGTAGGACAACAGCTTGTACAGCAGCAGAAACTCCTTGGCGGTGAGCTGCCATGTGCCCTGCGGGGAAATGACCTGCAGGGAGCCGCGGTCCAGTACCGTGGCGCCCACGGTCAGCCGCCGGTCCGCCCGGCTGCAGTACCGTCGCAGCAGGGCCTCGATGCGCCAGAGCATCTCCTCCTCGTCCACGGGCTTGACCATGTAGTCGTCCGTCCCGGCCCGGAAGCCCCGGCGCTTGTCCTCCTGGGTCACGCGGGCCGTCACCATCAGCACCGGCAGGTCACAGTTCCCCTCCCGCAGCGTCTGGGTGAAGGTGATGCCATCCATCCGGGGCATGGTGATGTCCACCACCGCCAGATCGCACTGGTAGTGCTCCATCACCTCCAGCGCCTCCACGCCGTCCCGGGCGGGGCACGGCTCGTACCCGGCCCGCCGCAGCACCTCACACATCAGAAACCGGGCGCTGTCGTCGTCCTCCGCCACCAGAATGCGGAACATATCCATCCCTCCCTGCGTTTTTCTCGGATTTTATCACACCTGCCGCGAAAAATCGAGAATTTTTTGAGCCTGCGTTGAGGTTTCCCCGGTATACTGTCAGCATCATAGGAAAAATAGGAGGAATACCCCCATGCCCAGACCTGTCTGCATCACCTACGACAGCACCTGCGACCTGACGCCCCAGCTGCTGGAGCGCTTTCATATCCGCACCGTGCCCCTGACCATCCAGAGCGGGGAGCGGGTCTTTCCCGATGATGGGCACTACACCTCGTCGGACCTGTACGCCGACTACCGCCGGAACGGCACCCTGCCCAAGACCGCGGCGGTCAGCCCGGAGGAGTTCAAGGCGTTCTTTGCCCCGATCCTGGCGGAGGGCTGCGACATCGTCCACATCGACATCAGCTCAGAGTTGTCCTGCACCTGCCAGAACGCGGTGCTGGCGGCGCAGGAGCTGGCGGAGCAGGGGCAGATCCATGTGGTGGACAGCCGCCAGCTCTCCACCGGCGGCGGTCTGTTGGCGCTGCAGGGCGCCAAGCTCCGGGACGGCGGCATGGCGGCGGCGGACATCGCCGCAGCGCTGCGCCGTCTGGCACCCCACAGCGACACCAGCTTCGTGCTGGACACGCTGGAGTATATGTGGAAGGGCGGCCGGTGCAGCGGTGTGGCGGCGCTGGGCGCCAACGTGCTGAAGCTGAAGCCCTGCCTTGAGATGCGGGAGGGAAAGCTGACGGTCTGCAAAAAGTACCGCGGCACCATGGAAAAGGTGTACCGCCAGTATATTGCCGAGCGGCTGGCGGACAAGGCGGTGGTGGAGGACTGGGCCTTCATCACCCACTCCGGCGAGGTGCCGGAGGAGACTCTGCGGCAGCTGACGGAGCTGGTGCGGGAGCTGGCGCCTTTCAAAGAGGTGTTCGTCACCCAGGCCGGCTGCACCGTGTCCTCCCACTGCGGCCCCGGCACGCTGGGCGTGCTGTTCCTGCGGCAGCCGTCTCAATGACAGCCTGCGCATGATGACCAAAAAACCAGCCTCTGCCGATGGCCGGCAGAGGCTGGTTTTTATTGCATGATGCATTCCTCCATGAAGCAGATCCGGAAGAAAAACCGGAAATTAAACCGGAAAATATGGAAATTGCATCGTCACTTGGTCTTGGCGGGGTCGTCCAGATGGACGGTCCACTGCGCCAGCGAGAAAAAGGGGTCTGTCTCCGTGGCCGACAGCCCCTCCACCAGACCGGTGGTGGTCACCACGGAATCGGACTTGAAGCACAGGGGAGCGATAGGCGTCTTGGCCAGCAGATCCTCCCACAGGGAGGTCAGCGCGGCGCTGCGCCGGCTCTCGTCCGCCGTGCGGCAGGCGGCCAGCAGGGTGTCCGTCTTTTCGTCGGAAAAGCCGCCGTAGTTCAGGCTGCCCTCCGTGCCGACAAGCTCCAGAACATCCCAGTCCGCCGTGAGGCGGCACTCGCCGTAGTACAGGTCGAAGCTGCCGTCCTGCAGGCGCTGGAGATACGTCTCCCAGGGAACGGCCTCCACCGTGACGGTCAGACCGGCGCGGCTGAGAGAATCGGCGATCTCCCAGGCGGCGGCGGTCTTGAAGGAGTTCTCCTCATTGACCAGCAGCGTCACCGCCGTACCGGCATACCGGCCGGCTGTGTCCGCGCCGGTGAGCGCGGTATCTTCACCGGCGTCATCGGTGCTCTGCGTCAGCTGGTAGAGAGAAACAGCGCTGTAAGCCGTCTCCAGCGCGGCGGGATACCAGTCGCTGGCGGGGGAGACGGGGAGCTGGGCGGCGCTGCCGTGGCCCAGCAGGCAGGAGTCCACCAGCCCCGGCCGGTCCACGGCGGTGCTGACGGCCTGCCGCAGGGCGGCGTCGTCAAAGGGGGCGCGGCGGGTGTTGAAGCCCAGGAACTGCATGACCGTGGTGGGGGCGTCGGTATAGTCGCCGCTGCCGGATACGCCGGAGGCGCCGGTGGCGGTGAGATCCAGCGGCAGCAGCTGCAGCTCCCGGGAGGAGAAGGCGTAGAGCATGGTGTCCCGGTCCTTGCAGTGCTGCAGCTCGATGCGCTGCAGCGGCAGGGACTTTTCCTGCCACCAGTTGGTGTTCCGCTCCAGATGCGCGCCGCTGTCGGACTTGCCGAACACATAGGGGCCGGTGCCCACCGGGGCGGTGCGGTCCTCCGTGCCGGCCTTGACGATGGGGATGTCCAGCCGCCATGCCAGCGTGGCGAGGTCGGTGCTCATGGCGATGAGCACCGTGTCGCCCTGCACCCGGATGGAGGATACCTCCGCCAGCCGGGCGGCGTAGCGCTGGGACTGCCGCGCCCGCTCCAGCGAGGCCGACACATCACGGGCGGTGAGGGGCGAGCCGTCGGAGAAGGTGACGCCGCCGCGCAGCGTCAGGGTATAGGTGCGCTCCGCCGCGTCGTAGGTGCAGCTCTGGGCCAGCACGGGCTGGAGAGCAAAGTGCTCGTCCAGCTGGAAAAGCTTTTCATACAGCAGTGCGCCCACCGCCGCCTGCACCGTTTCACCGGCGGTGATGGGGTCCAGGCTCTCGTTGGCGAAGTAGGGCAGGGTGAAGGTGGTCAGCGGCTCCGGCTCCGGGGCCTCGTTTTCCTTGCTGTAAAACTGGGACAGCTCTCCCAGCGGGTCGTCCGTCTCCTCCCAGCTGGTGCAGCCGGGGACGGAGACAGCCAGCGCCGCCAGCAGCAGACAGGCCAGCAGCCGCTTCAGCGCGCCGCGGTTCGCGGCGTGGGGGACGCGGGTCATGGCGTCACCTCCCGCAGGGCAATGAGGGCCGCCTGCTCGCCCCGCTGCAGGCCGGTCCTGCGGTGGCTCCAGTACAGGTCGGTGCGGCAGCAGGTGCAGTCCGCGCAGATGTCGATGTGCTGTACGCCGGCCTTTTGCAGCCACAGGGCATTGACGGCCTTCAGGTCGATGTGCCATTTGCGGCCGTTCCACGCCATGTAAGGCCCGGTCTCCGTGCCCAGCGCCGCCCGGAGGGCGTCCGGCACGTCGCTGTCCGTTTCAAAGCAGCACTGGCCGATGGCGGGGCCGACAGCGGCCCGGATGTCCGCCGGGTCGCAGCCGTAGGTGTCCCGCATGACGCGGACAGTCCTGCCGGCGATACCGGCGGCGGTGCCCCGCCAGCCGGCGTGGGCCGCGCCCACCACACGGCGCACCGGGTCGTGGAGCAGGATGACATTGCAGTCGGCGGAGAACACCACCAGCGGCAGGCCGGGCACATCGGTGACGAGCGCGTCGGCGCTGTCGTAGTCCTGGGGCTTCCACAGCCCCTTGCCGGCGTCCGCCGCCGTCACCACGCGCACATCGTCCCGGTGGACCTGGCGGCTCAGTACGGCGCGGCGGACATCCATGTCCAGGGCGGCGCACAGGCGGCGGAAGTTCTCCTGCACGTTGGCGATATCGTCGCCCCGGCGGTCATCCAGATTCAGACTGTCCCACGGGGCGGGGGACACGCCGCCGAGACGGGTGGAAAAGCCGTGGAGCACGCCGCCGTCCGACAGGGTATCGGCGGTGAGGAACGTGACGCCGTTTTTCGTTTGGGTGTGGAACATGGCTGCTCCTTTCAAAAGGCAAGGCGGGCGGCGGCTGATGCCTGTCTCTTATACACATCT
>OJPD01001099.1_pt1 | contig 15577 bp, 10 predicted proteins | sample 1598371 | NCBI WGS metagenome assembly OJPD01 (sample SAMN03922478, study PRJEB24848) | human gut metagenome | isolation source: stool sample | host: Homo sapiens | place: Germany | collected 2010-11
CGAGATTGCCTCTTGTCTCGTGGGCTCGGAGATGTGTATAAGAGACAGATAATATCTCTTCTCCGAATTTCAATTACTGGGATGGTGCCAATGGTGGAAAAAAACTTTATGAAGCGCTTCGTAATTGTAACATATTCCTTGAAAATATAGAGTTAGTGAAAGATTTGGATACAGGTCAAAGAGCTCAGTGGATAGCTGAAGTGAAATTCTTGAAAGCTTATTATCATTGGTTCCTGGCTCAACTCTATGGTCCTATTCCATTAATTAAGGAGAATATTTCAATAGAGGCAGATGAAAAAGATATGCGTGTTTATCGTGAACCGTTCGATGAAGTCGTGAACTACATTATACAGTTACTTGATGAAGCAAAAGACAATCTGCCTCCCAAAGTAGAGAATAACATAGCTGAGGACGGACGTATCACAGGAGCTATTGCTTATGCCATGAAAGCCAAGATCCTGGTGACAGCAGCCAGTCCTTTGTTCAATGGAAATTCTGATTATACTAACTTTAAAGATAGTCGTGGCATACAGTTAATTAGTTCCGAATATGATCATCAGAAATGGGAAAGAGCGCGCCAGGCTTGTAAGGAAGCTATTGAATTCTGTGATGCAGAACTTGGTGGCCCGGGTGAAAGGGCTTTATATACAGTGAATGATTATATAGCACCATCTAAGATGACAGCCGAAACCCGTTTACTGAATGCACTGAATAAAGTAATGACTGAGAAATGGAATAAAGAATTGATATGGGGTGACAGCCGGAATGACATTCAAGGTTTCGAACGTAATAAACTAATCACCATTAATCAGACTACATTCCGTACAGCAGGTGCTAACTCACAGCATGGTCCTACCCTTCGCACAGTAGAAAACTACTATACAAAGAACGGACTTCCGATTGATGAAGATGCCACATGGGACTATAATAACCGTTATAAGTTAACTACTATTCCTGAAGATCATAAGTCTTATGCTGTTGTAGGTGAACAAACCGCCTATCTACATCTAAATCGCGAACCCCGTTTCTATGCCAATGTTGGTTTTGATAGAGGTTTATTATATTTGAAAGGTGTTGACGGTTTGGAAAACGATGAAACCAAACAACATAAAATATTCAGCCGCAACATGGAGGCAGCAGGTAAAAATGGTATAATGAACTATTCTGGTACAGGCTATTTTGATAAGAAAACAGTTTCTTCAGAATGTTCTGTAAATAATTCGGGGGCATGGGCAGGTTATCGTTATCCATTTCCTATCATGCGCTTAGGCGATTTATACTTGCTATATGCAGAGGCTGTCAACGAATGCTTGCCTAATGATAATTCTCTCTCTGATGAAATATCCATCGAGTATGTAGACAAAATCCGTATGAGAGCAGGACTTAAAGGTATCAAAGAAACTTGGGATACATATGCTATGAGTCAGTTCAAAAGTAAGTATGAGACAAAGGCCGGCATGCGTGATATTATCCGTAGAGAGCGTTTAATTGAATTAGCATTTGAAGGACAGACTTATTATGATAAACGCCGCTGGAAGTTGATGACAACTTATATGAACGAACCTGTACAAGGATGGTATGTTGAAGGAATAGAAGCTGAAGAATACTATACGGTGACTACTCTCTTTAAACCGCAATTTGGGGCTAAAGATTACTTATACCCCATTAGAGAATCTGATATTCTGGGTAATCCGAATCTAATACAAAACCCAGGATGGTAAAAAATATTAGTTATAAAAATAGATATATTATGAAACATCTATTCAAAACAATAAGTTTGTTATTTGCTCTCTTACTCGTCATTTCTTGTACAGATGTTGAGAAAGCACAGTTTGCAACAGATAGCACAGCACCAGGTATAGTAAGTAATTGTAATGTCATAAATGGTGCTGGCAAGGCATTAATCACTTATGATCTGCCCACAGACGAAGATTTACTCTATGTGAAAGCCACATATAAACTGAATGACGGTACAAACATGGAAGTTAAAGCTTCGGCATATATCAATGAACTGGAAGTTGTCGGATTTGGGAAAGCCGCTGAGCATGATATTACTCTAATTGCCGTCGATAGGAGTGGGAATGAATCAGAACCAGTTGTAGTAAAAATATCTCCGGCGGATAATCCTATTTACGAAATCTTCAGCCAGATGAAGGTAACCAGTGACTTTGGAGGGCTGGCATTTAACTGGGAAAATAAAGAACGGGTAGATATTACCATTACCGTAACTACCCCTGACGAACACGGTCAGATGATAACAGCTCAGAATTTCTACTCTAACTCAAAAATCGGTCAAGGATATATCCGTGGTTACTCCACGGAGACTTCAGAAACTGAAGGGAGACGTTTTGCTGTTGTCATTTCAGATCATTGGGGTAATCAAACCGCTATAAAGGATTCATTATATTTCCCTATATATGAGACCGAAATCTCATCGGACAGATATGCTAAGTATATTATACCAGGCTATGGCGATCCGGGAAGATATAATAGTAGCTCCGACTGGCCTAAGTTATGGAATGGTTCATGGGGGACAAACAATGACCATTATCATACTAAAGTAGGCTTGAGTTCTCCAATCAATTTGGGAATGAACTTAGGACGTTTAGTTAAACTGAGTCGCATTAAATATTATCAACGTTCAGGAGGTTCCAAGTGGCAATACTTGTATGCTCACGGCAATCCTAAACGCTTCCGCGTGTGGGGAACTCCGACAACCGATGGCGTTCAACTGGATATTACAGAACCGGGCAATGACTGGATTTTATTGACGGAATTCACTTCTGTTAAACCTTCGGGATTGCCTCTTGGTTCAACCAATGCTGACGACCAACAGTTGGGTGGTCTTGATGGAGAAGATGTTCTGATTCCAATTGATGCACCGGCTGTGCGTTGGATACGCCTTGAAGTACTGGAAACATGGGGAGGAGTAACTGACTTCGTTCATATAGCAGAACTCACTTATTATGGTAAAGAAGAAACTAATTGAAACAATGATGATGAAAACTAAAATTTATACAGCACTCATTACCCTGGCAGTACTGGGGATGTGCTTCTCTTGTACAGATATCAATCACCTTCATGAACCTTATTTAGAAAGAGGTGAACAAATCTATTTGGGCAAGATTGATTCCGTACATATGTATGCAGGAAAAAATAGGATTGAAGCAGGTCTCTGGTTCTCTGATGTAAGAGCCAAGAATTTAGTAGTGAAATACAATGGTGAAACAGATTCCATTTGCATACCTTTAGAAAGGGAACCGGAACGCCCATTACGCTCAGATTCAATATTGATTAAAATCCCTAACGTGAATGAAGGAACGGCAATGACTTTCAAATTCATCATTTATGATGCTAATATGAAGTATAAATCATTACCTGTAGAATCTTTGTGCAGTGCCTACGGTGATAATTATCAGGAATCTATACTGAATAGACGACTGATCAATCATAGCTATGAAAATGGTACTCTCACTATAGGTTGGCTTCGCACTGGTTCTATTCAGATATTGAATACGGAAATCTATTATATTCAGAAAAATGGAGAGGAGAACATGATAAAATTACTCCCTAATGAAGTTAGTTGCTTTATAGAGAATGTAAAAGCTGGATCCAAAGTACGCTATCGTAGTGTTTTTCGACCGGAAGCAAGCGCTATAGATCTTTTCTATACAGAATATAATGAATTTACAATAGGTGAATGAACCATATTTATTGATAGTTTTCCGGATTAAGAAATCTTTAGTCCGGAAACTTTTATTTATCATTAATATAAAAAAGATATGAAAAAAAGAACCTTTATTTTATTCGTAGTTATGGGGCTTTTGGAAGCTTCCAATATGGCTTGTGGGCAAATAATTACTGTCCCTGATACTTTATCAAAGTATATATTAACCCCCAAAGCACCCGATACTCCCCGTATTAATGGTGCAATGATATTCGGAATTCGGCCCGGTTCCCCCTTTCTTTATACGATTCCAGCTACCGGTATCCGCCCTATGAGTTTTGCTGTAGAAAATCTGCCCAAAGGGCTGAAAGTGAACACGGAAACAGGACAAATAACTGGAAGCATAAAGAAAGTGGGTGAATACGTGGTAACGTTTATCGCTAAAAATTCTTTGGGTGAAGCGAGGCGTAGCTTTAAAATTGTAGTAGGAGATAAACTGGCTTTGACCCCACCAATGGGATGGAACAGCTGGAATTGTTGGGGGAATGCAGTCAGTCAGGAAAAAGTACTTAGTTCAGCAAAAGCAATGGTGGAAAAAGGATTGATTAATTACGGTTGGCAATATATCAACATAGATGATGGTTGGCAAGGATTACGCGGAGGGAAACATCAGGGAGTCATGACAAACAGTAAATTTCCGGATATGAAAGCTTTAGCGGACGAGATACATAGTATGGGATTGAAGATTGGTATTTATTCCGGTCCATGGATAGGTACGTATGCAGGACATTTGGGTTCCTATAGCGATAACGCTGACGGAACTTATGACTGGGTGAAAGAATATGCTAATGAGCATTACCGCTACGTTGATCCTAGTAAGAAAACTAAACACGGCATTAATTATCATCATGGAAAATATTCTTTTGTGAAGAATGATGTTCAGCAGTGGATAGATTGGGGTATGGATTATCTGAAGTATGACTGGAATCCAAATGACGTATACCATGTAAAAGAGATGATGGAAGCATTGCGCTCTCACAAACGTGATGTGGTTTTTAGTCTTTCAAACAGTGCCCCTTGGGGAGATGCAGCTCAATGGGAAAAAATGGCCAACTGTTGGCGTACCACCGGTGATATTAGAGATACTTGGGAAAGTATGAGTCGCTTAGGATTCAATCAGACTAAATGGGCAGCTTATACTGGACCCGGACATTGGCCTGATCCTGATATGCTAGTAGTAGGTATGGTAGGCTGGGGGCCTCGTTTGCACTATACTCGTTTGACTGCAGACGAACAATATACACATATCAGTTTATGGGCATTACTTTCTGCTCCTTTATTAATAGGTTGTGACATGGCTCAATTAGATGATTTCACAATCAGCTTACTTACAAATAATGAAGTAATTGAAGTAAACCAAGACCCGCTTGGTAAACAAGGAACAGTGGTTGCAGAGAAAGCTTCTGTGGTGATTTATGCTAAACCTATGGAAGATGGTTCTATGGCTATAGGTTTATTCAATCGTAGTGAGCGATATGAAAAAGCTACAGTTACTTGGAAGCAATTAGGCATAAGGGGTGAACAAAAGATACGTGATTTATGGCGCCAGCAAGATATTGCAACATCGAATAAAGACTTTACGACTGATATAGCTCCACATGGAGTTCGTTTGATTAAAATATATCCTGGTAATAGTCGTCTACAGGCAACATCAGGCAGATAAGGATATTGCTGTATTAGCAACTTTTTTAGAATAACCTTGTTGAACTTTTGAGGCTATTTGGGTAATCCCCAATAGCCTCACCTTTTATAAAAAAACAGCTACAAGAAATTTGTTTTCATTCAGATTTGTTCGAATCATGCACAACTCTATTCCATAAAAAATAATCTTATCGGGCAGGTAAACCTACACTAGTCAGCGACGCCCAAGGCATAAACGATTGATTGTCCGTTCCTTCCGGACGACTTTTTTGAATCATCTTGCGAGTGTATGGCATATCCATTCCTTTGCGGTCGTGATAATGATGGTAAGCCCGTTCCCAGGCTGGACAGATCTTCTCCCGTTGTTTGGATGAGATCTCAGGTCCATAGACCGGCTTTCCAAACCAAGTGATATACTGCACATGAGGAACTTCTTCGCCGGACATGTATCGGGCCGTATACTCAAATCCTTTGTAGAGGCGATTGTCAAATGCTCCATATAAGTCTATATCTTGATTCCAGGCAATTTCGGCAGCACAAGCAAGGAAAGCAAGGCCCATCTGTACATGTTGTTGGTCACGTCCACTCTCCTGACATTGCCCGCTTTCATAAAAATAATTTTTGATAGCCCCATTCGTGTTACCATCGGTAAGCTGCTTGCATGCAGTGTCAAAAATATCCCGTCGGTCAAGGAAAATGCCTATACACATAAGTGTTTGTCCGTTGGCAGCATCCCAATTGCCATTATAACGAGGCGTCCAATCCTTTATTACCGGATACCAGATATTGATGACCATATCTTCAAAAGCTTTGCGATCTTTGGCATTCCAGCCCTTATAAGTATGTTTTATTATCTCGGCAGCATTGAGATACTTGATTCCAGCCGTACCCACCTTCAATTGACGGTTGTGATTTACGACCGACTCAAGAGTCTGAGCCCAAGCATTGAATATTTCGATAGCCTTTTCCGCATAAGCTTTATCCTCTTCCACATACCATTGTAAAGCCATGGTATAGGCTGCCGCACCATCACGTACAAACTCTTTCCCTCCATTATCGGGTTTATTATAAGGTCCGTTATCTACAATCTTAAAAGGAGTCGGTTTATAATTGAGCGAAGCAATTTCCGATGACTTGAGCTGGCTCCATGCTTCCTTCCAAGGTTTCTTGCCTGCAAGGATCTTGGCTTTCATGAATTCAAGATCAGAGGTCGTATGTAACATTCCGGGATGTGCGAATTTCTGTCCGAAACTGACAGTACATATCAACGCATACAGGAGTGAGAAAAAAGTTCTTTTAGTCATAAACGTTAAGAAATTTATTGCTGATATTATAATTATATTATTTTCCGACAGTTCTTATCAGAACCTTCCGGCTATAAGCTTTCTGACCGGCTTCGTGCACACGAACTACGTAAAAATCATTGTTCAATGGCATACTCTCCACCCAATTGTCAGAAGAAGATTTGAACATCTGCACCATACTTCCATGGGCCGTGTAAATAGATATCCATGCATCTTTTTGCGATTTTACTCTCACACGATTTGTTTCCACAATAATATGAGGGATATCTTCTCTGCCTGTTTCAGGCATTAGCCCCGTAGAGATGCCTCTTGCCGCCCTCTGAGCCTCATAGAGTGATGCGGGCTGCAAGCCTTTACGATTCTGCCCTTCTATATATCCATTGGTATATTCACTCATATTGTTGCGGTATCTCCGTATTGTTTTAGCTGTGCATCCGATAGCATAATTTTGTCCTGTAGGCACTTTATCCAGATAAATAGCACCTCCCTGTACATCGCAATTCCAAAAGACACTGTTAGTACCTCCCCAGCCATGACCACTTCCCATGTTATCACGTAAGTACATACCGATTTTCCCGGTATTTGATTTTATAGTTCCCAATTCCGCCCAGTTATCAAACAAAATCCCCTGCGACCACAACCGGTGTCCCTCAGCTTGTGCAAGAGAAAGTTCCGAACGAAAATTCAACACAACAATGCCGCTGGTAGAGGCACAGCCGTTGGAGATATAGTGATGACGCCCGTTACGGGCATAACAGTTTTTCAATAAGATGAGTTGTGAACGATGGTAATTCTCAAAATTATAATACGTACCTCCTGTGCAAAGTCCGGAGGGATCAATAGCATAGCAGTCTTCAATTGTACTCCTTGTAGTAGAAGTCGTTTTAATGCCCGCATGAACAAAACCGGACATTGAAACACCTTTCACCCATGAATTTTCCAACGAACTCATATAGATACAATTCTGATCAACGTTAGCCGTGGAATTCTCCGGACTTCTTTCAAAAGAAATATGCAGATTCTCAATGCCTACATTGTGGCGGATTGTTCCCGAATTTGAAATCTTGTAGATATATGCCTGTGCATACTGTACGTCGAGCGCATAAAATATGGGAGCATCCACTTCAATCATATTACCTTCCACTTTGGTGACGTAGCGATGATAGGAAATATCAATATCCTTAGTTTTCCATTTCTTGCTTTCATCTGTGTTGCGCTTTGTATTGCCGCCATACCAGACAGCCTCCAGCCAAGCTGTTGTAGTAGGATATTTTATACAAATCAAGTCGCCCGCCTGATAGGCGCTTGCATCTTCCACCTGAAAGGAATACGACTCCTCTGATACCCTCTGCGTCCAAAGCATATTTTCCTACTTCGTCAATGGCCTTCTGTATATGTTGCGTATTGTCAGCCTCCTTGTCCTCCAAAGGACTGATAGTAATGGTGCGTTCCGGCAAACTGACCACAGGAATGTCTTTTCCATTCCCGTATCCAGCCTGACTAAAATCTGGGATAACAAAACCATCATTATCTTTCTTATAAGTCAGATTTCCGGATTCATCTTGAATAACAAGTTGCGATTGCCAACTTTCCTGGGCATTAAGGGAATAACTGCCTACAAAACATAAGCTCCCGATACATAAAGATACAAGTTGTGATTTCATGTGTATTTATTATTTTTTTGTGATATGTAAAGAAAGGGAGATTTCTTCTCTTCATTTTGTAGTCTTATCTCATTTCCTTGCAATATTGTATCGTTCTGTTTCAAGGTGACAAAGATTATAGCATTTCATCAACACAAAGACATTCTATAGGCGATTATTCTGACAGGGCTTTGAGGAGAAAACGATCTTTTAGCCAGACTAAACATCTGTTTCTCCCAAACAGATGGTCTATCTGACCGGAACAGACGGTCTGTTTACCCTCAACAAACCATGTATTTCACCTAAACATACCATCTTTTCGGGCAAAACTAACATTCTTTTTCGTGATAAGGCTACACCTAATGCCCGAAAGGGTGTAGCCATGTTGCATAAAGGGTGACACCATCCCGGATATAAGGTGTAGCCCTTTACTTATCGGGTTATACTCTTTTCTGGTTGTATCGGGAAAGGATCCGGAGGGAAAGTGTTCTTTTTACGCATAGAACACATGAAGGCTATCATTTTCATCTAAGATATGACAGTCGTTACGTCCCTTTTTATGATTCTGTCCCCTTTCCCTTTCTTTCCGCATTTATTTAATAGGGAATGCTTGCGTTCTTTCTTTTTTCCCCACCATTGGGCGGAAAGAAAGGAATCTGAGACAATAGGATTATCATTTTGTCATGGCTGACAAAATGATTTTTAAAGGTTATTTTCTGAAAAAACGATTAGTCGTGCGGCTGAGGATTCGGATTGGTATGCGCTTCATAAACTTTGAAATCAGCCAACTGTAGGCTTTCATCTTTAAGTCCGTTATCGGGTCTGTCGGATGCACTTTGCATCTTCCGCCCCAGACTGCGATAAATACCGAATTTATTCCGGATACTTGTCGCCCCCTTCCTCCATAAGTCTATATCTGCGAAAGATTGGTCGGCAAGCACTTTCCCATCGCTGATACGGGTCAGTTTGATACGGAATGTACCATGATGGGTATAATGCATTTCTGTCTCCACTTGTATCCATTCATCTTCAAAGTCGGCAAGCGGAAGGTTGTCTATGATAACACCCTTGCCGGACGTCCGTGTATCGCCTGTATGAATCACTTGTACACGCTTATTCCCTCCGTCTTCATCACAACGGGTACTGATAGTAATGAGTGGTGCGCCATTATTACCTTCCTGTGCCTTCAGTTGGTGAAGATGACAGAACTTGGTGGTGGGTTGGAAACCTTTGGGTATGCGGAATTTCCATTCCAGCCGTTGCCACTCATTCCAGTTTCCGTTCAGATGATACCAGTCATGGTTTGTCTGGCTCTTCATCTCATTGCGTTGACGATCACTCAGCAATCTTCCCCGATCACTGTCCAGAGCCCCGGCATTGGCATGATTGGTGAATTTGAAAACATATTGCTGCAGGGAAGCATCAAAAAGAACTTCACAATGCACACCGTCATAATGGTCGTTTTTCGAGCTATTGGGATGTTCGGAATAGTCCCAACCCAAGGCACGCATATATTCGTGTATAGCTCTATAATCTTTTCCCACTAACTCGCGAGAGGCTTGCATACCTCCCTGAAAAGTATAGTCGGAACGGACAGGAGAAGGTAGCTGCACGGTAGGTCCATATCCAATGGCTTGCAATGCAGATTCGCCCAAACGCTCCTTCAATTGCGCCAGATAAAGACTTTGAGGAGCAACCGGAGTATCATGCGAATCGAAAATACCTACCGGCAACGTAGGACCGGACTGATTGAAGGGACGACGCAACGGAGTACTTTCTCCTTTACTGCCTATTACCCAGTTATAAGTGCCCGGGGGAATCTGATTTACATAACTCTTCGCCAAGCAATTCCAGGCAACAGACCAGGCTGTACCCCAACCATGACCGGACCCCATGGAACCACGGTTCTTAAAATCAATACCTCCGCCCGGTAAATTACAATTGTCAAGCAATAAACCTGTACTCCAACGTTGATGTCCTTCTATACGGCCATTCCCTTTGAAGCTACAATTAAGGAATACAATTGGTCCTGTTTGCCCTGCACCAAGTGCCACAAACCAGATATTATCTCCCTCTACCGAACAACGGTCAATCAGAATCTGTCCTCCGTTTGGTGCAAACTCCGCCGGCTTGGAAGCTCCTTGGTGCAAAGCCCTTCTGATTACGTTAATTTGCTGCAAAGTGATGCGTCGTCCGCCTACACCTATACTCTCCATGGTTTCTAATGCATTGATGTCCTTTGCCCAACAGTCTTCTCCGTTGATTCTTAGTGCATAATATAATGCTTTCCCGTGATTGACCGCTTGTGCGGGTGACTCGATGCGCAGATTCTCCACACCGCACTGACGGAGGCGTTGTATGTTATTGATCACTACCAATGTAGTATTGTCATCAGTGAATTTCGCATCGTAAGAGTCTACCAGCGGGACACTCAGCACAATTGTATTTCCTTCAATACCTGCAATGGTCCGTTCGGCAATCAGTTGCCGTCCTGCCTTTATCCAGGTCTGAGGTTTTCCGTCACGAACCAAATCATTCATTTTCATATATTTGATCCATTTTTCGGTTACGGGTTTGCGTATCTCTATATTGTCGCCGACGGAAAGTTCGGAAACATCAGTTACCGTCAAACGATATGAACCGGCAGGGATGTACTTGTCAGTCACCTTTATGCTTTTTTCATCCGGAGCAGCTTCGCCTAAACGATTACCCGCACGTTGGCGGATGCCGTTATTCACCACGATTGCCGTATGCTTATCTCCGGTCATGACGATAACGCTTCCACTCGGATCACTTCCGCTACCGCGTAATACGACGCCATCCGTCATTATCTGAAGAGAACGGTTACATACGTAACGTCCCGGTGCCAGCAGAACTGCCCCCCGAAAGCCATCGGCATCTTTGGGAAGTGCGGAAACCATATCAATGGCTTTTTGAATATAATCCGTGCAATCTTCATTTTCTCCTAAAGGATGTACGGTCAGTTTTGCCGGAACGTATGGCAAGGTTACACCACCGCCTTTATATCCGGCATGTGAAAAGTCGATAATCCGGTCACCTCTCTTAGTAGTTTTATACACTAACTTTCCGTTAGCATCCGAATAAACCCACTGGCTTTTGCCTGTCGGTTCCTGCCCCATAACGGATAAGGGGAAAAGAAGGCATAATAGATAATAAATGTTCTTCATTCTTTCTCTTATTAAATAAAGTTAATTAATGGTGTAACAAAGGAAAAGGAAAAAAATGATTTCCATTATATAGATTGTCTCAAAAGCTTGTAAAAAAAGAGCAAACTTCTACTACTGAGAGTAAAAGTTTGCTCAATATTGGTTTAACTAAATACTTTAATTAAGAGATTATGTATTTTGGTATACTATTTTAATGGATCGAAATCACCACTTTCCCAACCAATAGTCTGTTGCAGTTTAGGATTTTGCTCAAAGTGTTTGCGAGCTAATCCCTGAAAGTAATAGTTGTCTTTCACATCCCATTGGTAAGTTTCGTCAATTCTCCAGGTTTGAGTAGTGAAGTACTTGAAATAATTTTTCGTCATTAATTCCGGATCGCTCTTTATCATAGTGATAAAATCTCTTCGTGCCATAGCAGCATATTCGTTCTTCACTTGTATTTCAATTCTGTAACGAGAATATCCTTGCATATCAGAGAATATTTTGCGACGAAGCAAATCCCAGAAACGTTTGCCTTCATAAGCCAATTCAATGCGGCGTTCATAAAGAACGGCATCAATCAATTCTTGTTGACTCATATTTGCTTTTAAACCATAGAGTCCGTCCGCATTGGCCGTTATGCCGGCTCGTTTACGAATATCTTTCAGGATTGTATAAACTTCATCTGACTTATTTCCCACTTCCGCTGCACATTCAGCAAGATTCAATAACACTTCTGCATAACGCATTTCAATCCAGTCCATGTCACCGTGATCCTTGGCTTCGGTAGCTGTCTTTTCAGGGATAGAGAACTTGCATGAATAAAATCCTGTGCCAGTCGGGCTATGAGTATCTTCGCCACCTTTGTAAGTGTACATACAACCTTGAAACCATTCCGGCATACCATTCAATGGATATTCAGCGCCATTGTAAACGATGATATCATAGAAACGGGGGTCACGGTTCAACCAAAACATACCGGTAGCATCAGTAGCAGTAGGATCAAAAGCTTCCTTCACACCATCACCATTTACATCTACTCCCGGAGTAGTACCGTCAGCCATTGGAAAAGCAAGTGCCATATCCAATGTAGGATGGTGGTTACCGGTAGCTCCTACCGAAAACTCCAACGGACGAAGCCCTGCCATGAAATTGTGTGTACGCACCGGATCAAGAAAACGGGTAGTGATTACAGTCTCAGAGGTAGTTTCTTTTGTCCATATCTCCTTATAAATAGGATGTAAAGCACGTTGTCCATTCTCTGACAGTTCCTTTTGGGCCGCTAAGCAGGCATTGTATGCTGTTTGCCAACGGGTACGATCATTGTTCGGATTAAATTGTTTACTGGCATAAGTCAGCAACACACGTCCTTTGAAAGCCATAGCTGCTCCTTTGGTGATACGTCCAAAGTCATTTTCCCCCCAAATACTGGGTAATGAGGCTGCTGCATCATCAAGGTCTTTCACTATCTGGTCAATACATTCTTTTGCTGTATTCCGAGTAACATATAAATCGTCACTATGTCTGTCCTGCGGAGTTAAAATCAGAGGTACACCTCCATAAATTTTTACCATCTCAAAGTACTGATAAGCACGTAAGAAAAGCGCTTGTGCCTTTATACGGTTCCGGATATCCTCGGACAGGCTACCTCCATCAATACTGGTTAACAGAACATTGATAGTATATATTTTGTCATAAGGCCAGTGCTCTCCTAGCGGGCCTCCGGCGGTAGCTACCGCCGTCAGTCGACCATGAATAAAATCACCACCTCCGTTACCCTCATCACTATATTTAGAATAATCACCACTAAATGACGGCAGATTATCTTTGTAGCATTTATCCAAAAAAGCTGTAGACAGAATCTCACTATTCCATGTTGCCTTTTCGCTGACAGCTGTCAAGTCGTCTTTATCCAATACGGAAGTACAACTGGTTAAACTTGCAAATGCCAATGCTGTAATAGCTATTATATGTTTTGATTTCATAATATTCAAGTGTTTTTTATATAATTAGATCGTTATATTCAAACCAAATGAGAAGTTTCTCATAACGGGATAGTCTGAAATACTCGTTGCTTCGGGATCCATCCATTTTACTTTATCCTGTAATAAGAAGAGGTTTGTACCATTCAGGAAAAGTCTTGCTTTCTCAATACCTATCCGCTGAACGAATGTCTTCGGCAAATCATAAGATATGGATATATTTTTGCAACGCAAGAAAGAAGCATTGCGTACCCAGAAGGAAGAAGCTTCATTATTCTTATACTGTGTAGCACCTGGCATTGAAGCGTTTGTATTCTCCGGGGTCCAGTGATCATTATAATATTTGAATGTACTTGTATGGGCATTGATACCATTACCACGGAAATCCATCAACTTCTTATGACCAGCCATACCTTGGAAGAATATATCAAGCATGAATCCTTTCCATTTACCGCCAATTGTGAAACCATAAGTAATTGGAGCCACTTTATTTTCAATAATAACAACTTTGTCATCATCCGTAATGATACCATCCGGTTCATCACTCTCAGGGCCACGTACATCTTTGTATATCAACATACCTAAACCGGGTTTTTGTCCCTTAATGGTCATATTCGGATTTTCTTCCATATATTGCTGTAACTGTTCCTCGGTACGAATCATACCAATACATTCAAATCCCCATTCACGGCTCAATGACTGACCGATTTCAGATTTGTACGCCCGGATATTTTCTGCTTCATCTTTCTTGGACCACCAGCTGTTCGCAAAACTAAAGTTACCTCTTAAATAATAGTCCACCTTACCGATTCTGTCATTGTATCCCAGTTCTACTTCAAAACCACGGGATTTAACCTCAGAATAGTTTTCTTTTGGCAAAGATGCACCAAATGTAGTAGGTACACTTACATTCAGGTTATCAAGAATATCGTATGTACGTCTGTAGAAATATTCAAAACTGAAATCAAATTTATTTCTAAACCAACGGCTATCAAAACCGATATTATAAGAAGTTGACTTCTCCCAAGTCAATTTAGGATTAGGAACTTCTTTAGGTTCCAATCCATAAGATAAACCATTGAATACAGCACCTGTAGTAATTCCGTAGCGAGCCATCCATTGCCAACCGCCAATAGCATCGTTACCTAATGTAGCAATAGAACCGCGTAGTTTCATGTAATCGATAAACTTGATATTTTCTGAGAAGAAAGGTTCACTGGAAATACGCCATCCTGCTGAAACAGAGGGGAAGAAACCCCAGCGTTGATCAGGAGCAAATTTTGTAGAACCATCGACACGGAATGCAGCTTCCAGTAGATACTTGTCTGCATAAGCATAGTTCAGACGACCTACATAGGAAAGACGACCACTTTCGCTCACAGAACCAGCCCCAACAATAGATTCAGAAGCATCACCACTTGCACCAAAAAACTCCGGCATTTCCCAAGTGATTAGTTTGTTGCGCTGTGCATCAAATTTTTCACTATCACCTTCAGATTGTTCATAAACAAATAATGCACTCAAATCATGGTTACCAAACTTACGGTCATAAGTTACAAATAAGTTTAATTGATATTCTTCTGCCAACTGGTTTTCTTTAAATACATAGTTGCCGTCATCACGAGTTTTGGTAGATACTACTACATTGCTTGGGTCAATATAATGATTGTTTGTTCCGGCAGTCTGGAAATTGTACATTTCATACGGGAAGTTCACCTTTTTAATTAATCGATTATCCAGTGTACGGTTATACTGTACTTTCAGTTTCAGCCCCTTTACAAAAGGAACTCGATATTCCGCAGTTGCATTGACGTTAACGTTTTGCCATTTCTTAGTATGTAAACCTGATTCTTCGCTAATAAGCATTAATGGATGCCATTCTATAAAGTTACCTACTGGCATTCCATCAATCATACTTGGGATCATCTTGGTACGGAGTAATAATCCCTTGTATAAATCATTCATACGATCACGGTCACCGTCGGATTTCCAATTGGGTTTGGTATCTTTACGATTATCTGTACTGATATTCAAACCAACTGTAAAATTCTTACTGACATCAGCGTCTGTCTCTTATACACATCTGACGCTGCCGACGATATGCAGTGTGTAG
>OJPD01001111.1_pt1 | contig 15301 bp, 8 predicted proteins | sample 1598371 | NCBI WGS metagenome assembly OJPD01 (sample SAMN03922478, study PRJEB24848) | human gut metagenome | isolation source: stool sample | host: Homo sapiens | place: Germany | collected 2010-11
CGTATTGTTTGATATACATCTGAAAAATAGAAATAATAATTAACTGACGAAAACATTGATGAGAAAAAAAGTTTTGATTTTGGGATTGTGCCTATTGGGAGTCACACATTCTCTTTCGTCAAAAGATAAAAAGAGTATTCCTTTGTATAAGGATGCCAAAGCTCCAATTGAAAAACGTATTGATGATTTAATATCGCGTATGACATTGGAGGAAAAGATTTTGCAGCTAAACCAATATACATTGGGACGAAATAACAATGTGAATAATGTTGGCGAAGAAGTGAAAAAAGTACCGTCAGAGATTGGTTCTTTGATTTACTTTGATATAAATCCAGAGTTGCGTAATAGTATGCAGAAAAAAGCGATGGAAGAATCTCGTTTGGGCATTCCCATCATTTTTGGCTACGATGCTATTCATGGATTTCGCACCATATATCCTATTTCGTTGGGGCAGGCCTGTTCATGGAATCCGGGATTGGTAGAACAGGCATGTGCGGTATCTGCACAAGAAGCCCGCATGTCTGGGGTTGATTGGACTTTTTCTCCCATGATCGACGTGGCACGTGATCCTCGATGGGGACGTGTAGCCGAAGGATATGGTGAAGATCCTTATACAAATGGAGTGTTTGCCGCTGCTTCGGTGCGTGGGTATCAGGGAGATGATATGTCAGTAGAGAACCGTATGGCTGCTTGTCTGAAACACTATGTAGGTTATGGTGCTTCGGAGGCTGGGCGAGATTATGTTTATACCGAAATTTCAGCTCAAACTCTTTGGGATACTTATCTACTGCCCTATGAGATGGGGGTGAAAGCTGGTGCGGCCACTTTGATGAGTTCTTTCAATGACATCAGTGGAGTACCTGGGTCAGCTAATCCTTATATCATGACCGAGATATTAAAGAAACGCTGGAAACATGACGGGTTCATTGTGTCTGACTGGGGGGCTGTGGAACAGTTAAAGAATCAGGGATTAGCCGCTACAAAGAAAGATGCTGCTCGGTATGCTTTTAATGCGGGGCTTGAAATGGATATGATGTCTCATGCCTACGATCGTTATCTGAAAGAGCTTGTAGAGGAAGGTAAGGTAACAATGGCACAAGTTGACGAATCAGTCCGTCGAGTATTGCGTGTAAAATTCCGTCTGGGTTTGTTCGAACGTCCTTATACTCCGGTTACTAATGAGAAGGATCGTTTTTTCCGTCCGCAAAGTATGGCTGTGGCCGCTCAACTGGCAGCAGAATCAATGGTGCTGTTGAAAAATGACAATCAGATATTACCACTTACAAACAAAAAAAAGATTGCCGTAGTAGGTCCAATGGCAAAAAATGGTTGGGACTTATTGGGTTCCTGGTGCGGACATGGAAAAGATACGGATGTGGAAATGCTTTATGATGGGTTGACTGCCGAGTTTGGAGGAGATGCCGAATTACGTTATGCAATGGGATGCAAACCGCAGGGCAATGACCGTTCAGGTTTTGCTGGCGCATTGGACGTTGCTCGTTGGTCTGATGTAGTCATTGTTTGTTTGGGCGAGATGCTTACCTGGAGTGGTGAGAATGCTTCCCGTTCTACGATTGCTTTGCCACAGATTCAGGAAGAATTGGTGAAAGAACTAAAGGAGGCTGGTAAACCTATTATATTGGTGCTTTCTAATGGACGTCCCTTGGAGTTAAATCGCATGGAACCTCTTTGTGATGCTATATTGGAGATATGGCAACCGGGAATAAATGGTGCACGTTTAATGGCAGGAATTTTATCCGGACGTATCAACCCTTCCGGTAAACTAGCCATGACGTTCCCTTACTCCACAGGACAAATTCCTATTTATTATAATCGCCGCAAGAGCGGACGCGGACATCAGGGATTTTATAAAGATATAACAAGCGATCCGTTATATCCGTTCGGGCATGGATTAAGTTATACCGAATTTAAGTATGGCACTGTTACCCCTTCTGCCACTAAGGTGAAGCGTGGCGATAAACTGTCAGCAGAAGTGACCGTCACCAACACCGGTTCCCGCGACGGAGCAGAGACTGTTCATTGGTTTATTTCCGATCCTTATTGCTCTATCACCCGTCCGGTGAAAGAACTGAAACACTTTGAGAAACAACTTATCAAAGCCGGCGAAACGAAGACTTTCCGTTTCGACATCGACCTGGAACGTGATTTCGGTTTTGTCAATGAGGATGGTAAACGCTTCCTTGAAGCCGGCGAATATCATATTCTGGTACAAGGACAGACCGTTAAAATAGAACTGATAGACTAAAAATGTAAAGAACAAAAGTGTGTGAAGAGCTGATAGCTAAGTTGGTTTTTTACACATATTATATTAACACAGAATCACCATGAAAAAGAAAATAGGAGGCATAGGTTTATGTATGCTTGCATGGAGCATATTAACCTGTGCACAGACAATCACTCCCCAAGCCGAACAACGTGCGAAGGACATTGTATCAAAAATGACTTTGCAAGAGAAAATAGAGTATATTTCCGGATATACCAGTTTTTCTCTGCGTGCCATTCCCCGTTTGGGAATACCTGAAATTAAGTTGGCTGACGGGCCGCAGGGAATTCGTAATCATGCTCCCAAGAGCACTTTATATCCTTCCGGAATACTTTCCGCTTCTACTTGGAACCGGGAATTACTTTATAAGTTAGGGCAAGGCTTGGGACAGGATGCCAAGGCAAGAGGAGTTAATATCCTGTTGGGTCCGGGCGTGAATATCTATCGTGCTCCGTTGTGCGGCCGTAACTTTGAATACTTCGGTGAAGACCCTTACTTGACAGGTGAAACGGCGAAACAGTATATCCTGGGAGTACAATCGGAAGGAGTCATTGCTACAATCAAACACTTTGCTGCCAACAACCAGGAATGGAGCCGCCACCATGCCAGCTCTGACATAGACGAACGTACTTTGCAGGAAATCTATTTCCCGGCTTTCCGGAAAGCTGTACAGGAAGCCAATGTCGGCGCCGTAATGAACAGCTACAATCTGTTGAACGGTGTCCATGCCACCGAACATAAATGGCTGAATATTGATGTCTTGCGCAATCTTTGGGGCTTCAAAGGTATTCTGATGTCGGACTGGACTTCTGTATATTCCGCCGTAGGCGCTGCTAACGCCGGACTTGACCTCGAAATGCCGAAAGGACGTTTTATGAATTTGGAGAATCTGTTGCCTGCTATCAAAGCCGGCACAGTGACAGAAGAAACCATCAACCTGAAAGTACAACACATCCTGCAAACTCTGATTGCTTATGGTATGCTGGATAAGGAACAGAAAGACAGCAACATCGCAGAGGATAATCCTTTCTCCCGCCAGACAGCTTTAGAACTGGCGCGCGAGGGTGTAGTCCTGTTGAAGAATGAAGGAAACTTGCTCCCACTGAAAGGAAAGACAGCCGTAATGGGGCCTAATGCAAATTTGATTCCTACCGGTGGCGGCAGTGGTTTTGTCACTCCTTTTTCTACCGTCTCAGTGGCTCAAGGCTTGAAAGAATTGAAGAAAAAGAATCTGTTACTATTGACGGATGATGTGATTTATGAAGATATTGTCCATGAGTTTTATACTGATGCTAATCGTCAGATGAAAGGCTTCAAAGCTGAATACTTTAAAAACAAGACCCTTTCGGGCCAGCCTGAAGTAATACGCACGGAATCCTCTGTTGATTATGACTGGGGATATGGAGCACCTTTGGACGGCTTTCCGACAGATGGATTCTCTGTCCGTTGGACAGCCTGCTACATGTCACAAACTGACGGGCAGTTGAAACTTCATATCGGTGGTGATGACGGTTATCGTCTGTTTGTGAATGACAAGCATATTACAGGAGATTGGGGAAATCATTCATACTCTAGCCGTGAAGTTGAACTGCCGGTTGAGGGTGGTAAGGAATACCGTTTCCGGATTGAATTCTTTGATAATATTTCTTCGGCCATCATTCGTTTTAATGCTTATAGCCTTAATGAGGCGAAACTTCGTCAAGGATTGGCAAAGGTGGATAATGTTGTGTTCTGCACAGGTTTCAATAGTAATACCGAAGGCGAAGGCTTTGACCGTCCGTTTGCCTTGCTTCGCTATCAGGAATTGTTTATCAAGAAGATTGCGTCTATGCATCCCAATGTTGTGGTTGTACTGAACGCCGGTGGCGGTGTGGATTTCACCAACTGGTATGATGCTGCAAAAGCGATTCTTATGGCCTGGTATCCGGGGCAGGAAGGCGGTCAGGCAATTGCTGAAATCCTGACCGGTAAGATTTCTCCAAGCGGAAAGCTACCGATTTCTATCGAGCGGAAATGGGAAGATAATCCGGTGCACGGCAGTTATTACGAGAACTTAAAGGCGGAGATTAAGCGTGTAGACTATTCCGAAGGTGTCTTTGTCGGTTATCGTGGATACGACCGTTCGGGAAAAGAACCTTTCTATCCGTTTGGCTACGGTTTGTCCTATACTACTTTCGCTTATAGTAATATGGCTGCGGAGAAAACGGGTGAGCATCAGGTTACCGTTAGCTTTGATATAGAGAATACAGGTAAGATGGATGCTTCGGAGGTGGCACAAGTGTATGTGCATGATGTACAGTCTTCTGTTCCCCGTCCGTTGAAAGAACTGAAAGGATATGAAAAGGTATTCTTGAAGAAAGGGGAGAAGAAGCGGGTTTCTGTTGTGCTGGATGAGGATGCATTCTCTTTTTACGATATGAATCAACACCGCTTTGTAGTGGAAAAAGGAGACTTTGAGATCTTAGTCGGTCCTGCTTCCAGTCAATTGCCTTTAAAGGCTATGGTTGAACTGTAATGACCGAATGATAAACAAATAAATATAGAATGAAAAAAACACTTTTATTGGGAGCGTCTCTGTTATGTTCCGTTTTTATAATGGCAACAGAGATTCCTTTTCAAAAAGCAGAAATAAAGTCTATCATGCGAAAGGTGGCGGATTGGCAGATTGCCAATCCACACCCCGCTCCTGAACATGACGACTTGAACTGGCCGCAAGGTGCTCTTTATGTCGGCATGGTGGATTGGGCGGAATTGGCTGAAAAAGAAGACAATGATGATACATATTATAAGTGGCTTACCCGTATAGGCCGACGGAATTGCTGGCAGCCGGACAAACGGTTTTATCATGCTGATGACATCGCTGTATCACAGTCCTTTTTGGATTTATACCGCAAGTACAAAGACGAAGCAATGATTATCCCTACGCTCGCCCGTACGGAATGGATTGTCAATCATCCATCCGAAGGTAGTTTCAAGCTGGTGGAGGGAGACTTAAAGACCTTGGAACGTTGGACTTGGTGTGATGCTCTCTTTATGGCTCCCCCTGTATATGCCAAACTGTATATGCTGACCGGAGAGAAAAAATATATCAAATTTATGAATCGTGAGTATAAAGCGACTTATGATTACCTGTTCGATAAAGAAGAAAACTTGTTCTACCGTGACTGGCGTTATTTTGATAAGTGCGAAGCCAATGGCAAGAAAGTCTTTTGGGGACGTGGCAACGGTTGGGTGCTTGGTGGTCTGGTTGAAATATTAAAGGAACTGCCCAAGAAAGATAAGAACCGCAAATTCTATGAGGAATTATTTGTAAAACTGGCTACCCGTGTTGCCGGATTACAGCATCCGGACGGTTTCTGGCATGCCAGTCTTTTGGATCCTGCCTCTTATCCATCACCGGAAACGAGTTGCACTACTTTCATTGTCTATTCCATTGCTTATGGAATAAACGAAGGTTTATTGGATAAGGAAATTTATCTTCCTGTAATGATAAAAGGCTGGAATGCATTAGTCTCGGCTGTGGAACCGAATGGGAAACTGGGTTATGTGCAGCAAATCGGTGCCGACCCGAAGAAAGTGACTCGTGACATGACGGAGGTTTATGGAGTTGGTGCTTTTTTGATGGCAGGCAATGAAATTTACAAAATGGCGAGATAATCTGTTCCCTCTGTGAAGATAGTAGACAATAATCATAAAAACGCTGTACTGTGATGAAAAAAATCTTATTGACATGCATAGCCGTAGCCTGTAGCCTTGTGGCTGTAGCCGAAGAACTGCTCATCGAAGCAGAAAGCTTCAGCCAGCGAGGCGGCTGGGTGCTCGACCAGCAGTTCATGGATCAAATGGGTTCGCCCTATCTCATGGCACATGGCATGGGCATCCCTGTGGTGGATGCTACGGCAGAAATCAACATTCCCCAGGCGGGCACTTACTACGTATATGCCCGTACTTACAACTGGACTTCACCTTGGACCGATGCCGAGGGCCCCGGAAAGTTCCGCCTGGCTTTAGGCGGCAAATTGCTGAAAGCTACATTAGGACATACCGGTAATTCCTGGCAATGGCAATTTGCCGGAAAGACAGTATTGAAAGCAGGGACTACCACCCTTGCCCTGAAAGACCTCACCGGTTTCGACGGTCGTTGCGATGCCATTTACCTAACGACCGATGCGAACACGCAGCCCGCTACCTGGGATGCGGCAGAGACAGCCGCACTTCGTGCCCGCTTGCGACAACAACAGACGGTGCCCGCTCATCAATACGACTTTGTGGTAGTAGGAGGGGGAATAGCTGGAATGTGTGCTGCCGCATCTGCTGCCCGATTAGGTTGTAAGGTGGCATTAGTGAACGACCGTCCTGTATTGGGCGGTAATAACTCGTCGGAGATTCGTGTACACCTCGGCGGTATCATCGAAATGGGGCCTAATCAGGGATTGGGGCGTATGATACGTGAATTCGGTCATGAACGTTCCGGCAATGCCCAACCGGGCGACTACTATGAAGACCAGAAGAAGGAAGACTTTATAGAGGCCGAAAAGAACATTACCCTTTATGCTTCTCAACGTGCGGTAGCCGTGAAGATGCAAGGAGACCGCATTGCGTCAGTCACTATCCAGCACATCGAGACAGGCAAACAAACCGAACTTACCGCTCCTCTCTTTAGCGACTGCACAGGTGATGCTACCATAGGCTATTTAGCCGGTGCCGATTGGGCTATGGGGCGTGAAGGTCGCGATGAATATGGCGAGAGCCTTGCTCCCGAGCAACCCGACTCATTGGTGATGGGGGCTTCTATACAATGGTATAGTAAGGATATGAAGAAGAAAACCTCATTCCCTCATTTTGAATATGGCGTGCGCTTTGACGCTGAAAACTGTGAGCCTGTAACTATGGGCGAGTGGAAATGGGAAACGGGTATGAACCGCAATCAAGTCAGCGAAGCTGAACGTGTACGCGACTATGGACTTTTGGTGATATATTCCAACTGGAGCTATCTGAAGAATCACTATAAAGACCATAAGAAGTATGCCAACCGTTCCCTCGACTGGGTGGCGTATGTTTCAGGCAAACGTGAATCACGCCGTCTCTTGGGCGACTACGTACTGTCACAGGACGATATAGACAAGAATGTGGCGCATGAGGATGCTTCGTTTACCACGACCTGGAGCATCGACCTTCACTTCCCCGACAGCGTGAACAGTGTCCGCTTTCCCGGCAATGAATTCAAGTCGGCTACGGTGCATCGTTGGATTCATCCTTATGCCGTTCCCTATCGCTGCCTCTATTCGCGCAATGTGGACAATCTCTTTATGGCAGGTCGTAATATGAGTTGCACCCATGTAGCTTTGGGTACGGTACGTGTGATGCGTACTACCGGCATGATGGGTGAAGTAGTAGGTATGGCAGCCGGACTCTGCCACAAGCATCGTGTAGAACCGCGCGACATCTATCATCATCACCTGTCGGAACTGAAGCAACTTATGCAAGCGGGTCTGGGCAAACGCGATGTGCCCGATAACCAACGCTTCAACGAACCCAACAAATTGTTGGAAGTTCCGGGAGCTTACATCAAACCGTAGACAAACTATGAGCAAAAAAAATATTATTACGATATTTCTATCGGCAATATGTACCTTGCCGCTTTGGGGAGGACAACAGTATTACGCTTTTCTGAAAGGTGACACGCTACGTATAGGCAATAACTATATGGAACGCGCCATGCTGTGGAATAACGGTGCACCCGTTACCATCAGCCTTACTGACAAGCAACACGGAAAAAACATTCCGGTACAGGGCAAACAACCCGATTTCTCGATTGTGAAAGGTATCCCTACGGATGCCACGCTCACCGTGAACGAGATACCGACGAACGGCATCCACGCCAGTTATCTGCAGGCTACCGTGGCTTGCACTATCGGTTCGCTGAATATAGAGCGTCGCTATCGCATTTATGCAGACTGTCCCGCTATTGCTTGCGACACCTATCTGAAAGGGCAAGTGGAACTTTATCAGAATAAGGAGGATAACCGCTCTAACGCTGACCGCAAAAATATAGAGCACACGGCCGATATGGCTACGGGGGTGAAAACTCCCACGCTCGACAGGTTGCAACTATCCGGCAATCATTGGAGTGCCCGCACAATAGAGTTTTTCGACTACACCGATTGGAACGACAATCTGGTGGCCGGGCGTACCTGGCTTCCTTACCGTCGCAATACGTATCGTGGTAATTTGCTTTTTGCTCATGACGTAGTTACGCGTCAAGGCTTCTTTTTTTTGAAAGAGGCTCCTAGCAGCAGTACCCAATTACATTATCCGGGTTCTGACTTCGTGGCGGACTTTAGCGATTTTATGGTAGTGGGGCTGGGCATTGCGTCTCATGATGTAAAGCCGGATAGCTGGACCCGCGTTTATGGATGCGTTACCGGCATCTATACCGGCGGCGAGCAAGAAGCGCTTACTGCCTTGCGCCTCTATCAGAAACAACTGCGTCATCATACCGCCGCACAGGATGAGATGATTATGCTCAATACCTGGGGCGACCGTAGCCAGGATGCCAAAATAGATGAGGCTTTCTGTCTGGCAGAACTAGACCGTGCCGCACGCATGGGCATTACCCTCTTTCAACTGGACGATGGCTGGCAGAGCGGAAAAAGCCCTAACTCGAAGACTGCCGGAGGTAGTTTTAAGGATATCTGGAAAAGTGGCGATTACTGGACGCCCAACCCCACAAAGTTCCCTCATGGGCTGAAACCTATTGTAGAGAAAGGCAAGAAATTGGGTATTCGCATCGGATTATGGTTCAACCCCAGCATACAGAATGATTTTGCCGATTGGCAAAAAGATGCGGAAGCCATTATCGGACTTTATAAGAAGTACGGCATCTGCTGTTTTAAGATAGACGGCCTGCAGATACCTACCAAGACAGCCGAACAGAATCTACGCCGACTGTTTGATACCGTGTTGGAGCAAACCAACTATGAAGTGATTTTCAACCTCGATGCCACTGCCGGTCGTCGCGGCGGGTATCACTATATGAACGAGTACGGCAACATCTTCCTGGAAAACCGCTATACCGATTGGGGCAACTATTACCCTTATCGCACCTTGCGCAACCTCTGGATGCTGTCTCGCTATGTACCGGCGGAGAAGATGCAGATAGAGTTTCTTAATAAATGGCGTAATGCCGACAAGTATGACGCTGCCGATCCTTTTGCCCCCGCCCGTTACAGTTTCGATTACCTCTTTGCCATCACCTTGGCGGCACAGCCGTTGGCTTGGATGGAGGCTTCGAACCTGCCCGAAGAGGCTTATATTACGGCATCTCTGCTCAAGAAATACCAACCTTTGCAACTCCGGTTTCATCAAGGCGTCATACTGCCTATTGGTGAAGAACCCTCGGGACGCTCGTGGACCGGATTCCAATCGACCGTCTCCGGCACGCAAGGTTATCTTGTTGTTTACCGTGAAGACAACGAGCAAGCTAGGGGGACTATTGACACCTGGCTTCCTGAAGGCAAGAAAGTGGATTTTATCCCTGTGATGGGAAGTGGCAAGAAGTTTGCTGCAAAAGTCGGCGCACAGGGTAGAGTAAGTTTCGAGCTAAATGACAAGAACTCTTTCGCACTCTATCAATACGAAGTAAAACCATAAAAAGGCGGCTATCTGCATTCTACGCTAATAACGAGTGATGTGTTAACTTCTGATTCGCAGAGTAGTATGGTAGGTGGAGAGAAGCATTAATACCTCTGCTGTTGGATGTTAATAGTTGAGTTGTCAGGTATTAATAGCTGAGCGGATAGGTATTAATAGTTGAGATAATGGGTATTAATAGTTTGAGACAATGAGTATTAATAGCTGATAAATGGGATATTAATATAACAACGACAAATGAAATAAAATAGGGAACTATGGTAAAAAGTGTACGTTTTCTTCTTCTCCTGATAGCATTTGTCTCCATGCAGATAGTTGCATGGGGACAGCCGCAGGAAAGACTGGTTCAAGTGCAGGTCACTCCAGACCACACCAATTGGCTGTATAAACCGGGAGAAAAAGTGAAATTCAAAGTAGTGGTATTGAAATGCAATATCCCACAGGATAATCTGGAAGTACGTTATGAGATTTCGGAAGACATGATGAAACCTCATCAGACAGGCAAACAGCCTTTGAAGAATGAAAAGCTTGAAATTAACGCAGGGACTATGAAAAAAGAAGGGTTCCTGCGTTGCCGTGCTTTTGTCACTTGCCAAGGGCGTGAGTATGAAGGCGTGGCTACCGTCGGCTTTTCTCCTGAAAAATTGCAACCGACCACTCCGTTGCCCGTCGACTTTCTGGAATTTTGGAAAAGTACCAAAGAAGCCGCTGAAAAGTGGGCACTGGAACCGATAATGACTTTACTGCCGGAAAGGTGCACAGATAAGGTGAACGTATATCATGTTTCCTTCGCGAACAATGACTATGCGTCCCGTATGTACGGCATCCTTTGTGTTCCGAAGGCTTCCGGGGAATATCCGGCGATTCTGAAAGTGCCGGGCGCAGGCATCCGTGCCTATAACGGAGAAGCCGAACGTGCCGGAAAAGGTTTTATTATTCTGGAAATCGGTATCCACGGCATTCCGGTCAACCTGACGGGAGATGTGTATCACCGGCTTTATAACGGTGCTTTGAAGAATTACCACTCGTTCAATATGGACAATCGGGACAAGTACTATTACAAACGGGTTTATACAGGCTGTGTGAGAGCCATTGATTTCATTTACACACTTCCCGAATTTAACGGTAACCTGGCAACCTTCGGAGGAAGCCAGGGCGGTGCGCTTTCCATTGTAATTGCCGGACTGGATGCTCGTGTCAAGGGATTGGTTTCTTTCTATCCTGCTTTGTGTGATATGGCGGGTTATGCCCACGGTCGTGCAGGCGGTTGGCCGCATTTGTTTAAGGATGCGAAGAACCGGACGCCGGAAAAGATGAAAACCGTTCAGTATTTTGATGTGGTGAACTTTGCCCGGCAGGTCAAAGTTCCGGGATTCTATACTTTTGGTTATAATGATATGGTCTGTCCGCCTACCACCACTTACTCCACTTATAACGTGATTAATGCTCCAAAAGAACTGTTTGTAGCTGAAACGACCGCTCACTATGCCTATGCCGAACAGTGGAGCGCAGCCTGGAACTGGGTAATGAATTTCCTAAAAAATAAATCGAAATAGGCACGGATTACACGGATTAACACTGTTGTTTTACCTATTCTATTCTAAAAACCGTGAAATCCGTATAATCCGTGCTTGAACTTATTATATACACTAATTATAACAACATACTTAAATGAAAACAGGTGAGAAATTAAGTCTATGTCTATTGTTGCTAATCGCTTTTGCCGGAAGCGTTGCGGCACAGGAGCTGATAACGAATGTATATGGTCGCAACATCCATTCGCTGAATGGTAAATGGAATGCCATCATCGACCTGTACGACCAGGGACAACGGATGAAAATCTATGAAAACCGGCAACCGGAAGGAAATATTGATTTCTACGAATATGCGTTTGAAGGCGGGTTGCGTCTTAATGTTCCGGGAGACTGGAACTCTCAATCACCCGAATTGAAGTATTACGAAGGCACTGTATGGTATGCCCGTCACTTTGATGCCAAACGCTTGGCAGACAAACGCCAGTTCCTTTATTTCGGTGCTGTCAGCTATCGTAGCAAAGTCTACCTGAACGGAAAAGAGATAGCAGAGCACGAAGGCGGTTTTACTCCTTTCCAAGTGGAAGTGACAGACCTGTTGAAAGACGGTGACAACTTCTTGGCGGTAGAAGTGAACAACCGCCGTACCAAAGACGCCATTCCCGCTATGGCATTCGACTGGTGGAACTATGGCGGCATCACAAGAGATGTATTGCTGGTGAAAACTCCCCGGACATTTATAAAAGATTATTTCATCCAATTGGATAAAAACACTCCAGACCGCATCATCGCCCGCGTGCGTCTTTCTGATAAAAAGGCTGGTGAGAAAGTAACAGTTGCCATCCCCGAACTCAAAATCAACGCGGAGCTCACCACCGACGCAGAAGGAAAGGCGGAAACCGTGTTGAATGCGAAGAAGCTGCAACGCTGGTCGCCGGAAGAACCGAAACTCTATGGCGTGACTGTATCTTCAAGTGCCGACCGTGTGGAAGAGCAAATAGGCTTCCGTAATATCACCGTGAAAGGAACTGATATTTACCTGAACGGGAAGCCGACATTTATGTGCTGTATCTCTTTTCACGAAGAAATCCCGCAACGTATGGGACGTGCTTTCTCGGAAGCCGATGCGGCCATGTTGCTGAATGAAGCGAAAGCGCTTGGCGTGAACATGATTCGCCTGGCTCATTATCCGCAGAATGAGTACACGGTACGCCTGGCGGAAAAGATGGGCTTCCTTCTCTGGCAGGAGATTCCCATTTGGCAAGGCATTGACTTTACAGACAATGATACCCGTAAGAAAGCGCAGAGGATGCTTTCTGAAATGATTAAGCGTGATCAGAACCGCTGCGCGGTAGGTTATTGGGGTGTCGCCAATGAAACACAGCCTTCCAAAGAACGGAATGAATTCCTTACTTCCCTGCTCGAAACGGGAAAGCAACTGGACACTACCCGCCTGTATGTTGCCGCTTTCGACCTTGTGCACTTCAATAGCGAAAAACAGCGTTTTGTAATGGAAGATTCTTTTACTTCCCAACTGGACGTCGTAGCTATCAATAAATATATGGGCTGGTATCATCCGTGGCCTGTGGAACCGAAAGACGCTATATGGGAAGTAGTGACGGACAAACCGTTGATTATCTCGGAATTTGGCGGCGAAGCATTGTACGGTCAGTCCGGTGATGAGAACGTAGTCAGCTCTTGGAGTGAAGAATACCAGGCACGCTTGTACAGAGACAATATCCGTATGTTCGACAATATCCCGAACCTGCGTGGCGTATCTCCCTGGATTCTGTTCGACTTCCGTTCCCCATTCCGTTTCCACCCCACCAATCAGGATGGCTGGAACCGCAAAGGGCTCATATCCGACCAAGGTATGCGTAAGAAAGCGTGGTATCTGATGAGAGATTATTACATGAAAAAGAGAAATAACCGATAAGTTTAGTTATATTTGAATGTGATGAAGCAATATAAGATTGTAGTGATTTGTATGTGCATACTGCTCCTTCTTGCCGGAGGAGTGTATGCGCAGCAAAAAACGGTCAGGATACTTGCTATCGGCAACAGTTTCTCCCAGGATGCCGTGGAGCAATATCTGCATGAACTTGCCGAAGCCGAAGGCATTTCAACCATAATCGGCAATATGTTTATTGGCGGCTGTTCCCTGGAACGTCATGTGAAAAATGCCCGTGACAATGCTCCTGCCTATGCCTACCGGAAAATCGGTACAGATGGAAAAAAACGGGAAAAGGGTAAGATGTCTTTGGAAACGGTGCTTGCAGATGAAGACTGGGATTACGTCAGCCTGCAACAGGCAAGTCCTTTTTCGGGAATGTATGAGACGTATGAAGCTTCTCTTCCCGAGCTCATAGAATATGTAAAAGCACGCCTTCCAAAGAAAACAAAGCTGATGCTGCACCAAACCTGGGCGTATGCATCTACTTCCAGGCATAGTGGATTTAAAAACTACAACTGCAATCAACTCACCATGTATCAGGCTATTGCCGATGCAGTGAAGAAAGCGGCTAAGGCGAATAAGATAAAGATTGTCATCCCTTCGGGCACTGCCATACAAAATGCGCGCACCTCTTTCATCGGCGACCACCTGAATCGGGACGGCTATCATCTGGATGTGAAGATTGGACGTTATACCGCTGCCTGTACCTGGTTCGAACGCATCTTCAAACACAATGTAGTCGGGAATCCTTATACCCCGGAAGGGCTGGATGAGGCACGAAAAGCTGTTGCTCAGAAAGCTGCCCATGCAGCAGTAAAGCATCCGTATAAGGTAACCGATCTGTCTATTACTAACTAACAATGGACATTGCCGCCCGTCTTGCAGCAGAATCCATGGTATTATAGATGACTTGATTCAAATGTAAATGCAGCACACCAAAGGCGATTTGATTGCTCGTGGCAACCCGATGGTGTACTGCATTTATTTTTCGTATATTGTATGGTTTACTCCATTAAGAACTGGCGTATAGAACAATGGCGTATACCCTCGTAGCTATTTCCGCTGAATGTATCTTCTGTTACCACTATTTTGGGATAGTTGTCCTGTATCTTTAGCAGGTTTCCAAATTCTCTTTCTGCTGTCTTGTCGCTATCTATTTTTAAAGCGACCTGTATATATAGTTTTTCTCCATTCTTTTCTCCGACAAAGTCAATTTCCTTATCTCCGTAATAGCCAACCTTAATATCGTAACCTTTGTATAAAAGGTGGTTATACACTAGATTTTCCAATATTTTGGCTTTGTCTGTAATGCGATATCCGATGACAATGTTCCGGATTCCCATATTTTCGAAATAATATTTCTCTCCTATCTCAAATACGCGTTTCCCAATTAAATCATACCGCTCTACTCGGTGGATAAGGAAAGCATTGTTTAAATATTCTGTATAGCTTTGTATTTGGTTTACTGATATGGCGGTATGTTGTGATTTTAAATAATCACTGATATTCTTTGCCGAGAAGAGATTGCCTATGTTTTCGGATAAAAATTGAATCAGTTTCTCAAGGAACAAAGTATTGCGTAACTTGTATCTACTGACAACATCACGAAATACAATCGTGGAATATACACTCTTCAAATATTCATTGACTGTTTCATCTTCGAGAGGTAGATTTAATAAATAGGGAAGTCCGCCATAACGGCTATATAATTCGTAACTCGTTTCACTTTCAGTTAATCCGTGGAATTCAAGAAACTCAGAATAGGAGAGACTATATATTTTGAATTCGATATATCTGCCACTTAAATAAGTGGCGAGTTCTCCTGAAAGCATCTTGGCGTTACTACCTGTAATGTATATATCATTATCTTCATTGAGT
>OJPD01001126.1_pt1 | contig 15119 bp, 9 predicted proteins | sample 1598371 | NCBI WGS metagenome assembly OJPD01 (sample SAMN03922478, study PRJEB24848) | human gut metagenome | isolation source: stool sample | host: Homo sapiens | place: Germany | collected 2010-11
TCCCCGCTACGGTGAAATACGGCTACGGCGAAACGACCAAGTGGGTCAAAGTACGTCTGGAACCGGGCAAGTAATCGTCGCCTGACGCACTCTGTTTACGAAAGAGCGCCTCGAATCTTCGAGGCGCTCTTTTTCTATTCCGACGACAAACGGCGTTTTCCCGCGCCTCACGGAACCGACCGGCTCCGTCGGACGATTCGTCTCGCCCGAATACAGCGGTATGTCCGACGGGCGCACTCGTTCCGATCTCCTCCATCAAAGCACGGCCCAGGTAGGAAAGAACCGCCGTCCCGCCTAAAAAACCCGTTCCACTCCGCAACCGGCCCGAGACGGGCATTGCGATAAAGCCAGAAGGACACCCGAGAACGCCTCCGCAAGCGAAAAAGCATCCGGGTTCCCTCCCTCTTGTCCGATTCCGCGAACCGACCCGCCGAGAATCATCCCGGCGAGGCAGACCAGAAACGGCTCTATTCGTGACCGGAAAAGCGAGAACCGAGTTCTTGCCGTCCCGCCGAAGCGTAAAAACACTTGACGGAGCGATGCGACCAGCTTATGATCGCACCGGAATCCGTGCAACCGGCTCCGGCAAACTACTTTTTCTCCGGAACCCAGCAGTTCAGATGATTGCCGGGCGTCACGACGACGAACTTGTAGAAACCGTTCGGATCGTCGCCCGTATCGAACACGAAGCGCCGCTCTCCCGCTTTCACGCGGCCGGCTTTCGTCCACTGGTCGCACTGTCCGTTTTTGAAATCGTTGGTCCTCGAAACGTAAACGGTAGCCGGCGCCCGGTCGTCGAGACTTTCCCACGTCAGCTCGATCGTCCGGTTGCCGCGCACGGCCTCGAGAGCGCAGATATCGGCTTCCCCGATGAAAGGCGCTCCGTCCTGTTCCCACAACACCTCCTGAGGCACGTCGAAATCCAAAAAGCGAGCGAGCGACGGAGCGATGTCGACGATCGACAGCCATGGTTCGGCGAAGCGGGCATTTCCCCGAACGTTCGTCGCGATCCACGAGGTCCGCTCGCGCGCGGACTGTCCGCCGTGATGATGACCGTCGTCGCCCCGGCCGTGGTCGGTCGTCACGACGACCATCCACTCCTCGTCGAAATATTTCTCGCGGTATTCGACCGCTTCCCAAATGCGTTCGATCTGACGGTCGGCCTTCATCACGTACTCGTCGAAATAATCGCCGTTGCCGTAGATATGCCCGGCATCGTCGGTATACCACAGATAGACCCAGCTCAGGTCCGGCGCCTGCTCGCGGATACCGGCCGCCGCAGCCCTCGACACCGTATCGTCGATGCGATAGACTTGCAGATCATCCTTCTCCTTGGGATAGTTCTTCTGGTCGAGATCGAAACCGTCGACGACATAGTCGATCCTCAGGTCTCCCGTCTCGGGCAACCCTTCGCCGAGCAACACGGTGCGGTTGTCGGTCCAGCTCGAATAGAGAGCCGTCGTCACGTCCCGCTTCTGCTCCTTGGCGATCCGGAAAATCGACCAGTAGCTGTAATCGGGCTTCGGAGAATTGTCCCATACGTTGTGCTTGTTGGCCCATGCGGAGGTCAGGATGCAGTTGTACCCGACAGCCGAAATGGTCGGCGTCTCGCAGTACGTACCGGCGATCCCGCCGCAGTAGGCCCTCGAATAGCCGCCCTCGGCCGCGATCCGGCCGATTGCAGGCGGTTTCAGCCGCTCAATCATATCGGCCGGAACACCGTCCACGATGATAAATACCGCCTTTTTCGCCTTCGCCCCGTATCCGCCCCAAGGGAGCAGCAGCAGGATCGACAGAATGATCAGGATGTGTTTGCGATTCATGCTTTCCTCGTTTAAATCGTTCAATGGAAGCCCAAATTAACGATTTTTTTCGGATTCAACCTCTGCTTTGCAGGAAAAACTGAGCATGCGCCGGTCTTTTCCCTCTTAACATTCTTTTTACGTGAAGCCCGGTTCGTAACTTAAACTTCACGGTTTGGTCTCGGTACGTTAACCAGCCGTACCGCAGGGACCGGTAACTTTGCGGCATCGAAAACCAATACGCCTCTATCAACTCATGACCCGACTGACATCGTTCTTTTTCATGCTGAGCATGCTTTCCTTTCCGGCACGGGCCGACGCCCAAGCCGCTTCGGCCGTCGTGCGCGGCACCGTTGTCGATGTATCGAGCGCCCCGATCGTCGGAGCGACGGTCGCCATCGAAGGAACGACGCTCGGAGCGATCACCGACTCCGAAGGCAAATTTCTGATTCTCGGCGCCGAACCCGGAACGGCCGTTGTCACGGTGTCGTTCATCGGCTACAAACGATTCCGCAGCGAACCGCTCGAGCTGCGCAGGGACGAATCTTGCGAGTTGAGCGTAACGCTCGAGCCCGAATCGTCGCAGCTCGACGGAGCCGTGGTCGTCGCGACGCGCAAGGTCGACAGCGACGCGGGACTGATCGCGCAGATGCGATCGGCCCGTTACCTCGCCAGCGGCATATCGGCCCAGACGATCGCCCGCACTCAGGACAAGGACGCTTCGGAAGTAATCCGCCGCGTCCCGGGCATTTCGGTCATCGACGACAAGTTCGTCATCGTCCGCGGACTGGCCCAACGCTACAACAACGTATGGATCAACGGGGCGGCCGTGCTGAGCTCCGAAGCCGACACGCGCGCGTTCTCGTTCGACGTCCTGCCCAGTTCGCAGATCGACAACCTGCTAATCGTCAAGTCGCCCGCACCGGAACTGCCGGCCGACTTCTCGGGCGGTTTCATCCGAATCCGCACGAAAGTCGTACCCGAGGAAAACTCGCTGACGATCAGCTACGGCACAGGATTCAACAGCGTCACGCACTCGAACGATTTCCGCTATGCCCCGGGCAGCGCAACCGACTGGCTCGGCTTCGACAACGGCATGCGCTCGCTGAAAAACGTTCCGCATCGCGTGGACAACGACGACGTCACGACGGTCGACCGCGTGACCCGCACCGGCTTCAACAACGACTGGAGAGTGCTGAGCCGCCGCCCGACAATCGACCAGAAACTGAACATAGCGCTGAACCGTCGCTTCGTGACCGCCCGCCGCGACGCGGTCGGGCTGGTCGCGGCATTGAACTACTCGAACACGAACAAAAGCCTGCTGCGCATGGAAAACTCGCAGTTCGGCATCTACAACTACACCGAAGACGAACCTCTGTACAACTTCAAATACACCGACAACCAATACACGAACGACGTGAAGCTCGGCGCTATGCTGAATCTCTCTTACGTTCCGGCAGCCGACAAGCGCTCGTGCGTAAGCCGTTACGAATTCCGCAACATATTCAACCAATTGGGACGCAACCGTTTCACCGACCGCGAAGGATGGCGCAACGTCAGCGGATATTACGAGCAACAGCAGGACGAATACTTGTACGTGAGCCGTAGCGCCTACACGGGCCAGTTCGCAGGCAGTCACGACTGGATCCGCAGCGGCGCGAAGTTCGACTGGAACGCAGCCTACTCCTACTCGAACCGCCGCCAGCCCGACCGCCGGATCGTCGAGCGCGAGAAAAATCCCGAAAACGGCATTTACGAATACTCGATCGATCAAGGCAGCGTATCGCGCTACTTTACCTCGCTCGACGAGCACGTCGCTTCGGCCGGAGCGAACCTGAGCCTGCCGCTCTTTCCCGACGGGACGCTCCGCCCCGAGTTACGCACCGGACTATACGGCGAATACAAAACGCGCCGCTACGCTACCCGCAACTTCCTCTACAAGTGGAATGCCTATCAGAACAAGCTGCCCGCCGGTTTCGGCTCGCTGCCCGCCGAGCAGATCTTCGCACCGGAAAATCTGGGCGCACCCGACAAGCTGCACGTTCAGGACGAAACGCACAACACGGACGACTACTCGGCCCACAGCGACGTGCTGGCCGCCTACGCGGCGCTGAACATGTCGCTCGGGCGCTTCAACGTCTACGCCGGCGTCCGTTTCGAAAGCTACCGCTCTTCGCTCGAAAGCTATCCGTCGGAAACCAATTTCCGGACCCGGACGAACACCTACCGATACAACAACGCGCTGCCGTCGCTCAACGCCACGTATAACCTGACGCCCCGGATGCTCGTCCGGCTGGCATACGGCATGAGCGTCAACCGGCAGGAGTTCCGCGAGCTGTCGCCGTCGACTTACTACGATTTCGACATGTTCAGCACGATTACCGGCAATCCGGACCTCCGGCAGGCCGTCGTGCAGAACGTCGACCTGCGCTACGAACTCTATCCGGCCGCCGGCGAAACGATTTCGGTCGCCGTTTTCTACAAGCATTTCAAGAATCCGATCGAATGGAACTATGTCGATGCCGGCGGCTCCTACCAGTTTTCGTTCGAGAACGCCCGCTCGGCCCGCAACTACGGCGTCGAGATCGATCTCAGGAAAAGCCTTGCGTTCATCGGCATGAACAATTTCATGCTGACGTTGAACGCCGCTTGGATCGAAAGCAAGGTTCTGTTCGGCGAGCAAAGCCGCGAACACGACCGGCCGATGCAGGGACAGTCGCCCTATCTGGTCAACGCCGGACTGTTTTACCAGAACGGCCGGATCGGCTTCGCGGCCGGCATTCTCTACAACCGCATCGGCAAACGAATCGTCGGCATCGGCCGGGTCAGCACGAGCGGAGGCGACACGTTCAACAGCAATATCCCGGACATGTACGAGATGCCGCGCAACTCGCTCGATCTGACGGTCGGCCAACGCCTCTGCAAATGGCTCGAGGCGAAGGCCGCCGCGCGCGACCTGCTCGGCGACGCGGTCCGCTTCATGCAGTTTCCGCGCTTCAGGGACTCGGAGGGCGTCGTGCACGAACGCTCCCAAACAACCAAGCGCTATTATCCGGGCCGCAGCTTCTCGCTGTCGCTGACGGCCACGTTCTGACCCTCGCGGCATACGAAAAACGAGTAAATCTCACGACTTCGGAAACACCATTCATTCCTTAACTATCTACACGATGAAAAAACAGATGATTCTGGCCATGATGGCCTCGGTCGCCATACTGGCGGCCTGTTCGGACGATGACAACGGCAGCGGAAATCCCGGTCCCGGTCCGGCCCCCTCGGGCGTCTACGAAACGGGGCTCGTATTCGGCGAAAAGGAAGGATCGGACTCGGTTTACTACATAGGCAACGGCGACAAGCACTTTCCCGCACCGAAAGGCGACTACGTGCTGAACGCCTCGCGCAAGTACAAACTGCGCGGCTGGGTTTACATCGAGGACGGATCGACGATCACGATTCCGGCCGGTACCGTCATCCGGGGCGACAAGCAGACTCAGGCAGCGCTGATTATCGAGCGGGGCGGCCAGATCTTCGCCCGGGGGACCGCTTCCAAGCCGATCGTCTTCACGTCGGAAGAGGCTCCCGGCAACCGTCGGCCGGGCGACTGGGGCGGACTGATCCTCTGCGGCCGCGCCAGCAACAATAAGGGCGAGCAGCAGATCGAAGGCGGTCCCCGCTCGTATCACGGCGGAGGCAGCAACCCGGTCGACACCGACAACTCGGGCGTGCTGAGCTACGTGCGCGTCGAGTTCGCCGGCTTCCCGTTCCAAACCGACAAGGAGATCAACGGCATCACGTTCGGCTCGGTCGGCAGCGGAACGACGGTCGACCACCTGCAAGTATCCTACTCGAACGACGACTCGTTCGAATGGTTCGGCGGCTCGGTCAGTTGCAAATACCTGGTAGCTTATCACGGTTGGGACGACGATTTCGACACCGACAACGGCTTCTCGGGCAACTTGCAGTTTTTGCTCGGCGTGCGCGATCCGCGCATCGCGGATAAATCGCTGTCGAACGGCTTCGAGTCGGACAACAACTCCGACGGTTCGGACGAGGAGCCTTACACGACGGCCCGTTTCTGCAACGTGACGCTGATCGGCCCGATGGGTCAGGACGCCGCATTCTATAACCAGTCGGCTTCGACCGAAAATCCCGGAGCCTACATCAACGCGGGCGAAATATTCCCGAACAACGGCTCGGGCCTCGGCCAGTTTCAGGCAGGCGTGCAAATCCGGCGCAACTCGCGCATCAGTCTATACAATTCGATCGTAACGGGATGGCCCGTCGCGCTGATGATCGAAAAGGACAAGGGCGATTCGCCCGCGGCGGCCACAGCAGGCCTGTTCGAAATCAGTAACGTCCACTTCTCGGGGTACGACAAAGCACTCGAATCGTTCGACAACACGGCAATCGATCCGGTCGTCGGGATTCTTTCGTCCGACCAAAACAAGACATGGCTCAAGGGGAACGGCTTCACGGACGGCATCTTGCTCCGGGAAAGCTATGCCAACAAGTTCTACGACGCGATCGACGGCGTGGGACTGGCGCAACCCGTCAGCACGCGCTCGGGCTTCGATCCCCGGCCAGGCGCCGGCAGCGCTGCCGTGAACGCTTTGTACACGGTTCCTTCAGGCTTCGACGTCTCGGGCAACGGTTTCGCCGGCGCCTTCGGAACCGGAGAGAACTGGATGGATGGATGGACCAACTTCGATCCGCAGAACACGGTATACTGATCGCACCGTCGGCCGCTCGAAGGCCGCTCATAGGTAAACCGCATAGCGGCCGATGGCCGCTATGCGGTTTACCGTTCCGGAGAGAATCGGGAAAGCGGCCGAACGTCTCTATTCCCGATGCGGAAGTACGATCCGATTCGCAGGATATCAACTCGGAGAGCCTTTGCCCGGTTACGACGGCAACGTCTCGTCCGGACACACGAAGCCCCGTGCCGCTCGAGGTTCCAGAGCTCGGATGAGAGAAGTCCGGACCCTCGGTGAATGTGTGCGCACGGGGCTCGTATGGCCAAATTCCGCAGACGAACGCGCCGCCATCGGGAATCCCTACGGAACAGTCTATTCAATAATCGAGCCTTTCTGCTCTCGGCATTCCGATTTTTTATCGCGCGGGCAGACGAGGCCCTATCACCCGCCTCCAGCCGCGCCTTCGGGACGCAAACTCTCGTCTCGGAAATTGCCGAACAATCGGGTCGCCGGCCGGGCGCTCCCTCCCCCGCACTACATCGCCAAAGCCGTCCGGTACGCCGTGCCATCGACAGGATAGCCCCGATTCCGTCATCCGCGACCGCGCCTTCGCAGACCGGCTTCGGGTCGAGCCGGCACAGTAAACCTCTCGGGTTCCTGCCGCATCTGTCCGCGCGACAGAAAACCGAATCCGGGACATCGGGCCGGCCGGTGGGCGAAACCGGTCCGGCCAAACGCCTATTTTCCTCGACAGCCCGAACTACCCCGCTCCGACGCGTAACCTCTCCCCCGAGACTTTTCCTCCCATGCGTCCCGCGTCCTCGAATACGCGTCGACAGCCGATGCGGCAGACCGTTGACGCCGGACAATAAATGACCCGGACTTGCCTTGCCCGTTCCCAAGATCGTCAACAAATCGATCGCTCAACCTGTCATAAATCTTAAGAACGAACGAGGCAAGCCCGGGTCATTCTGCATGACAACATACCCGGCGGCAGTCCGCCCGAATTATCCGAGATAGGACTTGAGCAGCTTGCTCCGCGTACTGTGACGCAGCCGGCGGATCGCCTTTTCCTTGATCTGGCGTACCCGCTCGCGGGTAAGGCCGAACTTCTCGCCGATCTCCTCGAGCGTCATCTCGGAACATCCGATTCCGAAAAAGTATTTGATGATATCCCGCTCGCGGTCGGTCAGCGTCGACAGGGCGCGCTCGACTTCCGTGCCGAGCGACTCGTTGATCAGTCCCCGGTCGGCGATCGGCGAATCGCTGTTGACCAGCACGTCGAGCAGACTGTTGTCCTCCCCGTCCGAGAAAGGCGCGTCGACCGAGACGTGACGGCCCGATACGCGCAGCGTGTCGGTCACTTTCTCCTTCGGCAGATCGAGCTCGTCGGCCAGTTCCTCGGGCGAGGGCGTGCGTTCGTGCTCCTGCTCGAAACGGGCGAAGGCCTTGTTGATTTTGTTCAGCGACCCCACCTGGTTCAGCGGCAACCGCACGATCCGGCTCTGTTCGGCCAGCGCCTGAAGGATCGACTGGCGTATCCACCATACGGCGTACGAAATGAACTTGAATCCCCTCGTCTCGTCGAACTTCTCGGCGGCCTTGATCAGCCCGAGATTTCCCTCGTTGATCAGATCGGGCAACGACAAGCCTTGGTTCTGATACTGTTTCGCAACAGAAACGACGAACCGCAGGTTGGCGCGTGTCAGTTTTTCGAGCGCTTCCTTGTCGCCCTTCTTGATCCGCTGCGCCAGATCGACCTCTTCCTCCACGGTGATCAAATCCTCCTTACCGATCTCCTGCAGATACTTGTCCAGCGACGCGCTCTCGCGATTGGTAATGGATTTGGTGATTTTTAATTGTCTCATGTTATCCCTTTCGTTGTTACGTGTCTTCCGCCTTCGAGAGGAAAGATTGTCCGGCCTCCTTATTCCGGAGGCCGGACAACCCCTCGCAGGGCAATCACCGGGGATGACTTCGGCCGCTTACTTGACGGTAGGCGAGTAGGCCACCACACGACCGTCGGGATATACGCCCTCGATATATTCGATCTTCGACGTGATCCGGTTCAGATCGCCGATCGAGCGAACGGGACGATCGTTGATGTTCGTGATGATATAGCCTTTGCGAATCCGCGCGCTTTCGAGTATGCCGCCCGGCTCGATACCTACCACTTGCACGCCTCCGCCGATCTTCAGCGCCTTCTTGGTCCGCTCGGACACCTCAGCGAACTGACCTCCCAGCGCGTCGTATGCCGAAACGATATCCTTGGTGATTACCTCGGTGTTGCCTGCCTTATTACGCAGGACGACCTCGATTTGTTTCACGTCCGAGCCTTTTTTTACTCCGACCGTCACCTTATCGTTAGGCCGATGCTTGGCGATCTCCTCGGAAAGCTGGGCCGAACCGTCTATCTTGATGCCGTTGATCTCGACGATCACGTCGCCCGAGCGAATGCCGGCCGCATGGGCCGCCCCTTCCGGATCGACTTCGGCGACATAGATTCCGCCCGGCTCCTGAATGCCGGTTTTCTTACCCTCCTCCGTCTCGAGGAACTCTTCGGTCAGCGGAATATACTGAATGCCGAGCATCGCGCGCTGCACGACTCCGTGCTCCTTCAGGTCGACGACCACTTTCTTGACGATCGACGTCGGAACGGCGAACGCATAGCCGATGTAAGTGCCGCTGCGCGACTGGATCAGCGTATTGATGCCTACCAGCTCACCTTTCGTGTTGACCAGCGCGCCGCCGCTGTTGCCCGGATTGACCGCTGCGTCGGTTTGGATGAACGACTCGAGGCTGAACTGGCTCGGCAGCGCCTTCAGGCTACGGCCTTTGGCGCTCACGATGCCGGCCGTAATCGTGCTGCGCAGGTCGAACGGGCTGCCGATGGCGAGCACCCACTCGCCCAGACGCAGGTCGTCCGAATTGCCCATCGGGATCGTAGGCAGGTCCGTCGCGTCGATCTTAATGAGCGCCACGTCGGTCGTCGGGTCGGTCCCGATCACCTTCGCGTCGAACGAACGGTTGTCGTTCAGCGTTACGCGCAGTTTCGTGGCGTTTTCCACGACATGGTTATTCGTGACGATATACCCGTCGGGGCTGATGATCACGCCCGACCCGCCGCTCTTACGCTCGCGCGGCTGCTGGGGCTGCTGCTGATACCCTCGGGGCATGCCGAAGAATTCGAAAAATTGCTCGAATCCGCCTCCCCCGCTGTAATAGTCGTTCTCGACCTCCTGCGTATTGACGATATTGACGACGCCTTTCACCGCATTCTCGGCGGCATACGTCAGATCGGGATAGCTCCCCGGCTCGTAAGAAGTGAAATGCGTACCCACGTTCGAAGCGAACTCGGTCGAAGGAGCGGCATAGGCCTCGCCCTTCTCGGTCGCCCGGGCCACGCTGTAGGCAGTCGCTGCGCCGGCGGCCATCGAGGCGGCCAGCATGCCTGCAAATAACAGAACCTTTCTCATAGAAATAAGTGTTAAAATTATTAAAATAAAAAAGGTAAAATCAATTCATTTCGGTTCGAATTTTCGTTTTCCGGCAGGCGGCTTTCCCGTTTCGACATACGTTCGGGCCAGCCGCCCCCGTCTTTTTTCCGGCCCGCAGAATCCATACCAGACTCGGCAAGGAAAATTTCCGGGACACAATACAAACTCCGAAAGAGCCGCCCGTATTGTGTATCATCTTGTTTTTTTACCGTTTTCAGCCCCCGCCCTCCGTGACAGAAAACTGCTTCCGGTCTTGTGAGGCAATACCGAGCCGCCCAAGGAAATGTCCGGATTCCCCCCGCCACGATACCGGCAGCGACGGTCCTAACCTAATAAATTAAAGGAGCGGCCCCCCGGAAAAAGCGCGGCGCCCGCATCGGGCCGTCTGAACCGATCCGGCCGAACGGGCGACGACAAGAGCCGCCCCTGCTCGGGAACGGCTCCTGATCATGCGTTTCTATGGCCGTAGGCTATTTCAGCCCGAACTTCTTGCGGATCGCGTCGACGGCGTCGAGCTTCTCCCAGCCGAAGAACTCGATCTCCTTCTGCACCGGCTTGCCGCCCTCGTAAACGGTCTCCACCTTTTTATAAGGACGGTTGCCGAAATGGCCGTACGAGGCCGTAGCCTCGAAAATCGGATTACGCAGACCGAACCGCTCGACGATCTTGGCCGGGCGCAGGTCGAACAGCTTCGCTACGCGGCTCGCGATCTCGCCGTCGGAGAGCCCCAGCTTGCCCGTACCGCGCGTTTCGACGTACACGCTCAGCGGCTCGGCGATCCCGATCGCATAGGCCAGCTGAACGAGCACCTCGTCGGCGACGCCGGCAGCGACCATGTTCTTGGCGATATGCCGCGCCGCATAGGCCGCGCTGCGATCGACCTTCGAACTGTCCTTGCCCGAGAAGGCCCCGCCGCCGTGCGCGCCCCGGCCGCCGTAGCTGTCGACGATGATCTTGCGGCCCGTCACGCCCGTATCGCCGTGAGGCCCCCCGATCACGAACTTGCCGGTCGGGTTCACGTGCAGGATGTAGTCGTCGCCTATCAGCTCGCTCAGGCGGTCGCCGGCGCGCTCCAGCCGCGCCTTGGTTCGCGGAATCAGGATGGTTCGCACGTCCTCGCGGATCTTGTCGCACATGGCCTTCTCCGCCGCCTTCTCGCCTCCGGCCTGCTCCGGCGTGACGAACTCGTCGTGTTGCGTCGAAACGACGATCGTATGCACGCGCTTCGGACGATTGTCATCGCCGTACTCGATCGTCACCTGGCTTTTCGAGTCGGGCCGCAGATAGGTCATCACCCGGCCCTCGCGCCGAATGGCGGCCAGTTCTTTCATCAGCACATGCGAGAGAATCAGCGAAGCCGGCATCAGCTCACGGGTCTCGGAGCAGGCGTACCCGAACATGATGCCCTGATCGCCGGCTCCCTGCAGCTCCTCGCTCTCTCGCACGACGCCCTGATTGATGTCGGGCGACTGCTCGTGAATGGCCGACAGCACGCCGCACGAGCTGCCGTCGAACTTGTAGTCGCTTTTCGTGTAGCCGATCCGATTGATCACGCGCCGGGCCACCTCCTGTACGTCGACATAGGCCTCCGAGCGCACCTCGCCCGCCACGACGACCAGTCCCGTCGTACAGAGCGTTTCGCAGGCTACCTTCGAATGATTGTCATGACGAAGAAACTCGTCGAGAATCGCATCGGAAATCTGGTCCGATACCTTGTCGGGATGTCCCTCGGACACCGACTCGGACGTAAACAAAAATCCCATTTTTTAAAATTTTAGCGTATGACTTTAAACAATGGGAAAAACTCAGCTGTCGGATAGGAGAAATACTGTTTTTAGCATTTTTTTCCGTGGTTGCAAGCGGCCAAATCTTTCCACAAACGGTCCGGCGCATGCCGTCCCGAGCCGCAAAGATAGCATATTTTCGGAAGAATGGCATCCGAAACTCGAAATATCTGTCTTATCCGAAAAAGCGGCGCATTCTCAGAACGGATAGCCCACGCCGAAATTGAGCGTCGTATTCTTCAGCCGGAAATGCTGAATCCAGCGCTCCCCGGCCGGTTCGTTCGGATTGTGGAGCTTGATGCCCCAGTCGAGACGGAAGACGAAGAAGCCGAAATCGAAGCGCGCGCCGAGACCGGTATTGAATCCGAGCTGCTTGTAGAACCGGTCGATTTTGAACCGGGTCTCTTCCGTGCCGCCCTGATTCATGAACCAGATGTTGCCCAGATCGAAGAACAGCGCACCCTGCAGAATGCCCCAAACCGGGAAACGGGCCTCGAGGTTGGTCTCGAGCTTGAAATTGGCCAGCTGGCTCGGATAGTCCGAGAAGTCGCGCTTCGGGTCGCCGCCGGGACCGAGCGTGCGGGCCAGCCAGCCGCGCATGCTGTTGCTGCCGCCGCAATAGAACAGCCGTTCGAACGGGATCGAGCTCGAATTGCCGTAGGCGTAGCCCCATCCGCCGTAGAACCGGTATACGATGCTTACCTTGGGAGCCAGCACGAATTTCTTGGCGATGTTCGCGTCGATACGGAAATACTGGGCGTATCGGATGCCGAACAGGCGATGGTAGGGCTCGCCGTCCGCAAGCCTCTCTTTCGAGCCGAACAACCGGCTCAGACCGTCGATCAGGTTGCCGTTCGTCTCGAAGTTGAAGCGCATCATCAGCGAGCTCCGGTCGACGCGACGGCTCTGATTGTTGAAAATATACGATCCGGAGAGCCCGGCGATCAGCTGCGAGGTGTAGCTGTTGCGCAGATAGGGGTTTTTCAGGCTGTTCAGAAAGGCCGAGTCGACCTGACGGAGTTTCACGACGCTGATGTCGGCCGGACGCAGCACGAACGAGCTGTTGCGCCCCTTGCCCCACGAATAGCCCCAGACGGCGCTGGCCAACGCCCGATGATAATAGGGGCGGCGCTGCACGCTGTACGAAACCTCGACTTTCGTACGCGGATCGACAGCCCGGTTATAGCGATTCACCCGCAGCGGAGTAATCAGGCGCGGGAACGAGAAGGAGGTCGTGACGCCCAGCTCGAACGAGTTGCGCTTGGTTTTCACGCGCGTGAATTCATACCCGCCGCGCACGCTTACGTCGAACAGCTCCACGCCTCGGAACAGATTGCGGTTCTGGTAGCCGAGCGTCGCGGTCAGCCCGAAGTAGTCCGACGAGGTGGTTCCCTCCAGCTCGACCGAGTAGCTTTGCCTCAGCGCAGGCGTGCAGAGGATGTTGCAGTCGAGATACCGTTCCGAGGAATAGGCGACGGCCGAAGTGTCGGTCGCGGCGCCGGGGCCGCCGATATAAGTGACCGGACTGTCCCGGCCGGCCGAGTCGGACGCTTCCGAAAAGAGCACGCTGGCGCTTTTGTAGTATCCCAGCCGCATGATATTCTCATAAGTTCTCTTGACGTCGCTCTCGTTGTACAGCGCATTCGGATAAAGATTCACGGTACGGCGGAGAATCGAGGAGCGGACTTTCGGACGGGCGTCGTAAACGATTTTCAATCCCCTGTAGAGAGTCGTGTCGAGCCGCGAATTGTACAGGCTGTCGCTCACCGCCTTCGCCGGGTCGTATCCCGGAAAGACATAGATATCGCGCAGGCGGTATACTCGATTCTCCTCAACGATCGGCTCCCCCTCGGGCGTATAGCCTGCCATATAGGGCTTGACGACCATCGTCAGGTCGATCGTGCGGTCGCCGGCGGTCGAATCGGCGACATACTCGATGTTGTTGATCGAGAAGTTGTAGTATCCCCGGTTCTTCAGGAACGACGCGATGCGCGACCGTTCGTCGTTGAGCACGTTGCCGTCGAAAATGCCGCCGGTACGGAGCAGCGAGGAAGCCGTATCGCTCAGGACGACCGGCCGCAGCGACCGGTCGCGGAAGCGATAGCCGATCTTTCCGATCCGGTACGGATCGCCCTGACGGGCGAAGTAGGTGACGCGGGCCCGCTTGCCGGCCGTGTCGACACGGAACCATGCCTCGGACTGCAGAAAACCCTTGCCGTCCATGTAGATCTTCATCGCCTGAGAGGAACGGGCCGTCAGCGACGAGTCGAGCAGTACGGGCGCTTTCCCGATCTTGCGCTTGAAGCGGTTCCACCATGTGTTCTTCCGTTTCGGGTTGGAGGAGTTATACGCCCAAAGGTAAAAGTTCGTTCCCAACAGGCGTTGCGTGGGATGCTGGCGAACGAACTCCTCCAGATCGGCCTTCGTGACGCGTTCCTGCTTGGAAAGCTCGCGGTTGCGCTCGATCCGGATGTCGTTGCGGGTCAACAGGTAACTCCCCTGCGGGACATGCTTCGTCACGCTGCATGCCCCCGCGAGCCAGCAGCATGCGACCGCCGCGGCGAACCTCGCGCATCGCCTCGCTCCCCGATATATTCTCCCCTGTGGTTCCGGCACGCCTTTCTTCCTCCGATTTATTTCGCCAGCTTGAACCTGATCCGCAACACGCCGTCGGCCCAGTCGCTCGAAACGATCGCCACGGACGGAATCTCGCTCGTGTTGCTTACGTGTTTTCCGATGCAGGGACAGCTGTCGAAAGAACCGATATGGACGATCCGGACTTCGGTCGCCCCTTCGGGCAGCCGCGACAGGTCGTAACGCTTCCGCGCCTCATCGACCGGAACGATTTCGGCACGCACGTCCGCGCCCGAGGCGATCTGTTCGTTGACCGTCCGCTCGATTCGTTCCAGTTCGTCGGGCGTCAGGCCGCGCTCGCAGCGAAAGTCGCATTTCGACTTCTTCCTTTCGATATGGGTCGTGAACGCGCGCCCGCAGCCGAGCATGCGGACGACCGCTCCGCCGATCAGGTGCTCGGCCGTATGCATGGACGGATACTCCTCCTTGTTATGGACGCTCGCCTTGGACTCTTCCATCGTATCGCTTCATTTTGACAAAACCGCGTCTCGCCGTCCCCTGCCCGATACGGCGTACGATTCCGGCGCAAAGATAAGACTTTGCGCCGGGAACGGCTCCCCTGAAAAATCATTTCCAGTTCCGGAGCCCTTCCGACCGCCTATGCCAGACGGAACTTGACGAATTCGCCTTCGAGGCAGAACGCACCCTCGCCCGGAGTAAACTTGATCAGACAATAATTCGCATCGGACGGCCCGCCGGGAAAATGCGCCT
>OJPD01001143.1_pt1 | contig 14929 bp, 10 predicted proteins | sample 1598371 | NCBI WGS metagenome assembly OJPD01 (sample SAMN03922478, study PRJEB24848) | human gut metagenome | isolation source: stool sample | host: Homo sapiens | place: Germany | collected 2010-11
TCTACACACTGCATATCGTCGGCAGCGTCAGATGTGTATAAGAGACAGATTTTCAAGAATTCAGTTTACACCAGATCTGCTTCCTTCAGATATTACAGGTGTGCATGTGTTTAACCAGAAAGAGGGTGAATTCGTATTCAGAAGAGGTCCGGTATTCGCTAATGTTATTCTTGCAGATGAGATTAACAGGGCAACACCTAGAACACAATCAGCATTGCTTGAATGTATGGAGGAACATCAGGTTACTGTGGATGGTGAATATTCTAAGTTAGAAGAACCATTTGTTGTAATTGCAACACAGAATCCTATTGAGACAGCAGGAACTTATCAGCTTCCTGAGGCACAGCTTGACAGATTCCTTATGAAGATTAACATGGGTTATCCAGAGAAAGATGATGAGGTACTTATTCTTAACAGATTCTTAAAAGAAGATCCTTCTAAAGAACTTTCAACAGTTGCAACATGTGAAGATATTGTTGCAATGAAAGAAGATGCGAAAAATGTATATGTTCACCCGGTGCTTATTGATTATATTGTTGAACTGGCAAGGATGACAAGACAGCAGGATAATGTATCAATCGGTGTAAGTCCGAGAGGAACTCTTGGTATGCTAAATGCGGCGAGAGCATATGCGTATGTTGCAGGCAGAGATTATGTTGTACCAGAGGACATCAAGATACTTGCACCTGTAGTATGGGCACACAGAATTGTGTTACAGACAGGTTACATGAATATGGATAATAAAGAACAGATTATAGAACATGTTGTTAATAACACAGCAGTTCCTACTGAAGATTGGAAAAGATAATGAATGTATTATTGATGCTTATTGGTGTACTTATAGTATATCTGGCAATTAAGCTTGTATTTCGTTATAACTGGAATAAGGGGCTGGGTGTCGCTCTTGAATTTGAGAAAAAGCATGTTGTAAATGGCGAAACAGTTAATGTTGTTGAGGTTATATCCAACGAAAAACGTCTGCCGCTGCCATGTGTGAATCTTAAGTTTCAGGTGGACAGGGAACTTGAATTTCCTGGAACAGATACTAATTCAAGTGTGTCGGACCTTACATACCGCAATGATGTGTTCTCATTTCTGGCTAATCAGAGAATTACAAGAAGAATTCCTGTTAAATGCAATCACAGAGGTGTGTTCAAAATATCAGGCGTACAGCTTACATTTGCCGGACCATTTATGAATGAGATTAATGTTCTCAAAGTGGGTAGTACCTGTGAGATAACAGTTTATCCTAAGACTGTGGATAGTAAGAGATTCAGCTTTATAAGAAGCAGAATATCAGGAGAAGCAGAACGTAAGAAATATATGCTTGAAGATCCATTTGTGTTCAGAGGAATAAGAGATTATACAAGCAACGACAGCCTAAAGAATGTGAACTGGAAGGCAACAGCGAGAACAGGTAATCTGTGTGTTAATGAATATAATGAGTCAGTCAGCCGTAATGTATGTATTCTTCTTAATCTTGAGGATGATGGAATGCTTACATATGATTCGGTTAATGAAGAAGCAATAAGTCTTGCAGCTTCTGTGGCGGAAGAATTCATCAGACAGGGAATTAATGTCTCGCTTATTAGTAATGCATGTGATGTTGACACAAAGGAAGCAGTTGGTATAAGAGAAGGAGCAGGAGTTGGACATCTTGGAAGTATTAATACTGTACTTGCAAGAATGGATTTAAAGCTTGAAAAAGAAGAGTTTGCAGCGCTTATTAACAGAACATTTATAGAAAATGTTTCTGTCCAGAGTAGTGACAACAGTGTATATGTTGTTATATCAGCGAGCAGAAGAAAGAAGCTGCAGCAGACTATGCAGAAGTTTGAGAAAAAGTATGGACAGGTTATATGGATTGTTCCATATATGACTGGTGGAGAATACAGCCTTGATTATTGTGGTATCAGACCAGAGGGCTGGGAAGTGAAATAAGTTTATCAGGAGATAACATATGAATGAGTCGGGACAAGTTTATAATTATAATAAACTGAGAACACTAAGAACATTGACAGATATAATAAGCCAGTGTATTGTAGCGTTCGCATTTTCTGCATTTGTTATATTGGGACTTACGAATAAATCTGACAGTTATATTATTGCAACACTGCTTATGGCAGTTCCGGTTATTATAACTTATGCGGCAAGAAAGAATATACATAAGAATTTTCTATTTATGCTGATTCATGCTGCTTTGCTTATAACAGCCATTATAATTGGTAATGGAGATGCAGAGTCTACAGCATATTTTGTAAGTGTACTTGCTGTGTGTATAAGGTCTGTAAGCATAAGAGTGGCTAATGCAAGAAAAACTGAATATATGAATGAACCGCTTTATGGGAATCAGTTTGCTGATGTAACTCAGGAAGACAAGAAAGCTGCCTTGCAGGCAGGAGAGAGAATGTCACCTCTGTATTGTCTGGTTATGGTCGCAGGAAGTCTTTATGGCGGTTCAGCAGGCAACAGACTGCTTGTTAACTATGAAACAGTATTATTTGTGCTGTTTGTTCTGCTTGCTTTTCTTGCTAACCAGTTAAAAGAGCTTAATTCTCTGTTTATAAGTAATGCTGGCAAATCAGAATTTCCTGCTGAGAGAATTACAGGAATTAACATGATAATGGTCATGGTTGTGTCAGGACTTATGATTCTTGGCATGATTCTGTTCTATAGTGGGGATTATGGCAATATATTTACACTGATTGGTTCAGGTTTTGTAGCAGTTGTAAGGATAGTGCTGAAGCTGTTCTTAAGACTTATAAGAGAGAAAGAAGAAGTCTCTACGATGCCCGAAGATTCCGTGAATCCAGTCACTGATGATGATGTGGTAAATGGAGATAACGACCTTGCATTTACTGATAATCCTGTTATGAGTGCATTATTTACAGCATTTGCAATAGTTCTTGTAATTGCACTTGTTGTATTTATTGTCTATATGATTATCAGATATGCCAAGAATTTCAAAAAGTCACAGGATAATAATGGTGATGAGATTGAATTCATTGGCAATGACAGAAGAACAGAAGCAAGGATAAAGAGACGTCAGAGAGCAGAAGAAGCTAAGAATATGCCTGTTAATATGCAGTACAGGAAGGCATTCAGAAAAGCAGCAATAAAATCATCAAAGGCAGCCAGGGATTCGGATGGTAAATCACTTGAAAATATGCAGCCACAGGATATAACAATAAACAGAATAACTGACGATGCTGATGCTGCAGACAGAATTACAGCAAGTTATGAGAAAGCAAGATATTCTGATAAGAATATTTCCAAAGAAGAACTTGAATTTATGCTTGACTTTATAAAAAATGACAAGTATAATAAGCGTACATAATAAGTAAATGCTGTGAAGAGGACTATTAGATAGGAACCAGAGTCAGAGAACTGCCGGGTGGTGCGAGGCAGTCGAAGGAACTTATTGAACTCGCCTTGGAGCTGCTACCTGAAATCATTATGAGAAGTAGGAGTAGCCGGAAGCCAACCGTTATAGTGGACAGAATATAATGCAGCACATTTGTTGTACGTATTCAGTGAGTGCATAGCATAGCTATGAAGAAGAGTGGTAACGCGTGAGATTTATCTTTCGTCTCTTTGGGTGGAATTGCCCATGGACGAAAGATTTTTTTTATGCTTATCTTTAAGGAAGCCTTTACTTATTAACAATACATATTTATATTTTCAGGAGGTTTTAGGAATGTTTGATTACAGACAGTATGAAAGAGGCTATTTTATGCCACCAGTTAAGTGCAATGACTGGGTTAACAAGGAGTATGTTGATAAGGCACCAATCTGGTGTTCGGTTGATTTAAGAGATGGTAACCAGGCTCTTGTTGAACCTATGAGTCTTGATGAAAAGCTTGAATTCTTCCAGATGTTAGTTGAAGTTGGATTTAAAGAAATTGAAATTGGTTTCCCTGCAGCTTCTGAGACAGAATATGAGTTCTGCCGTACACTTATTGAGAAGAATATGATTCCTGATGATGTTACAATCCAGGTTCTTACCCAGGCAAGACCACATATTATTAAGAAGACATTTGAAGCCGTAAAGGGTGCTCCGAGAGCAATAGTTCATGTATACAATTCTACTTCATTAGCACAGAGAGAACAGGTATTCAAGAAGTCTAAGGAAGAAGTTAAGCAGATTGCTATTGAAGGTGCTAAGTTATTAAAGGAACTTGCTGAAGCTGATGGAGGAAACTTCCTTTTTGAATACAGTCCAGAGAGCTTTACAGGAACAGAACCAGAGTATGCACTTGAGGTATGCAACGCTGTTGTTGATATCTGGCAGCCAACACCTGATAAGAAATGTATCATCAATCTTCCTGCTACAGTTGAGATGTCACTTCCACATGTATTTGCAAGCCAGATTGAATATATGTCTAAGTACATGCACAACAGAGAAAATGTTATTATTTCTCTTCATCCACATAATGACCGTTCGACAGGTGTTGCTGATGCAGAGTTAGGACTTCTTGCAGGAGCAGACAGAATTGAGGGAACACTTTTTGGTAATGGTGAGAGAACAGGTAATGTAGATATTATTACACTTGCGATGAATATGTATATGCAGGGTGTTAATCCTGAACTCAATCTTTCTGATATGCCACATCTTGCAGAAGTATTTGAAAGACTTACACAGATGAAGATTGATGACCGTCATCCATGGTGCGGTAAGCTTGTATTTGCAGCTTTCTCAGGTTCACATCAGGATGCTATATCTAAGGGAATGCATTACAGAATTGAAAATGATCCTAATAAATGGACAGTTCCATATCTTCCAATTAATCCGGAAGATGTAGGACGTACATATGATTCAGATGTTATAAGAATTAATAGCCAGTCTGGTAAGGGTGGTGTTGCTTATGTTCTTGAACATAACTATGGAATGATTGTTCCTAAGGCTATGAGAGAAGATCTGGGTTATGCTGTTAAAGATGTATCGGATGTTAATCATAAGGAGCTTTCAGCAGATGAAGTTCTTGAAATATTTGAGAAGAGATATAAGAAATACACACCAGTATTCAAGATTTCTGAAGTACATTTCAAGCAGATTAATGGAATCCAGACTGTTGTGACTATTGATGAGAATGGTAAGAAATGCAATGTTGAAGATGGCGGTAATGGTCGTCTTGATGCTGTAAGTAATGCTCTTGCCAGTCACTTTGGAAAGCCTTGTGATATCTTCTGTTATGAAGAACATTCATTAAAGAAGGGCTCTGATTCTAGTGCCATTGCATATGTTGGTATTACAGGAGAGGATGGAAAGAATTACTTTGGTATTGGTATTGACCATGATATCATCAGAGCTTCTATTGATGCGTTAGAGTCAGCTATGAACAGAAGCCTTGAAGCATAATATTTAAATTGAATAATGTGTAATATAACCCATGTCCGGAACGTATACTAGAATGATACTGATTCAGGATATGGGTTGTTTTATTAATGTAGAATAAAAAACCCCCAAAAAGGGGGAAGCAGTACTTTGGTACTAATGCTATTATACGCTGAGAGAGGGAAATATAGTTAAGGGGAAACTATTGGTTCAGACATTTTTGGAGGGATAGTAATGCTTTTTAGAAAACGATTAAGTGGTTTGGATGCAAAGATTAAGAAAACTGCAGTTGGCGTTCTTTTGGTTGCAATAGTTGCAGGTTCTGTGTTTGCTGGTACGTCTTTAAGAGCTGGCGCATATTCAAAAACACAGGATGTCCTTAATGAATTATTAGGAGTAGCAAAACCTTACGGTGTAGTTGCTGAAGAATTTAAGAATGGTAATCACAATCAGACATGTTTCGCGACTAACAAGCTTGTAATAACAGATCAGTGGATGAGTGCATGGCTTGATATGAGCGTTGGAACAACATATATCAAGAGTTTTGATAATTCTGGTTCATCAGAGGTTAATGTGGATAGGAATGCATTTAATAATCTTGTACTTGGAACTGATTATGATTATGAACCCAGAGAGAATAAATATTATATTAAGGATGCTGACGGAAAAAGAACAGGTGCTGTTATTAATGTTGCTAACTGCAAGGATACAATCAATGTTTATTATGCAGAGGATTATATGGATGTAACTGCAGCACTTGATAATGTATACGATAATTTCAAGGCGTATGCAGATACACCAGATTCGGAGGCTGATATAGTTATTGGTGCTTATGATGATAGAAAGATTGATCTTGCTTCATTTAAGAATAAGCAGATTGTAGTGGTAAATATGTATGCTAATAATTATATTGACTGGCAGGGAAAAGAAGTTTCATCTTATTATGGAGAAGGACAGCTCAACATAACAAATAAAGCACAGGGACAGTTTGTTATCATTAATCTGCTTGGCGGTGATGGTGATGCAGACATTAAAAGATTCAGCATTAATGGAAAGAATACAGGCGGATTAACAGATGTTGATGTATCAGACACGGTTATTTTCAATGCTGTTAATGTAACTGGTAATATTAATATAGGTGAGGTATGTGGTATAGTTGTTGCACCAAAAGCAGATATTACCTTAACATCTACATGTAATGGAAGAGCAATTTCTAAGTCATTTGTTAATGTCAATGGACAAATGCATTTTATATCAGATAATCAACAGCAGGAGACGACACAAAAGGAAACAACATCTGTAGCACAGTCTTCAGCAGAAACAACAAAGTCAGAAGAGACAACAACTGCACAGGAAACAACAAAGTCAAACGAGACAACAACTGCACAGGAGACAACAAAATCAAACGAGACAACAACTGCGCAGGAGACAACAAAATCAAACGAGACAACAGTTGCACAGGAGACAACAAAGTCAAACGAGACAACAAAGTCAAACGAGACAACAGTTGCACAGGAGACAACAAAGTCGAATGAGACAACAGTTGATGCTGGTAAGGAAACTAAGCCGACAAAACCAGAATCAAACGAAACAACAGCTGTTAATGAGACAACAAAGTCAAATGAAACAACAGTAGATTCTAATAAACAGACAAAAGAACATACAACTTCATCAACCCAGGTCACAAAGAAGACTGGTGAAGTTGCAGGAGATGAAGAATTAGTTACAGGAAAAGAAGATGAGACTGTTGATGGCTCAAGAGTCAGAAAGACTGGTGAAGTTGCGGCTGATGAAGAGGTTGTAAAGACTGGTGACAATAATCATGTATGGGTATATATTGTGATTCTTGTAGCAGCAGCTGTTATTTCTGGAACTGTTATTGTGATAAGCAAAAAGAGCAATAAAAGCAATAAAAGATAATAAATGTTAATGATATCAGAGAGGCACAGCAGTAATGTTGTGCCTTTTTTATTGGGGGTGGTATTGAAGCGCTCTGCTTTTTTATGCTATAATGCAATATGTATGAGTCGAAGTAGGCTTTGAACACAAAATACAGTGAAGAACAAGGAGATGGAAGTTTTATGAAACATTTGATACTTGCATCGGGTTCACCAAGACGAAGAGAATTAATGAGTCAGGTAGGACTTGATTTTACTGTTGTTACAAGTGATGCAGATGAGAATATTAGAGAGATGGAGCCTGAAGATTATGTAAGAGAATTATCTTCTATTAAGGCACAGTCTGTATTAGAGCAATATGCAGATAAAGATGATTCTGTAATCGTTATAGGTTCAGATACTATTGTTTACCATAAAGGAGAGATTCTTACAAAGCCTAAGGATGAAGAGGATGCATTCAGAATTCTTAAGTCTTTAGAAGGTCAGATACATCAGGTGTATACAGGTGTAACTATATGCAGCGCACATAAGAATGTAAGTTTTTATGAAAAGACTGATGTGTGGGTATATGATATGACTGATGAGGAAATCAGGGATTACATAAGCACAGGAGAGCCTATGGATAAGGCTGGTGCATATGGTATTCAGGGAAAATTCGCAGCATACATTAAGGGTATTGAAGGCGACTATAATAACGTTGTCGGTCTGCCTGTTGCAAGACTTGTACATGAGCTTAAAACATTTTAAGGAGAAAATATATGGTTAAATTCGTAGCAAGTGACCTTGATGGGACATTGCTTCTTAACGGAGCACAGAGCGTCGACGAATCTGCTATACAGTACATCAATAAACTTGTTGACAAAGGTGTTATATTTGCACCGGCTAGTGGCAGGCAGATAACGAGTCTTAAGAGACTTTTTGGGGCTGTCAGTGATAAGCTTGCATATATTGCAGAGAATGGTGCACTTGTGGAATACAAGGGTGAAACTATTGGAAAGACTGCGATGGATAGGAAGCTTGCGTTAGAGATAATTGAGGATGTAATTGAACAGCCTAATTGTGAGGTGCTTGTATCAGGAGAACATACGGCATATATTAAGCCTAAGTCTCAAGAATATTATTACAGGATGACCAAGGTGGTCAATTATCATACTACATTAGTTGATAAGTTCACAGACATTGACGAGGATATATTAAAGATTGCTGTGTGTGATATGTCGGGAATTAAGAATTCTAAGGAGCATTTTATTAATAAATGGAGTGATAAGGCTTCAGTACTTGTATCGGGAGAACTTTACTTAGACCTTATGGATACTAATGTCAATAAGGGTAGAGGAATTGAGCAGATACAGAAATATTTCAGCTTAAAACCCGAAGAATGTATGGCATTTGGTGACAACTATAATGATATTGCAATGCTTGACAGGGTGTATTACTCATATGTTATGGAGAAAGCTGTAGATGATGTTAAGAAACATGGGCGTTTCGTAACGGGATGGGTAGAAGGAACATTAAGAGAGCAATTTAAAGAGATAAGATAAGGAGATTTAAGTTATGGATAAACATATTGATGAGTGTGCAAAGATATTTTTAAGAGACCAGAAACAGCTTTTCGATGAGCCTGTTGCATATGATTTAGAGGAAGCTAAGGAATTCTTAGAGGACTGTATGGCGGTATACTGCAAGGATATTAAAGAATTAAGAGAAGTGATGGATGATGAGGGAATGGATGTATCTGACTTAAGCAATGATGAGCTTCTTGAGCAGTTAGAAGTATTCAGGCTTGATAATGGCGGATATTTCTTCGTGGAAGGATAGTACAGATGCGTATAAATGTTGTATGTGTAGGCAAGATTAAGGAAAAGTTTTATACCCAGGCAGTTGAAGAGTATTCTAAGAGACTTTCAAGATACTGTAAGCTTGATATTGTTGAACTACCTGATGAGAAAACACCGGATAATGCAAGTGATATAGTCAATGAACAGATTAAGAATAAGGAAGGGGAGAGAATCCTTTCTGCCATTAAAGATGATGCTTATGTATGTGCACTTGCAATAGAAGGGAAAATGCTTGATTCTGTTGAACTATCAGAAAAGATTGAAAGACTTGGAATAGAAGGAACAAGTAACATAACATTTGTAATAGGAGGCTCTTTGGGACTTGCAGATGCAGTACTTAAGAGAGCTGATTATAAGCTGAGTTTTTCAAGGATGACATTTCCACACCAGCTTATGAGAGTTATTCTTTTGGAACAGATATACAGGGCTTACAGGATTATGAAGAATGAGCCATATCACAAATAATTAAAGAGGATAGAATATGAAAAGAAGAAAAAAACCATTTATTATATTAGCAGTTATTCTTGTTGTAGTTTTATTGGTTGCAGGATATATTAAGTTCTTTAATGGACGTCTGATATATTTCACAACAGGTATGAAGAGCGGTGAGCTTATTAAGACAGCAGGACAGAAGACAACTTATACATGCGAGGCAGATATTCTAATGTCTGATGTGAAGAAGGAATATGAGGAAATGTTTGGCAGTAATATATGGAGAGAGAAAATTGGTGATGCTGATTTTGAAAGCTATATTAAGGACCAGATTAAGAGTAAGTTAATGCGTGTCAAGGCTATGAATGTTAAGGCTAAGGAACGCGGTGTTGTACTTGGAAGAGAAGAAAAAGATTCTGTGGGTAAGGCTGTTGATGCATTTTACAATGAATTAACAGAATCGCAGATAAGCAGTACAGGAATAACTAAGGATAAACTGAATACAATGTTTACTGAATTTGCAATAGCACAGAAACTCTACGATGACCTTACTTCCAGCATGGATATTGAAGTAAGCGCAGATGAGGCAAGAGTTATTGATATCCAATATATTGTATCAGATTCAGAGGAAGATATTAATAAAGCATATAATCTTGTGAATTCAGGAAGTTCATTCTTTGCTGTTGCCAAGGAATACAATGCGGATGGCGAATATGAGTACGAACTGAAACGTAGCGAGATGGATGCAGCATTTGAAAAAGCAGCATTCAATCTGTCTACTGGTGAGATGAGCAGTATAGTTGAGTCAGCAGGCAGATATTACATTATAAGATGTACATCGGATAATGATAAGGCTAAGACAGAGGTTAATAAGTCTGCAATTCTTGAAAAGAGAAAGTTAGAGCAGTTTAATGCTGATTTTGAGAAATATGAATCTAGTATATATATGGAATTTAATAATAGCGAATGGAAGAAATTAAGTATTCAGGATGCGTATACGTTGGGAAGCAGCTTTGAGGATACTTTCAATGCGTATTTTGGAAAGTAAAGAGGAGAGTAATTAATAATGGCAGCTAATAAATATGATGCTAACAGTATATCTATACTGGAGGGCCTTGAAGCGGTAAGAATGAGACCTGGTATGTATATTGGAAGTGTCGGAACAAAAGGTCTTAATCATCTTATATATGAGATTGCGGATAATTCAGTGGATGAACATCTTGCGGGTTTTTGTACACAGATAAATGTAACTCTTAATGATGATGGAACAGCAACTATCAAGGATAATGGACGAGGTATTCCTATCGGAATCCATCCTAAAGCCGGAATACCTGCGGTTGAGGTTGTATTTACAGTACTTCATGCAGGCGGCAAGTTCGGAGATGGAGGATATAAGATATCAGGCGGACTTCACGGTGTTGGAGCGTCTGTAGTTAATGCACTTTCTGTATGGCTTGAGGTTGAGATAAGAGTTGACGGTGGTGTGTACAAGCAAAGATATGAGCGGGGAAAAGCAACAGCACCGCTTGAAAAGATTAGTACATGCAGAAAAAATGATACTGGTACAACTGTTACATTTCTTCCTGATGGAGAAATATTTGAAAAGACAAGATTCAAAGCAGACGCGATAAAGAGCAGGCTTCATGAGACTGCATATCTTAATCCGGGGCTTACAATTGAGTTTGAAGATAAGAGAAAGGGCAGCGAGGATAAGGAAACTTTCCACGAGCCTGACGGACTTAAGGCATATATCAAAGACCTTAACAATGGCAAAGAGACAGTATGCGATATCGTCTACTTTAAGAAGAAGCAGGAAGATATTGAGGTTGAAGTAGCATTTCAGTTTGTTAATGAATTTGAGGAAAATATTCTTGGCTTCTGTAATAACATATACACTCAGGAGGGTGGAACGCATATTACAGGCTTTAAGACCAAATTTACAATGATTATCAACCAGTATGCGAGAGAACTTGGCATCTTAAAGGATAAGGATGCGAATTTTACAGGTCTTGATGTAAGAAATGGTATGACTGCAGTTGTTGCAGTTAAGCACCCTGCACCAAGATTTGAGGGACAGACCAAGACCAAGCTTGATAATCCGGATGCTGGTACAGTTGTTGCAAATGTAACAGGAGACGAGGTACAGCTTTATTTCGACAGACATTTGGACGACCTTAATGCTGTAATTGCATGTGCTGAAAAATCTGCGAAGATACGAAAAGCAGAAGAAAAGGCTAAGACAAATATGCTTACAAAGCAGAAGTTCTCTATAGACAGCAACGGAAAGCTTGCCAACTGTGAGAGCAAGAATCCGGAGGAATGTGAGGTGTTCATTGTTGAGGGAGATTCAGCTGGAGGTTCAGCAAAGACTGCAAGAAACAGAAGAACTCAGGCAATTCTTCCAATCAGAGGTAAGATTCTTAATGTTGAGAAGGCAAGTATTGATAAGGTACTTGCCAATGCCGAGATTAAGACAATGATTAATTCATTCAACTGTGGATTCTTAGAGGGCTACGGTAATGACTTTGATATTAGCAGATTAAGATATAATAAGATTATTATCATGACTGATGCCGATGTGGATGGAGCACATATTGATACACTGCTTCTTACATTTTTCTACAGATTCATGCCTGAGCTTATTAATCAGGGACATGTATATATTGCTACACCACCTCTTTATAAGGTTGTTCCTAAGAAGGGCGAGGGTGAATATCTATATGATGACAAGGCACTTGAGGATTACAGAAAGAAGCATACGTCAGGAACATTTACACTTCAGAGATACAAAGGTCTTGGAGAGATGGATCCTGACCAGCTATGGGAGACAACGCTTAATCCTGAAACAAGAATTTTAAAGCAGGTTGAGATTGAGGACGCAAGGCTTGCAACTGAGGTTACAGCAATGCTTATGGGTACAGATGTACCACCTAGAAGAGAATTTATATATACGCATGCTAATGAAGCTGAGATTGATGCGTAAAAGCTAAAGGAGTAGAAAATGGCTGAGAAGATTATAAGGACTGAGTATTCTGAGGTTATGCAGAAGTCCTATATAGATTATTCCATGAGCGTTATTACAGCAAGAGCACTTCCTGATGTAAGGGACGGTTTAAAGCCGGTACAGAGAAGAGTGCTGTATGCCATGGACCAGTTGGGGCTTAATTACGACAAGCCTCACAGAAAGTCTGCACGTATCGTTGGTGATACAATGGGTAAATACCATCCACATGGTGACAGTTCAATATATGAGACACTCGTTGTACTTTCACAGGATTTTAAGAAGGGTATGGCTCTTGTTGACGGACACGGAAACTTCGGTTCTATCGAAGGTGACGGAGCTGCCGCTATGCGATATACAGAAGCTAAGTTAAAAAAGTTCACACAGGACGTATATCTTTCTGACCTTGATAAAAATGTTGTGGATTTCGTGCCTAACTTTGATGAGACAGAAAAAGAGCCTGAGGTTCTTCCTGTAAGAGTACCTAATCTGCTTGTAAATGGTGCAGATGGTATTGCGGTTGGTATGACAACTAATATCCCTCCACACAATCTTTCAGAGGTTGTTGATGCAGTATGTGCATATATGGATAATGAGGATATCACAACAGACGAGCTTATGCAGCTCTGCCCTGGACCGGATTTTCCTACAGGCGGAATTGTAATTAATAAAAGCGAGCTTGGTGCAATATATGAGACTGGAACAGGTAAGATTAAGTTAAGAGGCAAGGTCGTATTCGAGCCTGCCAAGAACCGTTCTGAGAAGGACAAGCTTGTTATTACAGAGATTCCATATACAATGATTGGTGCTAACATAGGTAAATTTATATCTGATGTAGTAAGCCTTATAGAAACTAAGAAAACTACCGATATTGTCGACATTTCCAATGAATCTTCTAAGGAAGGAATAAGAATTGTCCTTGAACTTAAGAAGAACGCTGATGTCAAGAATCTTGAAAATCTTCTTTACAAGAAGACCAAGTTGGAAGATACATTTGGCGTAAATATGCTGGCTATCGTTGATGGAAGACCTGAGACCTTAGGTATTAAGGATATAATAAAACACCACATTAATTTCCAGTATGAGCTTGCTACAAGAAAGTACACAACACTTCTTGAAAAGGAGAAGGCTAACAGGGAGATTAAGGAAGGTCTTATAAGAGCATGTGATATTATTGACCTTATTATCGAGATATTACGAGGCAGTGCTAATCTTAAGATGGCTAAGGACTGCCTTGTTAATGGTAATGTTGAGGGAATCAAGTTTAAGTCAGAGCAGTCAAAAAAGCAGGCTTCAGGTCTTGATTTTACAGAGAGACAGGCTGGCGCAATATTAGAAATGCGTCTGTATAAGCTGATTGGCCTTGAAATTCTTAATCTTCAGAAAGAATATGATGAATGTGTCAAGAAGATTGAAAAGTATGAAAAGATACTTGGCAGCAGAAAAGAGATGGCTAAGGTTATCAAGTCTGACCTTCTTAATATTAAGAAGGAATATGGTGTTGCAAGAAGAACTGTAATTGAAGACGGAGAAGCTGCTGTATTTGAGGAAAAGAAGATTCCAGAGATGGAAGTTATGTTTATTATGGATAGATTCGGATATGCAAGAACCATTGATATGGCTGCATTTGAGAGAAATAAAGATGCTGTATTTAATGAGAACAAATATGTCATTCCGGTAATGAACACAGATAAAATCTGCATATTTACTGATACGGGAGATCTGCACCAGTTAAAGATAAAGGATCTGCCATTCACTAAGTTCAGAGATAAAGGCACACCGATTGATAATCTGTGTAACTATGACAGCTCTAAGGAGATAATTGTGTACATTACTCCATTTGAACGACTTAAGAATCAGAAAATGCTTTTTGTCACAAGACAGGGAATGATGAAGCTTGTAGACAGCGAAGAATTCCAGGTTGCAAAGCGTACAGTTGCATGTACAAAATTAGCAGATGACGACAAGCTAATCGGAATGTATTCAACAGACGCAAGAGTAGAGATTTATTCAAAGTTCTCACTTGATGGAGAAATCAAGGAAGAAGAGGTTGTCGAGAGCAACCAGAATGTAATTGTACAGACAGAAAACGGAGTGTTCTTAAAGTTCCCATTAACAGACATTCCAATGAAGAAGAAGAGTGCTGTTGGCGTAAGAGGAATCAAGCTTTCAAAAGATGATTATATAGAAGATGTATTCCTGCTTACAGAAGGTGATGAGTTCACAATGGAATATAAGGGCAAGAGTATCAGCTTTGCCAAGATGAAGACGGCACACAGGGATACTAAGGGAACTAAGATAAGAGTATAGTTGTTTAACGTTTGGAGAGTCGAAGAAGTGCTTCACACCATCACAACTAAGGTAAGCGGTCCTAGTGGCTGTAAATGCCGCCATATACAAAAGTTCGGTGCTGGAAATCTCGTTC
>OJPD01001167.1_pt1 | contig 14652 bp, 9 predicted proteins | sample 1598371 | NCBI WGS metagenome assembly OJPD01 (sample SAMN03922478, study PRJEB24848) | human gut metagenome | isolation source: stool sample | host: Homo sapiens | place: Germany | collected 2010-11
ACACCATCCAGGTCATCTTCATGAAGGCCAACGGCAACCCCCAGACCGGTGTGGATGCAAACGCTTCGGAGAGGCCCTGAACAGGGTCATGCATGCGGCATTTTGAAAAGAGGATGCCCCGCTCGATGAGCGGGGCATCCTCTTTTTATCAGACACATCTTTTTATCGGTCATAGCGGGGAATGCTGCTGATCCCGCCGCAGTGCTCCGTGGACAGGCTGGCCTCCGTGCAGGCCGCGGCGGCGATCTGCCGCAGCTGCGCTGCGTCCAGCTCCTCCGGCCGTTTGCCGGTGCGCAGCAGGTGTGCCACGGCGCTGCCCATGAAAATGTCGCCCGCGCCGGTGGTGTCCACCGGGTGCACCGGCGGGCAGTCCACATGACCCGCGCCCTGCCGTCCGGCGTAATAGCAGCCGGCGGCGCCGCAGGTCACGAACACCAGCCCGGCAGGGCAGTCCCGCAGCAGCTTTTCCGCGCCCTCCTGCGGCGGCAGGTCCCACAGGAACGCCACTTCCTCGTCACTGATCTTCACCACGTCCGCCATGGACAGGCCCCAAAGGATCTCCTGCCGGGCCTGGGACAGGTCTTTCCACAGCGGAACGCGGAGGTTGGGGTCGTAGGTCACCAGCCTGCCCCGGCTCCTGGCGTACTCCGCCGCCCGGCGGGTGGCGTCCCGGGACGGCTCGTCGGTCATGCTCACCGAGCCGAAGTGGAACACCCGCGTCCGGTCGATCAGCGACAGGTCCAGCTCGTCATAGCGCAGCAGCATATCCGCGCCGGGCTTGCGGGCGAAGGAAAAATCCCTGTCGCCGTCGGCATCCAGCGTGACGAAGGCCATTGTGGTGAACGCGGAACCGTCCACCACGATGCCCGCGGTGTCGATACCCGCCTGCGCCGCCGTCTGCCGCAGGAGACGGCCGAAGGCATCGTGCCCCACCTTGGCCAGCAGGGCCGTTTTCATCCCATAGTGTGCCAGCACCGCCAGGAAATTGGCGGGCGCGCCGCCGGGATGCGCCGCCAGTACCGGATAGCCATCCTTGTCTGTTTCGCGGCAGGTGAAGTCCACCAGAAGCTCGCCGAGCGCAACTGCATCGTACATATACACACCTCTTATTCTGTCAGATCAGGGCTTTTTCCAGCTTTGCAGGGTCCGCACCAGCACGGCCTGATCCAGCGGCTTTGCCAGATGCTCCGTCATGCCGGCCTCCCGGGCGCGCTGGCGATCCTCCACAAAGGCGTTGGCCGTCATGGCGATGATGGGCACGCCGGCATCGGGCCGATCCGAGGCACGGATGATGCCGGTGGCCTGATAGCCGTCCAGCACGGGCATCATCACGTCCATGAGAACGGCGTCGAAGTGTCCGGGCGGCGACGCGCGGAACAGCTCCACCGCCTCCCGGCCGTCGTGGGCCTCCGTCACCTCCGCCCCGGCGCTTTGCAGCACAAATGCGGCGATCTCCATGTTCAGCTCGTTGTCCTCCGCCAGCAGTATCCGCATACCGCGCAGAGCATCGGACACAGCCGGCGCCGTCTCCTGCTGCGGCATCTGTCCGCTGCTGTCGATGCGGAAAGGCAGCGTGATGCGGAATGTGGTGCCCTCACCCTCCCTGCTGGTAAAGTCGATGGTGCCGCCCATCTTGTCCGTCAGCGCCTTGGCAATGGACATACCCAGTCCCGTGCCGTCGTAGGCGGAGCGGGCGGTGCTGTGCTCCTGGGTAAACGGCTCGAACAGGTGCTTTTGGAACGCCTCGCTCATGCCGATGCCCGTGTCAGCGCAGATAAACTCAAACCAGGCGGTATCCCCCTCCGTCCGCAGCTCGCGGCAAAGCGCGGTGATGGAGCCATTGTCCTTGTTGTACTTTACAGCGTTGCCGTAAATGTTCATCAGCAGCCTTTTCAGGTGAACGGGGCTGCCCAGCAGCGCGGTGTGCTGTACCTTCCGGGGTCTTCTGTCCACCCGAATGCCGCGGGCCGCGGCGGACTGCTCCAGCAGAATGAAAACGGAATCCAACAGGGCAATGAGGTCGAAGGGCCTCTCCTCCAGCACGATCTCGCCGGATTCCAGCTTGCCCATATCCAGCACCTCGTTGACCAGCTCCATCAGGAGCCGGGAGCTTTCCCGGATCTTCCGGCGGCATTCGGACTGCTTTTCCGGGTCATCCTTATAGTATTCGCCGATCTCCACCATACCCTGGATGCCGTTGATGGGCGTCCGGATATCGTGGCTCATCCGCTGCAGGAACTCCGTTTTGGCGCGGTTGGCGCTCTCCGCCCGGCGGGCAGCCTCTTTCAGCTGTGCCTGATATTCCCGCTCCTGGCGCAGCCGTCTCTCCTGATAGTTCTGGGCCGTTCTTCGCTGCAGCAGCAGCGCCAGCATCAGAAGCACCGCGTAGAGTGTCATGGCTACCACCGCATTGCGGGCCGTGGTCGTGAAGACGGCCCGCTCCGGCAGGAAAGCGTACACATGGTATGTCCGGCCCCGCTCCACCACGCCGAAGCCCCTGTACAGCGCAACGCTGTCATGGCTGCGCACAGCGATCATCTCGCCGCTGCGCCCCCGGGCGCCGATCTCCCGCAGGATGGAAACATCCTCCGCCCGCTGTCCGATAAGGCTGTCGTCATTGGATGTAATGACCGTCGTGCCGTCCGTTACCGCGATGGTGCCGTCCTGCTCCAGCAGATAGCTCTCCCGCAGGTCGGGAAAGGCCAGTCCGTAGCTTTTGATATAGGGCAAGGGCGTTTCGTAATACACCACCACTGTCCCGGCGGTGTCCATCCGTCCGAAAGCCGCCATATCAATATAGGAGCCGTCCGGGCAATGGACACGGACTGCATAGATCTTCTGCGGAAAGTCGGCCGTGTTCAGCAGCGCGCCCTTCTCCAGCTCCGGTGCCAGCAGCGCCGTCACGTCCTCGCCGTTCATGTAGGAACCAGTGATATCTCCATCCCGGTCCAGCAGCAGGATGCCAGTGAGATAGTGATCCAGGGACAGGCCCCGCAGCAGATCTTCGTCCGCCGGCCCGCTGAGATACTGGATGTCGCGGGCGGCCTGCTTGGCCTCCTCGATAACACGCATCAGGCTCCGTGTCTCCGACGCTGTGGAGGACAGGCTGTATGTATCGCACCGGTCGCTGGCATACTCCACCGCATTGGACAGGCGGTCCCGCGCAGTGGTCAGGTCCGCCCGGACGGACAACAGGATCACGGTGCTCATCAGCAGCAGGAAGGCCGCTGTGGCCGCAGCGTGGGGAACGGCACGCTCCCGCCGCCTGAGTTTTGCTTCACCGCTCATTGGCCGTCTACCTCCAGATACGATGCCGCATCCGGCAGATAGCCGCTGATGACGGCCTCCACCGTCCCGTCACGGCGCATGTCCGTCAGAACGGCGTTCAGCGTCCCGTCCAGCCCCCGTTCATCGTGCAGGTCAAAGGCGGCGCCCAGTCCCACCGTCAGCAGCGGCTGGTCCAGAATGCGCAGCTCCACGCCGTAATCCGCCATGTATTGCAGGATAGAGGTCTCGTGGGATCCGATGGCATCTACATAGCCCTTGCTGAGAAACGGGTACATCAGCTCCCGGTTCTGCAGAGAGATCAGTTCCCGCAGCTGCGGCAGTCCATACTCGTCCGGATGCAGGAAAAGTGCCTCCGGTTCAGTGGTAGCATGCACCGCCATCGTTTTGCCCTCCAACTCCGACAAGGAGGTGATGTCGCTGTCCGGCATCACCGCAACCACCTGACGGCTGCGCATATACGGCCCGGCCCAGCGGTAGTTCTCCTCCCGCCCGTTCATGCTGAAGCAACACCACAGGCAGTCGATATCACCGTCTGCCAGCAGCTCTGCCTTGGCGGTCCAGTCGATGAAGCGGAACTCCGCACGGTAGCCCATGCGGTCAAAGGCCTCCGTGGCCAGATCGATATCAATGCCCGCAGGTGCGCCGGCAGAGCCGATATAGGCAAAGGGCGGGAATGGATCCACCCCCCACCACCAGTGCCGGACGGTCATCGTCCTGCTGCGCCGTCTCCGGCGCGGCGCCACAGCCGGTCAGCAGGCTGGCCGCCAGCGTCAGCGCCAGCAGCAGGCTCCATACACGTTTACTCACCATGCAGCTCTCCTTTTTGGTGCGGCTGTGAAGGGGGCGCGGACACCACATGCACATTCAGATGGTCATAGGTCATCTCCACACCGTGGGCGGCAAAGGCGGCGCGGAGGTTCTCGTTCAGCGCGAAATACGCCGCCCAGTAATCCTCCGCCTTTGTCCAGCAGCGGACGGAATACTCGATGGCACTGCTGCCGTAGTCGGTGAGGTACACCGCCGGGGCAGGCTCCGCCAGCACACCGGGGGTGGCGGCCACCGCCTCACGGCAGGCGGCCTTTACCGTGTCCGTAGGCGCGTCGTAGGACGCCGTGATCTTCCGCACCACGCGGCGGCGGCCCAGCGCCGTATAGTTGATGATGCGGGAGGAGGACAGCTCCTTGTTGGGCTGCATAACGAACTGGCCGTCAAACGTCTCGATCTTCGTGTGGTTCAGCGTGATCTCCCGGACAATGCCGGTGGTGCCGGACACCTCGATCTCATCGCCGATGTTGAAGGGGTGGGACGACAGGATCACCAGTCCGCCGGCCACGTTGCCCAGAATGTCCTCCGCCGCCAGCGTGACGCCAAGCGTCAGCACCGACACCAGCGCCGTCAGGGACGAGGTGTTCAGGCCCAGCGCCTCCGCGGTGATGATGCCCGTCAGCAGGTAGAGTACCGCCTTCAGCGCCGTCAGGATGATCTGGCGCAGGCGGTCGTTGAGGCGCTGGACGCGGCGCAGCAGGCGCCGGGCCAGCTTCAACAGCAGCCGCGCCGCCACCAGGCAGACCAGCAGCGTCAGAAGCGCCGACAGGATGCGGCTGAGGCTGTACCCGCCCAGCGAGGTCTGCAATAGCTTGGAAAGCTCCTCCATGGAAGCACCTCCCTCCTGTGATGGCACCAGTATACCAGCCCCGGAGGCGCTTTGCAATTCCCCGCGCCGCCGGAGCGGGAAAAATGTGGGCGCGCCGGGCGTTCCTTGGCAGGGAAACCCATTGACCGGGGAAAAAACTTCCTCTATAATATAGGGTTACAGAAGATATTTTGCGCAAAGGAGCAACTGCGTATGAACGAGATCTATGTCACCGGGCACCGCAACCCGGATACCGACTCCATCGTGGCCGCCATGTCCTTCGCCGCGCTGAAAAACGCGCTGGGCGAGAAGGAATATGTGGCCGTCCATCTGGGCACCATCAGCGACGAGACAAACCGGATGCTGGAGCGGTTCCACTTCAACCCGCCCCGCTTCATCCAGAACGTCCGCACCCAGGTGCAGGATCTGGATTTCGACCGGCCGCCCTGCCTGGACGCCTCCGTCACCATGGACCGGGCGTGGAAGCTCATGCGGGAGCAGAAGATCTCCGCCATCCCCGTGGTCAACGAGGACGGCACGCTGTACGGCATGCTGTCCGCCGGCGACATCGCCACGTTCAGCCTGAACACCGTGGGCGACCCCCGTGTGGACGACATCCCGCTGTTCAACCTGCTGAGCGTTATCGAGGGGCGGGTCATGGGCGACGGCGGCGACATGGTGGACAGCGTCAGCGGCTCCGTGTCCATCGCGCTGCCCCAGAACTGCGAGAACCTGCTGTTCGACAGCGCCGACAGCATCGTGCTGTGCGGCAGCCAGCCGGACATGATCCGCCGGGCGCTGGACAAACAGGTGGCCTGCCTGATCCTGTGCCAGACGGACGTGGAGCCGTCATGGCTGGAAAACGCCGGCAAGACCTGCGTCATCTCCACGCCGCTGGACGCCAGCCGCGTTCACCGGCTCATCTATCAGGCCACGCCCATCGGGCGGCCCTGCGCCACGGAGGGGCTGATCTCCTTCCACATGGACGACTACATCGACGATGTGCGCGAGGTGGTGCTCAAGAGCCGCTACCGCTGCTATCCCGTGCTGGACGACGAGGAAAAGGTCGTCGGCACTTTGTCCCGCTACCATCTGCTGAAGCCCCGGCGCAAGCGGGTGGTGCTGGTGGACCACAACGAGCTGGCCCAGACCGTGCCCGGCATCGAGCAGGCGGAGATCCTGGGCATCATCGACCACCACCGTCTGGCAGACATCCAGACCCGGCAGCCCATCTCCGTGCGCAACGAGCCGGTGGGCAGCACCAACACCATCATCACCTCCATGTATCAGGAGCACGGCGTCACCCCCTCCCCCCACATGGCGGGGCTGATGGCGGCGGCCATCCTGTCCGACACCGTTATGTTCAAGTCCCCCACCTGCACCAAGCGGGACATCGCCATGGCCGAGCGGCTGGCCCGCATCGCCAAGGTGTCCCTCAGCGATCTGGGGCGGGAGCTGTTCAGCGGCAGCAACGACAGCAAATCCGCCGAGGAGCTGCTGCGCAGCGACTTCAAGGAGTTCCACATCGCCGAGCAGGTGCTGGGCGTGGGGCAGGTCACCTGCATCGACTCCCAGAGCCTGCTGGAGCGGAAGGACGAGCTGCTGGACGCCATGCGCAAGGCCCAGAAGGCCAACAGCTACGACATGGTGATCCTGATGCTCACCGACGTTCTGCAGGAGGGCACCCAGCTGCTGTACATCGGCAGCGACGACACCATCCGCAATGCCTTCGCCGTGGAGCCCAGGGACAACACGGTGTTTCTGCCCGGCGTCATGTCCCGCAAGAAGCAGGTGGTCCCCATGCTGACCACCCTGTGGGGCTGATGCGCCGCCGGAGGGAACGTTTATGCCGTCTGTGACCGCCAAAGGGCTGGATTCCAACGCCATCAAGCTCATCGCCATCCTGGCCATGACCGTGGACCACATCGCGTGGGCGGTGTTCCCCGGCTATCCCAGGGACTGGCTGCCGCTGGCGATGCACCTTGTGGGGCGGCTGACCTGCCCCATCATGTGCTACTTCATTGCGGAGGGCTTTCACCACACCCGCGACATCCGCAAATATACGGCGCGGCTGTTCGTATTCGCGGTGATCTCCCACTTCTGCTACATATACGCCTCCGCGGACTTCGTGGACTGGCGCTCCTTCATCCCGTTCTTCTACGGCGCGGTGCTGAACCAGACCAGCGTGATGTGGTCGCTGGCCTGGGGTCTGGTGATGCTGCGGGTGGCCGGCAGCGGCAGGCTCAGCACCGCCGCCAAGACCGTGCTGGTGGTGGGCATCTGCCTTGTCAGCTTCCCCAGCGACTGGAGCTGCATCGCGGCGCTGTGCGTACTGGCCTTCGGCAGCAACCGGGGCGATCTGAAAAAGCAGGGGCTGTGGATGGTGTTTTATGTGGCGCTGTACGCCATCGTGTACGCGCTGGCGCTGGACTGGGTATACGGTCTGGTGCAGATGGGCGTGGTGCTGAGCCTGCCGGTCCTCCGGCTGTACAACGGGCAGCGGGGCCGCAGTCCCCGGACGAACCGGGTCATGAAGTGGCTGTTCTACGTCTACTATCCTCTGCACCTGCTGGTCATCGGCCTTTTGGAACATGCATAAGAACTCCCGCCGGGAGAATCGGAAAAGGGCTTTCCCGGCGGGCCTGCTTTCCCCCTGCCCGTCTGAGCGGGGCACACCTGTTATACAAAGAAAGGAGGAGATGCGCAAGCCATGAGCCAGAGCAATGCAAGCGGCGGGACCTTTATGGAAAAGCTGTCCACATTCATCGTGGACAAGCGTAATCTCATTTTTCTCATCACCATCATCGGGCTGATCTTCTCCGCCGTCTCCCGGAACTGGGTGGAGGTGGAGAACGACCTGACTTATTACCTGCCGGACGACTCCCAGACCAAGCAGGCACTGGCGGTGATGAACGAGGAGTTCATCACCTACGGCACGGCGGAGCTGATGGTGGCCAACGTGACCCCCGCGCAGGCGGAAAAGCTGGCCGGTCAGATCCGGGAGGTGGAGGGCGTACAGAGCGTGGACTACGACGAGACTACCGACCACTACAACGCCCTGTCCGCCCTGTTCTCCGTTACCTTCGCCTACGACGAGAACGACGACGCCTGCCTGACATCGCTGGAGGCGGTGAAGGAGCTGCTGGGCGGCTACGATCTGTACGTCTCCACAGATCTGGGCAACGCCCTGCGGGAGACCATCGACCACGAGATCAGCATCATCATGGTCTATGTGGCCATCGTCATCGTGCTGGTGCTGCTGTTCACCTCCGAGACCTACGGCGAGGTGCCGGTGCTGCTCCTGACGTTCGTGGTGGCGCTGGTGCTGAACCAGGGCACCAACTTCCTGATGGGCAAGATCTCCTTCGTGTCCAACTCCGTCACCAGCATTCTGCAGCTGGCGCTGTCCATCGACTACGCCATCATCTTCTGCAACCGCTTCAAGGAGGAACACCGTCTGCTGGCGCTGCGGGAGGCGGTCATCGTGTCCCTGAGCAAGTCCATCCCGGAGATCGGCGCCAGCAGCCTGACCACCATCGGCGGTCTGGTGGCCATGCTGTTCATGCAGTTCAGGCTTGGCCCGGACATGGCCCTGTGCCTCATCAAATCCATCCTGTTCGCGCTGCTGTCCGCCTTCGTGGTGATGCCGGGCCTGCTGATGCTGTTCGGCCCCCTCATCGACCGGACGCCGCACCGCAGCTTCGTGCCCAAGATCCCCTTTGTGGGCCATTTCGACTACGCCACGCGGCATGTGGTACCCATCATCTTCGCGCTGCTGATCACGGCGGGCTTCTTCCTGTCGTCCCGGTGCCCCTACGCCTACGGTTACAGCCTGCTGACCACGCCGAAGCAGAACGAGAGCCAGATCGCCCAGCAGATGATCGACGACACCTTCACTTCCAGCAACATGCTGGCGCTGATGGTGCCGGCGGGCGACTACGACAGCGAACGTGCCCTGCTGGCGGAGCTGGAGCAGTACGATGAGGTGGATCACACCATGGGGCTTGTGAACATCGAGGCGCTGGACGGCTACATGCTGGCCGACGAGCTGACGCCCCGGCAGTTCGCGGAGCTGGCCGGGCTGGACTATGAGACGGCCCAGCTGGTGTACGCGGCCTATGCCGCCATGGACGGCGACTACGGCCAGCTGGTGGGCAAGCTGTCCACCTACAAGGTGCCGCTGCTGGATATGTTCCTGTTCGTGTGCCAGCAGGTGGATGCCGGTGTGGTGACGCTGAGCGCCGACCAGACCGCCATGCTGCAGTCCGCACAGGCCCAGATGCGCAGCGCGAAAAACCAGCTGCAGAGCGACAGCTTCAGCCGGATGCTGGTGTACCTCACACTGCCGGAGAGCGGCGACGAGACATACGCCTTCACCGACAGGATCCTGGACATCGCGCAGAAATACTACCCCGGCCAGCAGGTCTATCTGGCCGGTGATTCCACCAACGAGTACGACTTTGAAAAGTCCTTTGCCATCGACAATAAGGTGGTCAGCGTCGTGTCCATTCTGGTGGTCATGGTGGTGCTGCTGTTCACCTTCAAGTCCGCGGGCATGCCGGTGCTGCTGATCCTGGTGATCCAGGGCTGCATCTGGATCAACTTCTCCTTCCCGGCCATCACCGGCAAGTATCTGTTCTATCTGAGCTATCTGATCGTCAGCTCCATCCAGATGGGCGCCAACATCGACTACGCCATCGTCATCGCCAGCCGCTATCAGGAGCTGAAGGTGAAAATGGCCCAGCGCAGCGCCATCGCGGAGACACTGAACTTCGCGTTCCCCACCATCATCACCTCCGGCGCTATCATGTCCATCTGCGGCTTTCTTATCGGCAGCATGACCTCCGAGCCTACCATTGCCGGTATCGGCGAGAGCCTGGGCCGGGGCACGGTGATCTCCATTATCGTGGTCATGTTCGCCCTGCCCCAGATCCTGCTGATCGGCAGCCGGGTCATCGACAAGACCTCCTTCTCCGTGCCGTCCGTGGTGGCCAAAAAGGCCGGCCACGGCAGCATGACGGTGAACGGTCTGGTGTACGGCCGCATCAACGGCACCGTCCGGGGCGTGATGCGCGCCACGGTGGAGGGCGATATCGACCTGACCATGCTCTCCGGCGGAGAGGGAGAGGAGGCGGATGATCAAAATGAAGAAGCTTGATATACGCCGGGTCTGCGGGGTGCTGCTGGCGCTGCTGCTGGTGGCCGCCTGCTTGCCACTGACCCGGAGCTACGCCGCGCAGACGTCGGATGTCATCCACATTGCCAGCGAGGCCGATCTGGCGGAGCTGGCCCGGCAGTGTGCGCTGGACACCTGGTCGCTGGGCAGGACCGTTGTGCTGGACAACGATCTGACGCTGGAGGACGGGTCGTTCCTGCCCATCCCCTCCTTCGGCGGTGTGTTTGACGGGCAGGACCACGCCATCCGGGGCATCCGTATCTCCGGCAGCCTGTCCCCCGCCGGACTGTTCGGCGTGGTGCAGACGGGCGGCGTTGTCCGCGATCTCCGCGCCGAGGGCGCGGTGACGCCGGAGGGCGACGCCCGGAACGTGGGCGGCATTGCCGGCGAGAACCGGGGCACTATTGAAGATTGCAGCTTTACCGGCACCGTGTCCGGCAAGACCAACGTGGGCGGCATCGCCGGCGCCAACATGGCCGCCGGCAGCATCCTGCACTGTCAGGCAGACGGCGCGGCGGCGGGCGAGGTCATGACCGGCGGCATCGTCGGGTACAACGAGGGTCTGGCGGCCTCCTGCGAGAACAACGCCTTCGTCAACGTGGAGAGCACCGACCCGCGCATTGATCTGGATGACCTGACGCAGGCGCTGACCATGGACCTGTCCGCGCTGAGCCGTCTGAACGCCGGCACCTCCGTCACGGATACCGGCGGCATCGCCGGGTACTCCGCCGGGACCATTGCGGACTGCGTGAACCACGGCGCCGTGGGCTATCAGCACATCGGCTACAACACCGGCGGCATCGTGGGCCGCAGCTGCGGCCAGCTGCGGCAGTGCGCCAACGACGGGGCCGTCTGCGGGCGCAAGGATGTGGGCGGCATCGCCGGGCAGATCGAGCCGTACATCCGTGTAGACGACACCGACTATCTGTCGGAGATGAACCGGCAGCTGTACGAGCTGCGGCGCCTGACGGATCAGGCCGTCAGCGACGCCCAGGACGGCTCCGGCGATATCTCCGGCCAGCTCGGCGACATGAACGACTACCTCCGGGACAACGTCTCCGACCCCGGTGATCTGGCAGCCATCATCCACGGCTTCGGGCAGCGGCTGGACGATCTGAACAGCACGGCCTCCGGCTCGGCAGACACGGTGGCGGAGGACCTCCGGGCCGTCAACGAGCAGTTCAACCGGCTGTCCAACACCATGCTGGCCGCCCTCAGTGCCGCCAGTGACCCCTCCTCCCTGGTCTCCGACACCTCGGAGGTCAATGTGGACAGCGTGACGCTGGGCAAGACCTCCGACTGCCGCAACAGCGGCACTGTGGACGGCGACAGCAACACCGGCGGCATTGCCGGCTCCATGGCCGTGGAGTACGGGCTGGACCCGGAGGACGATGTCAGCGCCGATCTCAGCGGCAGCTACCGCCGGCAGTATGAGTACAAGGCCATCGTGCAGCGGTGCGTCAACACCGGGGCCGTCACCGCCAAGCGCAGCAACGTGGGCGGTATCGCCGGGCGCATGGATCTGGGCTTTATCACCGGCTGCGAGAGCTACGGCGGCATTGACAGCGAAAACGGCAGCTATGTGGGCGGCATCGCCGGTATCACCGCCGCCACCGTCCGCAGCAGCTACGCCAAATGCGCCCTCAGCGGCAAGCAGTATGTGGGCGGCATCGTGGGCGCCGGGACGGCGGAGAAGTCCGACGGCGGCGCCAGCACCGTGGCGGACTGCTGGTCGCTGGTGGATATCACCGCCTGCCAGCAGTATGAGGGCGCCGTGTCCGGCAGTGATGCCGGGACGTTCGAGCGGAATTATTTCGTGTCCGACACGCTGGCGGGCATCAACCGCCAGAGCTACGGCGGCCGGGCGGAACTGGCGGCATTTGCCGTCATGGCGGAAAACGCCGCCGTGCCCGACAGCATGAAGCGGTTTACCCTGTCCTTTGTGGAGGACGGCGCGGTCATCAGCAGCCGCAGCTTCGACTACGGCGACTCCTTTGACAGCAGCGTGTTTCCGGCGCTCCCGGTCAGGGAGGGCAGCTATGCCCACTGGGACCGCAGCGATCTGCGGGATCTGCGGTTCGACACGGTGGTCACCGCTGTGTACGACGCCTACATGCCCGCGCTGGCCTGCCAGCAGAGCCGGGAAGACGGGCGCTCCGTCATTCTGGCGGAGGGGCTGTTCAGCGACGACAACAGTCTCATCGCCACCGCCCATGAGCTGACGCCGGAGGCCTTCCACATCACGGAGGGCGGCGTGCTGGCCGGTTGGTGGGCCTATTGGCGAGAGGGCAGTCTGCCGCCCGCCGCCGTGAACCGGCAGGTGCTGGAGCAGTGGCAGGTATCCCTGCCCGACGACGGACAGACCCGGCACACCCTGCGCTATCTGCCGCCGGAGGGTGCGGCGCACCTGACCATCTACGTCAATAACGGCAGTGGCTGGCAGGAGGCGGACTGCGGCAGCGTGGGCAGCTATCTCACCTTCACCGTGGAGGGGCGCAGCCCCATGTTTGCCGCCGTGACCTCCACGCCGGTGTGGTGGATGGCTGCCACAGCGGCGGGGCTGTGCGCCGCCGTGGTGCTGACCGTGGTGCTGCTCCGCCTGCGTCGGCGGAAGAAAGCGGCCAAAGCGGCGCTGCCGGATACGGCAGACGCGCCCGCGCCGGAGGGCGCCGGGTCGGCATCCGGTGAGAGCGCGCCGTCCCAGCCGAAAAAGCGCCGCTGGTGGATCCCGGCAGGCATGGCGGCGGGCATCGCCGCCGCCATGGCGGTGATCCTTACCACCACCGGGCTGGGCAGAGGTCTCCGGGCATGCAGCATGCTGACGACGGCGCTGCGGGCCGAGCCTGCGGCGATGACCGTCCGGGTGGACAGCGGCAGCGGCGCCTACAAGGCAGATGTGTACCGCGTCAAGGCGGGCGGCACCACCGTCACCACCGTGACGTGGGAGGGTGTCAGCGTCTACTGCGTCAACGGCACGGTGTATCTGGAGAACGGCCGCGCCTTCCGTCAGGAGGACGCCCTGTCCCCGTCTCAGGCGGCGGCGCTGTTCCGCAAGGCCCGTGTGGACTTTGAAAAGACAGACGAAGGCGGCATCTACACCATGACGCTGGACGAGGACACCGCAGCGGGGCTGCTGGCGCTGCTGCCGGAGGGTGCCGCAGACACGGCGGATGTCTCCACTCTGACCATGATCCTGACCACGGAGGATGGCCGCGCCGTCTCGCTGGCGCTCACCGCCGGGTCGGAGGAGGACGCGCTGTCCATCCGGGTGGACTTCCTGCCTGCGGATGTATCGGAAGCGCCTGCCGTGCCCCAGGCGGTGACGGACGCCATTGCTGAGGGCGGCAAGCCGGAGGGGACGCTGCCCACCGGGGACACCCTCCGACTGCTGCGGGCGTGGGCCTCCCTGCGCAAGAGCGATGTGCTGGCCGCCGACCTGACGCTGACGGCGGACTGCGGCCCGCTGGTGCTGCGGGACACGGTGCAGTACGACCGCCGCACCGTGAACGGACAGGACTTCTCCTGTGTGCGCCGGGGCGGACTGACGCTGTACTTCTCCGGCGACAAGCTGTGCGACGCGGAGGGGCACGCCCTCACCGTGGGGGACAGCGCCACGGAGCAGCCGCAGCTCATTGAGCTGGCCTACCAGCTGGTGCTCAGCGGCGACGCCGCCTGCACCCGCTCCGGTGAGACGGACATTTATACCCTGAAGCTGGACGAGGCGGGCGCGGCGGACTTCGCCGCCGCCATTGCCCCGGACATCCAGTCCCAGCACGCGGCCCTCACCGGCGGCGAGTTGGTACTGGAGGTACGAAGCGGCTATCTGCGCAGCATCCGCGTCACCTGCATGGGCACTGTCCGGGTGGCCATGCTGGAGGCGGACGCCTCCCTGGGCGCGGAGATCGCACTTGTCCAGCGGAACTATCCCTTCCCCCAGAAGGTGCTGACCGCGTTGCAGTAACAAGGCGGGAGGCGGCGCTTTCCGCCGCTCCTCCGCAGAGCACAAAAACATCCGTCCTTTCGGACGGATGTTTTTTGCTTTGTATGGGGTTTACTCGGCCTCAGCCAGAGCCTTGGCAGCCGCGATGGCCTTCTCCTGCGCCGCGGCGGGGCAGTCCTCGTAGCGGACGAAGGTGAAGGTGAACGTGCCGCGGGACTGGGTCATGGAGCGCAGGTCGATGGCGTAGCTCATCATCTCGGCCATGGGCACCTCGGCCTCCAGCACGGTCTCGCCGTCGCCGGTGGGGTTCATGCCCATCACGCGGCCGCGGCGCTTGTTCAGGTCGCCCATGACATCGCCCACATAGTTGTCGGGCACAGTGACCTTCAGCTCGCCGATGGGCTCCATCAGCACGGGCTTGGCCTCGGGCAGAGCGGCCTTGAACGCCAGGTTGGCGGCCAGCTTGAACGCAATTTCGGAGGAGTCCACAGGGTGGTAGGAGCCATCCACCAGGGTGGCCTTCAGGAACACCACGGGATAGCCGGCCAGCACGCCGTGCAGGCAGCTCTCGCGCAGGCCCTTTTCCACGGCGGGGAAGTAGTTCTTGGGCACGGA
>OJPD01001173.1_pt1 | contig 14580 bp, 6 predicted proteins | sample 1598371 | NCBI WGS metagenome assembly OJPD01 (sample SAMN03922478, study PRJEB24848) | human gut metagenome | isolation source: stool sample | host: Homo sapiens | place: Germany | collected 2010-11
ACGAGATTGCCTCTTGTCTCGTGGGCTCGGAGATGTGTATAAGAGACAGATTCAATGCTGTCCAATGCCTACATCGATATTTTCTAATCATACAGGTTTTGACAGCTTTTATTTTAAAGATTTCACAGAGAATATGCCGCCTTATATGGCAGAGTGGAAGAAGTTAAACCTTAAATTCGATGGAATTGTAACAGGGTTCTTAGGTTCACATAATCAGATTGCAATTGTTGAAGAATTTTTCAAGAATTTCAAGACCGAAGATAATATTGTTGTTATCGACCCGGTTATGGGTGATTACGGAAATCTGTATCCGACATATACTGATGAGACATGCCAGGAGATGAAGAAGCTTGTAAAATATGCAGATATTCTTACTCCGAACCTCACAGAAGCATGTATTATAACTGACGAGCCATACAGACCGGATTATTCCAATGATGAGCTTAAAAAAATTGCAATGAAGCTTGTTGCAATGGGACCATCTAAGATTGTTATTACAGGAATCCAGCGGGGTCAGTATATTGGTAATTACTGTTACGAAAAGAACAGGGAAGATTATCTTATTAAGACTATGAAAGTCGGAACACAGCGCTCAGGAACAGGAGATATATTTGCATCAATAATAGCTGCAGACGCTGTAAATGGTGTGAATTTCCATGAGTCAGTAAGAAAGGCTTCTACATTTATAAAGAAATGCATACTCAAGGCCATAGAGATGGATATTCCGCTGACAGACGGTGTGCCGTTTGAGGAATTGCTGACTACGTTGAAGTAAAAAGGAGAAGAATTATAATGGAGATATTATATAAGGTTCATAATAATTTATATGTTAATTTAACTAACAAATGTCCATATTCATGTACTTTCTGTTTGAGACAGACAATGGACAGAATCGGAGAGTCAGGCAGACTCTGGCTTGAGAGAGAACCATCATATGATGAGGTTATAGCTGAATTTGAAAAGTTCAATATGGATGAGTATGAAGAGGTTGTATTCTGTGGATTCGGAGAACCGACAGAAAGATTCGATGTTCTTATCAAGGTTGCTGAGTATGTCAAGAAAACATTTGGTAAAAAGACAAGAATCAACACTAATGGAGTTGGAAATCTTGTTAATGGCAGAGACATTGTGCCAGAGATGGAAGGCTTGATTGACACAATATCAATCAGTCTTAACAATCCACACAAAGATGAATACAATGCACTTGTAAGAAGTAAGTTCGGTGAGAAATCATTTGATGAGATGATAAGCTTCGCAAAGGAATGTACCAGGTATATCCCTAATGTTGTTCTTACAACAGTTGACACAACCATATCTCACGAGGAAGAGGCAGAGTGTCAGAAGCTATGTGATGAGATAGGGGCTGCTTACAGGATTCGTCCCTGGGAGGATTAATGGCAGCAGTTTTATAATGTGACGTGTACGTATATAAAAACAATTCTTTGTTAAATACATTAAAAATATTGACCTTGACATTGGTTCATACTATACAATTGCATTATGAATATTAAATAGTTTTTGAAACAAAAATTATTGATATTCATGCAAATATATAATATAGTGATGCCTTTTAATGGCAGAAAGGGAGGTCAATATGCGCAGAATAACTAAAAGACGTCTTAGCAGTCTTTTATGTGCAGTTCTTATGCTTATTACAAGCATAGATGTGGCTGCATTTGCAGCAGGATCAGATGCGTCAAAAAGAAAGATTGACGTATGGGATATGGGTGCAGTACAGGAAGCAGATACTAGTAAATATAATAATAATATCACTGCTTCTGACTGGGATAGTTGTGCCAATGTATCCCAGGCTGGAAAATTTGTTGCTGGAGAGACAACATTTGGTGATCTTACTATCAATCATATAGCTAATGACAGATTGTTCTCAACATCAAGCAAAAACTATGGAACCAATGCTTTAGCAACAACAGCATATGATGATGGATATACAGCGGGTGGTATGTATTACTGTAATGGTACAGGAGGAGAGACAAGAAGAAATGTTACCATTAACAATGTAATAGCAGGAGATAAGATAGTTGTATACATGGCATCAAGCAATGCTGCTACAGGAACACTTGTTTTTAAATATCTTGGTGAAGATAATGAACAGGTAGAAAAAGCCAGCTTTACTAACAAGGGTACTAAATATGAATTTGTGGCTAAGTATAGTGGATCATATAAGGTATATACAGATGCAGCAGCAGGAAAACCTATATATAACAGAATTGTCAGGATACCTGGAGTTGCAGTAAGTGGAACAATAGATGGCGCACAGCTAAGCGGCTATAAGGTTATGTTTAAGGATGAGGCTAATGGTATTACATATGATGCAGATATAAAGGGGAATACATTTACAGCTACACTTGCAGCAGGCTGTAATTATACTGCAGTATTATCAGGAGTAGCAGGATATGGATTTTCGAATGCTACAAAGAATATTTCGACAACAGTAGATGAAGCTCTTACAGGAAAGTCTGGAGTTACATTAAGCATAGAAGAGAAGAAAGTGTATACATACACAGGAAAGGTTACAGGCTTTGCTGCTGACTATGATACATCTAATTTATCAGTCAAACTTGTGGCTGATTCATCTTCATTAGCAGATGATGTGATTCTTAAGCTTGATTCTGAAAAGGCATTTACAGCTACACTTGAACCTGATGTCAAGTATACAGTTGAACTTATCGGAGTTAATGATTATGAAGTTTTAAGCGGAGGCGAGATAATAAGTCAGGTAAGCTATTCCAGAGATATTGAAGTTTCTGCCAGAAGGTTATATAAGGCAGCAGGAAAGTTTGCAGGACTTGATGGTAATACAGCTGTTACAGATGTTAAGTTTACGAATGTAGATGATAAGTATATATATACAGGAAAAGTAACGACAGATGGATATGAAGTTATGTTAAGAAATGGTTCATATTCAATCGAAGCTGTTGCTGATGGATATAGAACAACAACACATATAGTAGTAAGCGATGCTGATGTGACTAAAGATATTTTAATGGTATCTACCAAGGATAAAGAGCAGGTTGAAAGAGTATCTGATATATATGTTGGATATGAAGAAAAAGGAAATATTAATTTTAATACAGTAAAAGAGGCGATATCAGCAATATCGGCAATGACACCAGCTCCGGATGAAAAGAACGGAGTTACTGTACATATTGCTCCTGGTACATACAGAGAACAGGTTGTTATATCAACTCCTTATGTAAGACTTGTTAATGATGAAAAGTCATCAGGTAAAGAGGTACTTCTTACATGGTATTATGGAATTGGATATGAGTATTACAGCATAGATTCAACCGGTTATTATAATGCTGAAAATGCATATGATAAGTATGATAAAGCTGCTGCTTCAAAGTGGGGTTGTTCAGTATTGCTTAAAAATACAGCAACTGGTTTTAGTGCTGATGGAATTACATTTGAAGCTTCTTTTAACCGATATATAACAGATGAAGAAATAGAAGATGGCGTAAGTCCAACTGATACGAAGCTTCCAGAAAGAAATTACTCAACAGATGTTACATCAAAAGCAGCAACTGAAAGAGCAACAGCCATGGCTATAGAAGCTGATAAGGTAGAATTTACAGATTGTGCATTCCTTGGAAGCCAGGATACATTATATACAGGTAATTCTGCAACTAATATGTATTTTAAGAACTGTCGCATAGAAGGTAATACAGATTACATATTTGGTGATGGCAATGCAGTATTTGACGGATGTGAGCTTAGATTCTTTGGTTATAGTACAGGCTCTGTTGGCGGTTATATTACAGCACACAAGCCAACAGCAGCAACTAAGGCAGGGTATGTGTTTAGAAACTGTACAATAACAGGAAACGATGAACTTGAGGTAAATGCGGGATATCTTGGAAGACCTTGGGGACAGGATGCGAGAGTAACATTCCTTAATACTAAGATAAATGGCAGTTACATAAAAGATGAAGGATGGTTTGATATGTCTGGTAACAAACCAGAAAAAGCAAACTATAAAGAATATAATTCTGTTTACACAGATGGAACAGCAGTTGATATGTCTAAGAGAGTTACAGGAGTTGTGACAGATGACAGCGTTGCAAAGAAAGATGTTGTGAATGATTATCTTTCTGGCTGGACACCTTCGGATTATGTTGCTGATGAGAGTACAGTGATATTTGAAAAAACACCATATCTTGTTGATAATGGAGATATCAATGCACCATATCCAGGACATACTCTTACTGTAGTATACTCACTTGGCAATGCAAATGATGCATCTGATGCATCAGTAATCCGTTGGTATATTGTTGATAATGATGGAAACAGGACTCTTGTAAAAGCAACAAGCGCCAATGTAGACAATACATATAAAATCACAAAAGATGCAATTGGAAAGTATATTGAAGTTGAAGTTGTACCTGAAAACATAAGCGGAATAAAGTCTGAAGCGGTAAGTTATAAGGCAGATGCATATGTAAGGGAAGGATATGAAGATCCAACGGGTTCAACAGATATAGAACTTGGAGATGGAGTAAATGTATTTTTAGCAGGTGATTCAACAGTTAAGGATTATTCAGCATCAGGTATGTATATGAGTGGCAAGGCTCAGGCAGAAGGTTCATGGGGTGAATATTTACAGACATTCTTTGACTCTTCAAAGGTTAAGGTACAGAACTATGCTAATGGAGGAAGAAGCAGCCGTAACTTTATTAATGAAGGATCATTAGATAAGATAAAAGCCAATATTAAAGAAGGCGATTATCTGTTTATACAGTTTGGTCACAATGATTGCGCTAATGGAAAAGGATATCTTGAAGATAGATATGTACCACTTGGAGAACCAGATGCTAACGGAATATATCCGGTAACAGCAGGAACTAAAGTGGCAACACCATCATCGCTTGCTTCAAAGTATGGTGACAGCTTTTATTCGTATGATTGTGGTGGTACTTATAAGTGGTATCTTACACAGTATATCGAGACAGCGAGAGAAGTAGGAGCTATACCGGTTCTTGTAACACCAGTATCAAGACTTTATTATACAAATGATGGAACTATCAAACCACATCATGATTCAACAGATACAACAACAGGAACACTGGTAACAGAAAATAACGCCTATGTTGAGGCAGTTAAACAGCTTGCAAAGGAACAGAATGTGTTGCTTATTGATGGATTTGAGATAACAAAAAATATGTATGAGGAAGCATACAAAGCAGATGAAAAGGCAGCTAATGGCAAATCTGTTAATGGTATGCAGGTTATGTCAGCAGGAGATAGCACACATAGCAATAAGCTTGGCGGTTTTATAACAGCAGAACTTTTTGCACAACAGATTCAGAATATGAATATATCACTCTCAAAGGCTGTCAAAGCACCATCAAGGGTAGCGGGCGTTAATCCAGATGGACAGCAGGTATTTGTTGTTGATAAAAATGGAACACTTACAGCAAAAGCAGCAGATTCAGATGGCAGTTTTACAGTTGATGCAGTTTACTGGACAACAAAAGGTCAGAGTCTTTTAAGTGCTATTAGTGCAAAAAATGAAGAGCTTAATAAGAGTGATAATCCGGCGCCAGGACCAACACCAACGCCAGGACCAACACCAACGCCAGGACCAACACCAACGCCGGATCCGACACCAACGCCAGATCCAACGCCAGCACCGGATACGGGTGATGATAATAAGAAAAGCGATGAAACCATTTCAGGTGATAAGGAACAGGCAGAAGATAGTGTAAAGACAGCTGATGTGTATAATGTAGCAGGTTATAGTATAATGTTGTTTATGGCATTAGCAGGAATTGTATTTGTTATACATGAAGATAAGAAGAAAAAGAACACTATTGATTAATGCATAATATAAGCCGGATGTATAATAACAGAAGTTGTTATATATCTGGCTTTTCTGATATTTTTTGAATTACATATATGTTGGCAGTGCATTAAAAATTATACAATGTGCTATTTAAGTGTGAAAGTATATTGAGCTTGGGAGGATTAAGACATCATTCCTCTTGCTAATCAGCACTAAATGTTATAAAATGATTAAGATTATGTAGCAGCCGATGCAGTTCGATGTAGTCAGGCTGTTGCCTTTAGGAGGATTATATTATTATGGAAAAGACAATGGAGAAAATTGTTTCTTTAGCTAAGGCAAGAGGATTTGTTTACCCAGGTTCTGAAATCTATGGCGGATTAGCTAATACCTGGGATTATGGTAACCTTGGTGTTGAGTTAAAGAACAATGTTAAGAAGGCATGGTGGCAGAAGTTCGTACAGGAAAGCCCATACAATGTAGGAGTTGACTGTGCAATTCTTATGAACCCTCAGACTTGGGTAGCATCAGGTCATCTTGGTGGATTTTCTGATCCATTAATGGACTGCAAGGAATGTCATGAGAGATTCAGAGCAGATAAACTTATAGAAGACTGGGCAGACGAGAATTCATATGATCTCGGCGGTTCAGTTGATGGATGGACACAGGAGCAGATGAAGAATTTCATCGATGAGAAGAATATCTGCTGTCCTTCATGTGGAAAGCACAATTTCACAGATATAAGACAGTTTAACCTTATGTTTAAGACATTCCAGGGTGTAACTGAGGATGCCAAGAACACAGTATATTTAAGACCAGAGACAGCTCAGGGTATCTTTGTTAACTTCAAGAATGTTCAGAGAACATCAAGAAAGAAAGTACCTTTTGGTATTGGACAGATTGGTAAGTCATTCCGTAACGAGATTACACCAGGTAACTTCACATTCAGAACAAGAGAGTTCGAGCAGATGGAATTAGAGTTCTTCTGCAAGCCTGGAACAGATCTTGAGTGGTTCACATACTGGAGACAGTACTGCATCGACTGGCTTAAGGCATTAGGAATGAAGGAAGATGAGATGAGAGCAAGAGATCATTCACCAGAAGAACTCTGTTTCTACTCTAAGGGAACAACAGATATCGAATTCCTCTTCCCATTCGGATGGGGCGAGCTCTGGGGTATTGCAGACAGAACAGATTATGACCTTACTCAGCATCAGACAGTATCTGGTGAAGATATGTCATACTTTGATGATGAAGCTAAGGAGAAGTATATACCATATGTTATTGAGCCTTCACTTGGTGCGGATCGTGTAACATTAGCATTCCTTTGCTCAGCTTATGATGAGGAAGAGCTTGAAGGCGGAGATGTAAGAACGGTTCTTCATTTCCATCCTGCATTAGCACCAGTTAAGATAGGTATTCTTCCACTTTCTAAGAAGTTAAATGAAGGTGCAGAAAAGGTGTATGCAGAACTTTCTAAGTATTACAATTGTGAGTTTGATGACAGAGGTAATATTGGAAAGAGATACAGAAGACAGGATGAGATTGGTACTCCATTCTGTATCACATATGATTTCGATTCAGAAGAAGATGGTGCTGTAACTGTAAGAGACAGAGATACAATGCAACAGGAAAGAATAAAGATAGCAGATCTTAAGGCGTATTTTGAAGATAAGTTCAGATTTTAATTAATAAAAGAACGGAATTTAAATCGATAATTAAAAGGAAAGAATTATGCTGTGTACTAAATGTGGTCAGGAATATGAGGGCAGTCAGTGCCCAAGATGTGATGGACTTGTTATATTAGTTAACAACAGTGATTATCTTGCCAGAAGAAAAGCATATGAGGAGAAGCAGGCTTTGAAAGAGAGGTCTGCTTCTTCTGATAAAAAAGAGGAATCACAGAGTGACTATGGACAGGCATTAGCAAAACGCGTGCAGGCGATAAAGAATCAGAGCAGAAACAAGACAGAAAGTAAGAAGCAGAGTCAGAACAGAAGCAAAGCGGACAGCAGAAAGCAGGGACAAAGTAGCGGAAAAACAGGTGGCAACAGGAATGGTAATCAGGAAAAGCCACAGATAAGAATTGCACGACATAAAGTAAACAAAAGAATGAAAATGATAGCGGCAGTGCTGATAGCAGTAGTGCTTATTGGTGTCGCAGCATTTGGAATATACAAGCTTGCAACTAAGAAGAATTATGCTCTTTATGTAAGCTACAACGGAAAGATATATGATATAGCAGGGCTGGACAGCAATTATGTGTGTGATGAAAGTGATGCAATATTTGCGGCAGACAGTAAGACCTTCTATACAGCACAGTGGCCGGAACAGATAGATTCAGGTAAGAATATCTTAAGCGTTGCGAGTGACAATGGAAAGTATTTCGTTACGGTAACATATGATGAGTCCAACTCGTCTGGCAGATATTCAATGTACATATGGAGTAAGGACGAATGTGTTCTTGTGTCAGAAGATAATCTGCAGAAAGAGATTATGTATATCTCTGATGACGGTCTTGTTATATACACGAATATTAATATTATTAATGACGAGGGTTCTACTAATGGAACAAGCCTTGCCATGAGCAGAGTCAAAGAAGTTAAGAAACAGCCTGAGGCACAGACAACTCTTATAGATGGTAATCTTAATAAGGCATATGTGTATGAGTCAAAGCACCTGATAGTATGTCTTACTAATGCAGGCTCATTGTATACATATGATTATGAGAAAAAAGAAAAGCCGGTTTCAGTTGCAGATGCAGTTATGCAGTTATGGCCTGTGTCAGAGAACATGCCAGGTGTGTATACAGCGAATGCAGACAGCCTTAACACAAGAAAAGATGTGGATACATTGCTGTATTCTAAGAGTGATGGAGTATATTATTACTCATGTAAAGATGCATCTGCGTATAAGATAGACAAGAAGACAGACAATGATGCAGATTATGTATTTGATAGAGACAATTCGCTTATATACAGAATTTCAGGTACATCAATGACATCAGCACTTATCAGAGAAACTAAAGTGAGTGAGTATGTGGATGTTGATTCTATGACTAAGGAAAAGAATTACATATATAATTCATCAGATGGTCAGATAGTGTATGTTAATGCGAAAGGACAGCTTCGAGTAGTTGATAACAACAAGATTACAGACATTGCGTCAGATGTTAATGCAGGTTCATTATCTAAAGTGTATAATAAAAGTAAGGCTTTAACATATGTTTCAGGCGGCAGGCAGTTTTATATGGATAACATTAAGAGCAAAGCTGTTGCAATTCTGGAATCAGATGCAGTTACAGATACAGAGGGAACATATTTTTACAAGAACCGAATCTATGCGTATGATGCTGATAATATTCTTTATTCTAATACACTGAAGGGAAATGATATCAGCAATATAGGCTACGTTGAAAGATTGTGGCTTGGAACAGAACTAAGATAATTGCAAATGTATTAAGACAGGTATAAGTTATGGATTTATTTGAATATATGCGTGAAAACAATAAGAATACAGAATCTCCATTGGCTATGAGATTAAGACCGGAAACACTCGATGAAATGGTAGGACAGTCTCATATAATCGGAAAGGACAAACTGCTTTATAGGGCAATTAAGGCAGATAAGCTTAGCTCAGTAATATTTTATGGTCCACCTGGAACAGGAAAGACAACTTTAGCTAGAATAATTGCTAATACAACAAGTGCAGAGTTTAATCAGGTTAATGCCACAGTTGCCGGAAAGAAGGATATGGAAGAGGTTGTTGCCAAGGCGAAAGACAATCTTGGAATGTATGGAAGAAAGACCATTCTTTTCGTAGACGAGATTCACCGCTTTAATAAGGGACAGCAGGATTATCTGCTTCCATTTGTTGAGGATGGAACAATAATTCTTATTGGTGCAACGACAGAGAATCCGTACTTTGAAGTAAATGGAGCTTTAATATCAAGGTCAATAATATTTGAATTAAAACCACTAGAGAAAGAAGATATCAAGACAATAATAAAGCGTGCTGTGTATGATGAGAAGAAGGGCATGGGAAGCTACAATGCAGCAATAGACGATGATGCACTGGAATTCCTTGCAGATATATCCAACGGAGATGCGAGAAATGCACTTAATGCCATTGAACTTGGAATACTCACAACAGACAGATCAGATGATGGAGTTATACATATAGATCTTGCAACAGCACAGGAATGTATCCAGAAGCGCTCGGTAAGATATGATAAAGAGGGTGACAACCACTATGATACAATATCAGCATTTATTAAGAGCATGAGAGGGTCTGATCCTGATGCAGTAAGCTATTATCTTGCCAAGATGCTGTATGCAGGTGAAGATATTAAATTCATAGCAAGACGAATAATGATATGTGCAAGTGAGGATGTAGGCAATGCTGATCCTAATGCACTGCAGGTTGCAGTGGCTGCGGCACAGGCTGTTGAGCGCATCGGAATGCCGGAAGCACGTATTATATTAAGTCAGGCGGCACTCTATGTTGCGACAGCACCTAAGAGTAATGCATGTTACATGGCAATTGATAAGGCACTTGATGTAGTTAAGAATTCAAAGACAGCGCCGGTTCCTGTACATTTGCAGGATGCCCATTATAAGGGCAGTGCCAAGTTAGGACACGGTGTAGGATACTTATATGCACATGATTATCCTAATCATTATGTCAGACAGCAGTATCTTCCGGATGCTTATGTGAATGAAAAATTCTATGAGCCGGGAGATATGGGATATGAGAAGGATATTAAGAAACATTTGGATAAGATTAAGTCGGAGGCATAGTTTCCAATGAGGGATTACATAAACAGACTTTCAAGAGGCAATTCAATTATCAAAGTACCAAAGCTGTCATGTAGTGAGGAACAGATTACCATGGATATTATGTGTAATACAGTTGCTACAGGAAGCTTCATATGTGATGCCACCGATAAGGTTTATGGAATGGTCTATGCTGATAATGAGAGGGTAAAGATTTTTTCAGAACAATTTGGTGGTACGCATATTATAACTGAATATCAGGTGGACGCTTCCGGACTTGAAGAAAATGATGAGATAGAGGGAACATTTACAGTAGTATGTAATGCCGGCGAGAAAAAGATACCATTTGTATTCAGATGTATGAAAGAGAATCAGGATGATATAAGAAATCATGTTAAGACTGAAGCAGTTGTTCTACACATTGATAACGAAGAGAATACAATTATACACAAAGATGAAGCAGAGCAGTTTGAATGTGTGCTTATAAAGAGTGGCACAGAAGAAACAGAGATTGATATATATGCAGATGCAGATTTTATTGAATTAGAGAAAGACAGCTTATCAACTGATGATTTTGCAGGTGACAGGGCTGTAATTAAATATATAGTTAATCCACAGAAAATGCATGCAGGCAACAACTATGGATATATACATATAGTAAGTTATACGCAGCATTTAAAGATAAATGTGAGTGTTATATGTAAGAAAGCTGACGAATCGGAAGATTTTGAAGTCAGAAGAGAAGAAAAACTGGCACAATATAAGCTTACGAAGCTTTATCTTGATTTCAGAATGAAGAAAATCAAGAAAGAAAAATGGATTGCTGAATCTATGCAGACAGTTGACAGAATAAGGGGAATTAAGGGCATAGATGTATTTTATGATATTGTGCAGATACAACTGCTTATGGCGTCTGGAAGAGAGGAAACAGCAACACAGATATATAATAATATCAAGAAAGATATAGTCGGAAGAATTGGTGAAAATGTAGAACTTTACTGCTATTTTCTGTATGTTTCGACACTTATTGTGCGTGAAGAGGAGTATACGGCTCAGGTTTTATCACAGGTTAAGAAATTCTTTGAGAATGGCTATGATACATATAGAATATTATGGATACTTTTTTACCTGAGTACAGATTCAGATAATAAGAGTATAAGACTTGTAAGAATAAAGGATGTAATTAATTCAGGATGCATAAGCCCTGTTATGTATATTGAGGCTATGAACATTATTAATGCACAGCCTGTTTTACTACGGGTGCTTAATCAGTTTGAAATGCAGGTTATTAATTATGGATGCAGGAACGACATTATTAGCGAGAAGCTTGCGATGCAGATTGCAGATGTTGTGGCTAATGAGAAGAATATTAATATTAATACTCTTATTATACTAAAAAAGATATATGATAAATATGAGAAAGACGAGATACTGACAGTTCTTGTAACCCAGATGGTAAGAATGGGCATGACAGGAGAAAACTGCTTTGAGATATATGAAAAAGGAGTATTAAGAGGCCTGAAAATAACAAGGTTATATGAGTTTTATATTGCCAGTATGCCTAAAAAGACAGACAGGCAGCTGCCAAAGATAGTGTTGATGTATTTTGCATATGACAATACTCTTACAGATGCAGATAAAGCATTTTTATATGCAAATGTGGTGACGGGCAGAGATTCGTACTATAAGAATATCTATGAAGGTTATGAAAGAAATATAGAGATATATGTGTATGAACAGCTTAAAGCTGGCAATATCAGTGACAATCTTGTTGTATTATACAAGGCACTTCTTAAGACACAGCTTGTGTGTGATGACACAGGCACATTTGTAAGTAAAATGCCATATATGTACAGAATGCAGTGCTTTAGTGATGTGGTAAGATATGTACATGTCAGATATCCGCAGTTTACAGAAGAAACAGTATATGAGCTTTCAGGGGAAACAGCATATATATGTATGTATGGAAGTGACTGCGAGATTACATTTGAATGTATTGACGGACAGATTAGAAAAGATACAATTGATTATGATATAGAAAAAGTGTTTGATATACAGCAGTATGCAGAGGTGTTTGAGGCTGCAGGTGATTATGGAAAGAACAATTCCAGAATAATTATGAGCAGAATCTGTGAAATGAGAAAGAATTCACAGTATACACAAGAAACACTTAAGCTGTACAAAACAATAAAAAAGGAACAGGGTATCAGTGAACAGTATAAACAGCAAGTTAATGCCTGGATGATTGATTATTACTATCATTATTATGAAGAAGATGATTTCTGGCATGAATACAATTATGTTGATACAGATAATCTGACGAAGAAGGATGCGGGAAAACTGATAGAGATACTTATAGATTCATCAATGTATTCACAGGCATATGAGATAGCCGGTATATACGGTTGCTGTATGGCAAAAGCGGCAAAACTTCTTAAAATGACTGACTATATTCTTACAAATGTATCAGACGGACATAGTCAGATTATTGATGAGATTACTCAATATATATTCAGACACAACATTTATAATGAACCTGTTCTTTCTTATATGTGCGAATACTATAATGGGACTAATGATGAAATGTATGCTGTGTGGAAGTCAGCAGTTAATTATAATGTAAATGTATTGCATATGTCAGAAAGGATTCTTGCCCAGATGATGTATACAGGTGTGCATACTGGAAGATTTACAGAGGTGTTTGCTGATTATTATAGTAAGATTCCTGATATGCTTATAGTAAAGGCATATTTATCTTATAATTCACAATTCTATCTTCTCAGGCAGAAGAAGGCTAATGATATAGTATTCAGAGTTATAGAGGAGTGTATGGGGGATGGATATGGATTGCCAGAGTGTTGTTATGTAGCATGGCTTAAGAATCTGTCAAGAAACCCTGTTGCGTTAAGAGAAGATACATCTGAAAAAGAACTTGCACAATCAGTTCTTAATGAATTATGTGAACATGACAGAATATATGGATTTTTCAAAAAATTCAAAGGAATACTGGATTTACCATACAATATGCAGGGACTTACTATTGTTGAATACATAGCAGATCCAGATGATAAAGTATCTTTGACATATAGTATTAATGGGGCTGACAGGCTGGTGCAGGTTATGAAGTCTAACGAATGGGGAATATTTACATGCAGGTTTAATCTGTTTTATGGGGATTCATTAGAATATACATTTATAGTTAATGACAGCAATGAACAGGCATCTACAGAGCCGGTAGTCTGCGAATATAAGGATATTCCATCAGAGAACACAGATGGAAGGATTGACATGCTTAATGATTGTCTTGCAAGCAGACAGCAGCATGACCTTACAACATTAAGAAAGCTCATGTATAGTTACTGTGTTGAGGAATACGTTACAAGAGAAATGTTTACAATTGTCAAATGAGGATAGCAGATATGGAGCAGTGTAAAGGACTTATAGCAGGAATAGATATAGGATATAGTAAAATTCAGGCAAGTGTATATTCATATAATTCACGGAATGTGCAGACGGTAAAACTGACAGAGGATTCAAAGGAAAAGACCAGTCTTGTAAATGTTGTCGCTGAATGTATGCGAGCAACAGGTACATCACAGATTCAAAGCATATGTGTAACCATTCCCGATTATCATTCTGATGAAATATCTGCTGTCAGGGATACTCTTAAAAAATGTGGTGTATCAGATGGCAGATGGCAGGTATTAAGCAGAGTTGAAAGCTTTGCATATTATGCGTACAGACAGAAAAGTGAGCTTCATGCTGCTGGTGTGGCACTGTTTGACTACACAAGTGAAGGAATAAGGTGTGATTATCTTGCAGTCAGGAAGAATGACAATAGTAACTATCTGCTTCAGGAACATACAGGATACACATCTGATATATTAAAAAAAGCTGTGATAAGCAAAGAACTTGGACTGGCTGAGAATGAGTTGTGTACATTTGCAGAAGAGTATTTTTCTAAAAGACATGTTTCGGCGGCATATCTTACAGGTGAAGGTT
>OJPD01001184.1_pt1 | contig 14440 bp, 12 predicted proteins | sample 1598371 | NCBI WGS metagenome assembly OJPD01 (sample SAMN03922478, study PRJEB24848) | human gut metagenome | isolation source: stool sample | host: Homo sapiens | place: Germany | collected 2010-11
GTGTGAACGGAATCCGCTTGTTTTCGCAAAGTGGGTACCGCTTTGCATTGCTTGCCAATTTTATCGGAAATTTCTGATAACCTCGTTTTTCCCTCTATCAATCAATACTAACCCAACCGCCGATCTCTATCAGATTTTACTAACGCCCAACCTTTACAGCAGCTTGAGCCTGAGTGAAAAGTTGTACCCGCAAGATGGAGGCGGCGGGCGTCACCGAGGAATTGAAAGCCCGTGACCCCATGCGCTGGGTGGGGCTGATGAACACGCTAAAAGCGCAGGCGGAGGAAGTTATACAATCCGAGTTGATATTTCAATAATAGGGTGAGCGCCAGAGAACAATCCCTGGCGCTCATTTTACTTTCGCTGTGCTGTTTTTCTGTACTCTAACGGCAACAACCCAGTGCTTTTGCGAAACAGTTCCGCAAACCTGCTTGAAGTGGAATATCCTACGGTCTGAGCGACTTGTCCCACCGTCAGCTCTGTATATGCCAGCAGATACTCTGCCTGGCTCATTCGTCGCTGCTGGATGTACTCGGTGATAGTGCAATCGTAGTATTTTTTGAAACAGGTTTTCAGCTTTGTTGTTCCCATACAAGCGATTTGCGTCAATCTTTCCAGTGGAATATCAGAAGCATAATGATCGCTCAAATAAGAGGCAACTGTCTGAACACTCGCTATATCTTGTTGCGAGAGTTTGTGGGCTGTTTTTTCAGGATGTTTCTTCTGATATTCCACCACCATTGAAACGGCTTCTGCTACTTTGCCTTCATAAAAAAGTTTTGCGGCAATTCCTTCCCCGCGATAGTCTTTGATTTCTGTGAGCAACCGCGACATTTCTGGAAAATCAGAAGTCTGGTCGATTTTCCGAAAAGCGTCAACCGGATTGATTTGCGCCTCCGGGTACAGCTTCTTCAGGTAATCTTCATAATACGCCGGTGCAATCTCAATCCCAATCGAACGGATCGGAATATTCTTGTGGATCAATGCTTTATAGGGTGTGTAGCCTCCAATAAAGGTTTTGATACAACCAGCAGATAATCTGCGGTATGGAGATAGTTCTTCACCGGAAATCGAGTCATAGCGTGTAATGCTCAAACATTCCGGCAAAGAAAATTCCAGCATGAAATCCTCATGGAATGAAAAGTTGTGTATCTTAATGTCATAAAGGTCTTTCTGTCCATAAGTCCAGTAGGTGCCTTCTCCGACTTCGGGAGAAAGTTTCCAGCAGACACCCAATGCCCCATATTGCTGGTCGTCCGGGTCACGGATAAAACCGTGTCCAATCAGCAGAGGTGTATAAAACTGGTCGATAATTTCAGACATGAAAACAGACCGCCTCCTTTTTGCAACGATTGGACGAACTTTTGAAAGGAACGGACGAACATCGCCGGAACCTATTGAATGTTGTTCGACACAAGCGTACTGTATTAGATGACGGTTAGCAGCATCTAACCAAAGAATATCACAAACCACTTGTCGAGTCAAGACGACGAAAGGTAGGAGGATCAAAATGAGTAATCAAGTAAATTCTATGAACAAGGGTCTGACGGTGAAAGATCTGGTAACGACAGGTATTTTTACTGCGCTGGTATTTGTTTTCGTCTTAGTAGGCGGTATCTTTTTCGCCCCGAACCCGGTGCTCACATTTTTCACGCCAGCCGGGAGCGGCCTGCTTGCCGGGCCAGTCTTTTTGTTGATGATTGCAAAGGTTCAGAAACGGTGGAGTCTCTCCATCATGGGCGTTGTGATTTGTATTATCTGGTTCGTGACCGGTATGCACTGGGCCTTTGCGCTGGGCTATTTGATTATGGCGATTGTCGCTGACTTTGTTGCGGGTGCGGGACAGTACAAGAGCAAAAAATTGAACAGCATTGCATACATTCTGTTTTCTCTCGGCGGCACTGGGTCGTATATCGTTTTCTTTGCCGACCCCAATGGCTGGGCGCAGACCATGCTGGGAAATGGAACCGAGCAGAGCTACATTGACACCATGCAGGCAACCGCTAACACTGGAATCCTGATTGCCATGTTTGCCGCCGCTATCATTACATCTGCGATTAGCGCCTTTGTGGGCTGCAAAATGCTGAAAAAGCAGTTTGAAAAGGCGGGTATCACAGCATGAGCGGTGAACGCCAGAAGAAAGGGCTTTGGCTCGACCCACGAGCCAAACTCTTTCTTATCCTTTTATGTGTTTTATCTTCCATGTTCGCCCCTTCGCTTACATATCAATTTACCCTTGTTGTGCTGATCGCGGTATTGGGGGCCTTCTTTGGAAAATGGAAATATGTCATTAAGGCAGTATGCTTTTATGCGGTTATCTGTGTCCTGACAGTCTGGATTATGGCTGAACTGACAGGAACGCTGCGAACTATGTTCATCGCCTTTTTAGGTTTGTTCCATAAGGTCTATGCGTGCGGAACCCTGGCCGGAATTGTTCTGACTACCACAAAAGTCAATGAGTTCCTGTCAGCGATGAACCGTGTCCATGCGCCGAAAAAGTTAGTTATCCCCCTGGCAGTCATGCTGCGGTATATCCCAACCATTCAAGAGGACTGGCGTTATATCAAGGACGCTATGCGGATGAGAGATGTTTCCCCTTCTCTGGCGGGCTTTCTGGCTCATCCGAGTATGACGGTTGAGTGTATCTATGTGCCTTTGATGATGGCGGCCTCAAAAGCGGCGGATGAACTTTCCATCGCCTCTGTCACTCGTGGAATTGAAAATCCCCATCCCCGCACCTGTCTTGTCCAGATAAAATGCGGAGCTGCTGATTGGGGCGTTATGGCTGTTGCCGTAGCTTTTCTGATTTTCGAATTGTGTGTGCGGGGAGGTGTGATTGGGTGATCGAGTTTGAAAATGTATCGTTTGCCTATACCGGGCAGGAACATGATGGGCTACGCGACATCAATCTGAAAATTTCGGACGGAGAATGCGTCCTGTTCTGCGGCCGTAGCGGGTGCGGAAAAACAACGATCACAAGGCTGGTGAACGGGCTGATTCCTCAGTTTTACCAGGGAGAGCTTCAAGGCCGTGTGCTGGTAGACGGCCAGGAAATCAGCAGCCTCCCCATGTATCAGATTGCCGCAAAGGTTGGTTCGGTTTTTCAAAATCCACGGACACAATTTTTCAATGTGGACACCGACAGCGAGATCGCCTTCGGTATTGAGAATGAGGCCCGCCCTCCCCAGAAATTGGCCGAGAGGGTAGAACAGACAACAGAGGATCTGCATATCCAGAAGCTGCGAAGCAGGAACATTTTTGAATTGTCCGGCGGTGAAAAGCAGAAAATCGCTTTTGCTTCTGTCTACGCTATGAACCCGAAAATTTATCTGCTGGACGAGCCATCTTCTAACCTGGACATGACTTCCATTCAGGAATTAAAGGAACACCTGCGGCTGATAAAAAGCCAGGGCAAAACGATTTTAATTGCGGAACACCGGCTGTACTACCTGATGGAACTTGCAGACCGCATTGTTTATCTTGAAAAAGGGCAGATCAGAAAAATTTATACGCCGGAGGAATTTCGCAAGCTGCCAGAAGCCGAGCGTGAACACATGGGGCTGCGGGCGGTAGATTTGACAGAGGTACTTCCTCCACAGAAGTGCCTGCCTGTTTCAGCACCCATACTTGAACTTCAAGATGTAACACTCCGCTACAAAAAGAGGACGATTTTACATCATATCGCCCTCTCCGCCGCGAAGGGAGAAGTGATCGGCGTAGTTGGTCATAACGGAGCAGGCAAAACGACCTTTTCCTGCGCCTTGTGCGGGCTACATAAGGATTGCGATGGACAATTCCTGTGGGATGGCAGACCGATGGACCGAAAGACAAGGCTGAAGAAGTCTTACATGGTCATGCAGGATGTGAACTACGAATTGTTTGCTGACAGTGTGGAAGCAGAATGCTCCTTTGGTATTCGCAATCCCGATCAGAAATTAGTGACAGAAACACTTGAAAAATTGGGGCTTGTTGCTTACCGGGAACGACACCCGAACACCCTGTCAGGCGGTCAAAAACAGCGGGTGGCTGTGGCGGTCAGTATGATCTGCAGAAAAAATCTTCTGGTATTTGATGAACCGACCAGCGGCCTGGATTTTGACAGTATGGCACAGGTGGCAGGGCTGATCCAGCGATTATCTGATATGGGAAAAGTTATTTTCATCGTTACCCATGATTTTGAGTTTGTTTGCCGAACTTGTTCCCGCGTACTCCATTTTGACGAGGGTGAGATGCCCGATGATTTATCTATGGAAATGAACAATCTCCCCAAACTGAGAGAATTGTTTGCTGTTTCAACAGGAAAGGACTGGTAAGAAAAAATGAAACAGAAAAAGAGAAACAGAGTAGCTTTGCTACTCCCAGCCTGTAGAAAAACCTGCTCCGGCAATTAAGCCAGAGCAGGTTTTTTGCTTGGAAACGAAAGCGGAAACGGAAAAAGCACCAAAACAGCAGCTACACTTTTCCCCCATCCTGTTTGTTTTCCGCCATCCGGCGCCGGATGGCGGCCATTCCATTTCCAAATGGCCAGCTTTTTCAGATTCATGGCAGCAAATTTAAGCTTCACCCAGTTTGTCACCTGGGCCAAGCCTCTGTACTGCGTGTAACGCATCCCGTGTTTTTCCTTCGCATCGGCAAACACACGCTCAATCTTCTCTTTTCGCAGCCGGTACAGTTCTTTGTACACCGCCATATGCCGGACATGCTCTGCCATCTCCACATAGTCCTGCCAGACATGGCGCAAGACTGTTTTCTCGCACTTGGCGTTCTCGGTGCACATCCCTCTGGTGGGACAGCTCTTGCAAAGATAGCCTCGGCTCTTGTATTCCCGGTAGCCCTCCCGGTTTGTGGTGGAATAATGCAGCGCACGGTATTCCGGACAGATCACATCGTCAAAGTATTCGTCATACACATAGGCCCACCAGGGGTGGCCGTTTTCTTTGGTCTTGGGGCGGGTATAGCAGGTGGAAAGGACGCGGCCGCTCTCAAAAATACGCTTGCAGATCCAGGGTGTTTTGTAGGCGCTGTCCGCCACCACGGTTTTGTGCTCGGGGTAATACTGGCATACTTCATCGTACAGAGGATCAAAGGCTACACTGTCGTGGATATTGCCGGGAGTGACGTGAACACCAACAACAAAATTGTGCTTGTCACATGCTGTGTGCGCTTCGTAGGCAAAGCACTTTTTGTGCTCCCCCTTGTGGAATACACCGCTTTCCGGGTCGGTGGTGGACACCACCGTTTCCTTCTCCTCCGGCGGCTTTTTGTCGCTGTCATCCGAGAAAGGTTTCTTGCCGTGTTCCTCCCGGTCCTTGTTCACTTCATCGAACAGCTCTTTTGCGTACCGCTTTGCCTGCTTGGGGACCGCCTTTTTGGCCTGCTTTTTCAGATTGGCACTTGCCTTAATGTGGGTTCCGTCCACAAAAATCGCTTCTGTGTCCAGATACCCTTCCTCTGCCGCTGCTTTCAACACCCAGCGGAACACATATTCCACCGTGGCGTGGTTGAATCGGTGCTTGAAGTTGTAGCTCACCGTGGAGAAGTGCGGCACTGCTTCGTTCAGCGGATATCCGATGAACCACCGGTATGCCAGATTCATGCTCACTTCTTCCAGGGTTCGGCGTAGGGAAGAAATTCCATAAATATGCTGGATCAGCACGATCTTGAACAGCACCACCGGGTCAACGCTGGGCCGGCCGTTGTCCTCGCAATACAGATCCTCCACAAATTCGTAGATTTTCTTGAAGTCGATGGCGTCGTCGATTTTCCGCAGCAAGTGATCCTGCGGGACCATGTTCTCCAAACTTACAAATTCCAGCTGCTCTCGATTTTCTGCATTCTTTACCAGCATTTTTATCACCCTACACCATTATACCGCATTTTCTCTCTCAATACGAGAAAAAGGCCACCAAAAGGTGACCTTTTTCGACAGGCTGAGGCTCCTGTTTCAGACAGGAGCCTTTTGGTTTGCATGGACCGGCGCGTGCCGCGGACCGGTGGGGAGACGGGGCACGCGGGACGCTGTCCGGTCAGGGGCTGGAACACAGGGTTATTTGTACATCGCCATGTACGGGCCGTGGGCCTCGATCAGCTCGTCGCACATTTTCACGATGTCGTCGATCGAGAGCTCGGCGGCCGTGTGTGGGTCGAGCATCGCGGCGCGGTAAATGTCCTCGCGTTTGCGCGTGCGCGCGGCCTCGATCGTCATGAGCTGCACGTTGATGTTTGTCATGTTCATCGCGGCGAGCTGCACCGGCAGGCGGCCGACGTGGCAGGGATTGACGCCCATCCGGTCGATCAGGCACGGCACCTCGACGCACGCGTCGGCGGGCAGGTTGTCGATCAGGCCCGCGTTCAGCACATTGCCGCCGATCTTGTACGGCACGCCGGTGAGGATGGCCTCCATGATGTACGAGGCGTATTCCTCGGAGCGCGAATGGCTGACCTGGCCGTCCTGCAGAATCGAGGCCTTTTCTTCCTTCCAGCCCTTGATCTGGTTGACGCAGCGGCGCGGGTACTCGTCGAGCGGGATGTTGTACGCATCGATCAGCTCCGGGTATCTGGATTTGATGAACAGCGGGTTGTATTCGGCGTTGTGCTCGCTCGACTCGGTGCAGTAATAGCCGAGGCGGCGGATATACTCGTAGCGCACCATATCCTTGTGCTTTTCCGCGGCGTTTTTCTCCGCGGCACGGCGGCGGATCTCGGGATACAGGTCGTTGCCGTCCCTGTCCGTGATCTGCAGGAGCCACGCCATGTGGTTGATGCCGGCGATGAGCTCGCGGCGGCCCTCGAGCTTATCCTCCATGCCGAGACCCTTCAGCAGGTCGCGCGAGCAGGTCTGCACGCTGTGGCAGAGGCCGACGGTCTTCACATTCGTGTAGCGCTGCATATAGCCGGAGAGCATCGCCATCGGGTTCGTGTAGTTGAGGAACCACGCGTCGGGGCAGACCGCCTCGATGTCGCGGGCGAAGTCCTCGAGCACCGGTATCGTGCGCAGGGCGCGCATGACGCCGCCGATGCCGAGCGTGTCGGCGATCGTCTGGCGCAGGCCGTACTTCTTCGGGATCTCGAAGTCGATGACGGTGCAGGGCTCGTAGAAGCCGACCTGGATCGCGTTGACGACAAAGTCTGCGCCGCGCAGCGCCTCCCTGCGGTTTTCAACGCCGCAGTAGGTCTTGAGCGTGGCCCGGTCCTGGTTTGTGTTGTGGTTGATGGCGCTGAGGATGATGTAGGACTCCTCAAGGCGTTCCGCGTCGATGTCGTAAAGTGCGATTTCGCTTTCGCAGAGCGCGGGCGTGCACATGCAGTCGCCGAGCACATTGCGCGCAAAGACCGTGCTGCCGGCGCCCATAAAGGTGATTTTTGGCATAGCGATTCCATCCTTTCCCCAAAAAGATCGTGATTCATAAAATCTTTTTGTGGCTTTATTATAGTGGGGGAACGCGCGCGTTCTCAATAGCTTTTGTTTCGGAAAATTGTTGTTTTGTTGTATTTTTGCCGGAAGTGTGGTATACTGGAAAAAACGCAGGGGGGGAAGAACATGAACGCCATCAAGCACCGCGCTGAAAACCTGAACAACGGCGGCTCCGTGACCGTCTATTACTGCGGCTATGAGAAATGCGAAAGCGGGCACTTCTGGGGGCCGGCCGTGCGCAACCAGTATCTGCTGCACTATGTGATTTCCGGCTGCGGCACGTATGTGGTCGGCGGGGAGACGTATACGCTGCACGCGGGCTCCTGTTTTCTGATCCGCCCCGGGGAGCGCACGCTGTACACCGCGGACCGCAAAGACCCGTGGGAATACATGTGGGTGGCGTTCGACGGCTTCGACGTGCTCGAGATCCTGCGGCGCACCGGCCTTGTGAACCGGTACGTCGTCGCGGTCGAAAACGGCGAGGAATTCGCGCGCTATCTGCGTGAGATGATCGAGGAGTTCAGCGGCGGCAGCCTGTTCAAGGTGATGAGCTGCTTTTACGGCGCGATGTCCGTGCTGGAGAAATCGGCGCACGGCGGCGCCTATACGCGCGAGCACGAGTACGTGAACAAGGCGATCGGCTACATCAAGAGCAATTACGGCTACCCGATTCAGGTCAGCGACCTCGCCCGGTATATCGGCATCGACCGCACATACCTTTACCGCATCTTCTTCGCTTCGGAGAGCATGTCGCCGAAGCAGTACCTGATGCAGGTGCGCATCAACGCCGCCAAAAAGATGCTCCTGAGCGGCGCGTACACCGTGGGAGAGACCACGCTGTCCTGCGGCTTTTCGGACGCCTCCTCCTTCTGCAGCCGCTTCAAGCGCTGCACCGGCATGACGCCGAAGGCGTTTATTTTGAATAGTCGGAATTCGTCCCAAAGTAGCGTGGAAGGGGAATGACAGTGCGTGAATTCAACAATTTGCAAATTCCAATAACGGATATTGAGAATGCCATGGAACGGATCGGAAGTCCGGTGAGAGAACTCCGCCGCTTGGATGCGGGGGATGACAGCGAAGTGCTGCTTTGCAATGGGCTGTTTGTCATCAAAATCCCCAAACGGCCATCTGTGCGCGTGACACAGCAAAGAGAATTTGCAGTATATTCCTTTCTCAAACAGTATGATTTACCTGCCTTGATTCCGGAAGTGATTTTTCAATGCAACGAATTTAATGTTATGTCGTTTATCCCCGGAGAAAACTTTGGCTTTCAAGAATATGCTTTGCTTTCCGAAAAGGAAAAAGAAGCGCTTGCTTCAGATATGGCGATATTTTTGCGGAGATTGCATGGTATATCGGTGCCGCTTTCAGAGAAACCGTTCTGTGAAATCTTCGAAGATAAACGCAAAAGATATTTGGAAGACCAAGAACAGCTGCTTGAAGTGCTCGAAAACCGAAAACTCTTGAATGCACCACTCCAGAAAAATATCCAGACGATATATGAGCATATCGGTCAGAATCAGGAACTGTTTGACTATGCGGCCTGTTTAGTTCACAATGATTTTAGCTCTTCCAATATGGTGTTCAGACATAATCGTCTGTATGGCGTGATCGATTTTGGAGATGTAATTGTCGGTGATCCGGACAATGATTTTTTATGCCTTCTGGATTGCAGCATGGATGACTTTGGGAAAGATTTCGGGCGAAAGGTTTTAAGACATTATGGCCATCGGAATCCACAATTAGCAGAAAGAAAAGCAGAAATCAATGATGCTTACTGGCCGATACAACAAGTCCTGCTTGGTGTTCAGAGAGAAGATCGGTCGCTTTTCTGTAAGGGATACCGTGAACTTCTGACCGTAGATCCAGATGCCTTCATTTTATAAAAAACACAGCAAGGATCCTTGCTGTGTTCAGCCTGTCGAAAAAGTCCAGCAAAAGCTGGGCTTTTTCGCATGTATAAGATATAATGGAAGTGGTGGTGAGAAAGATGCTGAAACGAGGAAAAATGGATCGGGATGTAGTGGAGATCGTGGGGATAGACAGCCTGGTGCCAAAGGAGCACCTGCTGCGGAAGATAGATAAGGCAGTGGACTTTAACCGTTTATATGAAATGGTGGAGCCGCTGTACTGTGAGGACAATGGCAGACCCAGCATAGACCCTGTGGTGCTGTTCAAAATGGTGCTGATCCAGCACTTGTATGGATTGCCGTCTCTGCGGCGGACAGCGGAGGAAGTAAGCGGCAGCATTTATTACCGCTGGTTTCTGGGGTACACCTTACAGGATGAAACGCCCCATTTTTCCACGGTGAGCTATAACTTCCGGCACCGGTTTACCGAGGAGACGGTAGACCAGGTCTTTCGTTGGATCCTGGAGGAAGTGGCGGAGGCGGGATACCTTTCCCCCAAGGCGGTATTCATAGATGGCACGCACATCAAGGCCAACGCCAACACGAAAAAGCAGGTGAAGGCGCAGGTTCCTGCCGCATCCAAGCACTACGCCAAGGAACTGATGGAAGAGGTAAACGCAGACCGGGAGGCCCACGGAAAGAAGCCCTTTGACGATGATGACGAACCTCCGGCCCCAGCAAAGAAACGCCGGGACAACACCTCCAAGAAGAAGCTGGCCCGGCGGAAGAAGGAAAAGAAGCGTACGGTGACCCGGAGTGTAACGGATCCGGACAGCGGCTTGTTTGTGAAGGGAGACCACAAGCGGCAGTTTGCCTATGAGGCCCACACGGCCTGCGACAAACATGGATTTATTCTGGAGACCGTGGTTACCCCGGGGAATGTCCATGACAGTGTGGCTTTTGATGAGGTCTATGACCGGGTGACAGAGGCATTTCCAGAAGTAGAGACGATTGTTGCCGATTCCGCCTACAAAACGCCGCATATCTGTAAAAAGGTATTTGAAGATGGCCGTGTTTTATCCACAGCCTATAAGCGTCCGCAGACCCTGAAGGGCGGGCACGAGTGGTGGAAGTATGTGTATGACGAGCATTATGACTGTGTGCTCTGCCCAGAATACCAGGTGCTGGCATACCGGACCACCAACCGGGACGGATACCGGGAATACCGAAGCGACCCGAAGATCTGTGCCGGCTGCCCCACCCGCCATCTGTGCACCCATTCCAAAGACAGTGTCAAAACAGTACAGCGGCATATCTGGAAGGATTATGAAGAATTGGCCGACGACGCCCGCTACACCCCAAGGTACAAGGAACTGTACAAGCGGCGCAAGGAGACCATTGAACGGGTCTTTGCCGACGCCAAGGAAAAACACGCCATGCGCTATACTCAATACAGAGGCTTGACCCAGGTAACAAACTGGGTGAAGCTTAAATTTGCTGCCATGAATCTGAAAAAGCTGGCCAGATGGCTGTGGATGGAGAACTCTCCTTCCTTCTTATCTCGACTCTTTCTTTTGCTTTACGCCGGAAACCCGGCCTACTCATATAGGTAGACCGGGTTTCTCGACAGGCTGAGAGTAGCTTTGCTACTCCATTGGGCCGGAGGACATAAATTCTGGCTGTTCCTGGCTGTTCTGTTGTCGCTGATTAGCGGCCTTTGCACAATGATTCCCTATATTGGCATCTATCAGCTTATGGATGCTGGATTTGCGGGAACCTGCACAAAAGAGCTTGTCATGCGAGTGGCAATTATGATCGCTGTGGCGGTTACGCTGCGCTTTGCCTTGTTCGGCTGCTCCGGTGTTGCATCTCATAAAGGTGCTTATGGGGCGCTGTTTAAGGTTCGCTGCATGGTGGCCGATCACATGGCGAAGGTTCCGCTGGGCGCACTCAATGAGCGGCGGACAGGTGATATTAAGACCGTCTTGAATGAAGATATTGAAAAGCTGGAGCTGTTTTTGGCGCATAACCTACCTGACTTGGTTTGCTATCTGGTAGGTCCAGTAGTCATTTTCATTTATCTGCTGACAGTCAATGTGCCTTTGGCGTTTATATCTCTGATTCCTCTTGTGGCTGCTGTTCTTGTCATGGGCATTATGTTCCGCAATACGGATGAGTTGATGGACAGAGCGAACCGTTCTATTACTTCTCTTAATTCCGTGATGATTGAATATATCAGCGGCATGAAGCTGATTAAAGCATACAACATGGGAAGTAAGTCTTTCCAGAAGTATTCCGATGCCATCCACGAAGAAAACGATATGTGGAATTTGATGTCCCGGCGTATGGGGCCTCCCTATGCGGCCTTTGTGGTTATCATTGAATGTGGGATGCTGCTGATGGTGCCTTTTGGCGGTATGTTCTTTTTAAAAGGCTCCCTAACGGCCAGCGCCTTGCTGCTGTTTGTTTATGTCGGTTCTCTGTATCTGACGGAGATCCGCCCGCTGCAAGAACTGGGGACTAATTTTGCCAATGTGCTGAACGCTGTTACTAAGACCAAAGAGATACTGGATATTCCGATTTATGAGGGTGGAACGGACTTTCCCCAAAATCATGATATTGAACTTCGGAATGTTCGGTTTTCCTATGATGGCAAGACCGATGTACTGCAAGGCGTTAATCTCAAAATTAAAGATGGTGAACGCATGGCCCTTGTGGGACAGTCTGGTGCCGGTAAAAGTACCGTGATTGAGCTGATCTCCCGGTTCTATGATGTGCAGGAGGGCGAAGTGCTGATTGGCGGGAAAAATGTAAAAGAGCTGAACTATGAGACGATCTTGAAGAATGTTGCCATTGTCTTTCAGAAAACTTTCCTTACCCGTGACAGCGTTCTTGAAAATATCCGTATGGGCAGCAATGCCAGCCTGGAGGAAGTACGGGCGGCGGCAAGAGAGGCACAGATTGATGATTTTATCATGTCTTTGCCGGACGGTTATGATACAAAGGTTGGTAGCTTCGGTTCCCGTTTCTCTGGTGGTGAGAAACAGCGAATCGCTATCGCAAGGGCAATCTTGAAAAATTCTCCGATTCTGATTCTTGACGAGGCCACAAGTGCTTCCGACCCTGAGAACCAGATGGAGATTGATAAGGCCATCCAAAATCTGTGCAGGGGCAAGACCGTAATTGTGGTTGCCCACCGTTTGAGTGCCTTAAAGATGTGTGACCGGGTGGCCGTGGTCGAAAACCATACAATCACCTGTGTTGGAACCCATGAAGAAGTGCGGAAGAAAAATGAGTATTACCGCAAATCGTGGGCTGATTATGAAGCGGCCCGTAGCATTACCTATCAGTTGGAAGGAGGGGAACGCCATGACGGGTAAAGAGGTGTTGAAGAAAAACAAAAACTTTTACATTGGTGTAATTGCAACGGTTCTGGAGGGCCTGCTTTCCGGCAGTCTGTTCATGCTGCTGTATTTTACGATGCTGTCCCTTTGGTCTGGAGAATTTAATATGAACCGCTCCCTGATGCTCACGGGAGTGCTTGCAGTCATTTTTCTGCTTCGTATCCTGATTTACAGCTTCGGTTATACACGGGCGCAGATTGGCGGTGCGGAAGTAAGCAAAAACATCCGGCTGTTTATGGGTGATAAGATCAAACGGATTCCTCTGTCCCGGTTTACCCAGGGGCAGACAGGCGATTACATCAACACGATCACCAGCGATGTCAATAACTACGAAAAAATACTGACCCATAAAATCGGGGATCTGGCAAAGAGCATTTCCCTGTCCCTCATGCTGATTGTGTTTGTTATGACCTTCTATGTTCCGGCGGGTATTGTCCTTCTGGTAGCCGATCTGCTGCTCATTCCGGCGCTGTGGCTGTCTTTCCGCATGGTACGCAAATATGGCAACGAAAAAAATGATATTTGCGCGGAAAATGTCAGTAGCATTGTGGAATATGTTTCCGGCATTCAGACCTTCCGGGCCTATGGTGTCGGAGGTACAAAGAATAAAACTGTCACTAAGGCAATGAAAGACTTCTGCGACATCAGCTTTGTGTATGAGGCAAAGGTATTGCCTATTGGCGCTGTTTTAGGCATCCTGATCTGGCTGAGTTGCCCTCTTATCATTTGGATGGCTTATGGCCCGTGGGCAGCCGGAACATTGGACACGGTTTCCTATCTGCTGATTTGTATGCTGCCGATATTCTGTGCAAAGCTGGCAAACAGCATCTTTATTGATTTGACCAGCTATAAAAACCTGATGATCTCCAAAAACAAAATCCTGGGTGTTATGAACGAACCAGAGGAAACTGGCAGTATGGAGCCGCTTCAAACGGCCACCCATGAAATCACCTTCGACAGTGTGGACTTCTCGTATGTACCCGGAGAGCCGGTGCTGAAACACGCCACCTTTACGGTGCCAGACCAGAAGCTCACGGCCATTGTCGGGGACTCCGGTTCCGGTAAATCCACCATTCTGAACCTGATTGCAAAATACTACGAGACGAATGGGGGAACTATTTTCATCGGAGGCAAACCAATCAACCATGTGGCCGCAGAGCGTGTACTGGAACAAATCTCTATGGTAGACCAGGATGTATTTCTCTTTGATGATACCATTCGTGAGAACATCCGGCACGCCCGCCCCAACGCCACAGACGAGGAAATCGAGGCTGCCTGCCGGGAGGCTAATTGTGACGGCTTTATCCGCAAGATGGAAAAGGGATATGATACGCCGACCGGCGAGAACGGAAACCTTCTTTCTGGCGGTGAGCGTCAGCGAATTTCCATCGCCCGCGCTATCCTGAAAAACAGCCCGATCCTGCTTTTGGATGAAGCAACAGCATCCCTTGACATCGAGAACGAGCTGGCAGTAAAGCAGGCCATCGCCAATCTGCTGAAAGAGAAAAAGACTGTGGTAATGATTGCTCATACCCTTTCCATCGTCAAAAATGCAGATCAAATCCTTGTGGTATCTGACGGAAAGATTGCTGAAGCCGGTACTCACGATGAATTGCTGGCTAAAGGCGGAAAGTATGCGGCCATGTGGAACGCCGAACAAAAAATTTCTGCCTGATTGGAGGTAATAATGAAACTTCATGCGTCCGGGGAGGACTATCTGGAAACCATCCTTGTTCTCCAAAAGAAACTCGGTATGGTGCGCTCCGTAGATG
>OJPD01001188.1_pt1 | contig 14391 bp, 11 predicted proteins | sample 1598371 | NCBI WGS metagenome assembly OJPD01 (sample SAMN03922478, study PRJEB24848) | human gut metagenome | isolation source: stool sample | host: Homo sapiens | place: Germany | collected 2010-11
CCCCTTTTTGAAAGGGGGTGGCAGCGCGCAAGCGCTGACGGGGGATTGCCGTATTCCAGCGGCGGCGTGAGCGCTGACGGAGGGAGTACCCTATGGTTGTGGTTTGAGCCAGGGTAGGGCAGCTCCCTCTGAACGGGAGCCTCAGCCTGTTTATTTCACAAACAGGTTCTCGCCGTCGTAATCCACGGTGAACACCGTGTCCGGCGCAACGTCCTTTTCGATGATGTGCCGCGCGAGCAGCGTTTCCAGCTTGGATTGCAGCAGCCGCTTGAGCGGGCGCGCGCCGTAATGCGGGTCGTACCCCGCGTCGGCAACGTACTGCTTCGCTGCGTCGGTGAGCCGCACGTCCAGCCTGCGCTCCTGCAAGCGCTTGCGCAGGTCGGCAAGGAGCAGATCGGTGATCCGGAAGATCTCCGCCCGCGTGAGGGGCTTATAATAGACAACCTCATCCAGCCGGTTCAGAAATTCTGGGCGGAAGCTCTGCTTGAGGAGCGCGTCCACCTTCCTGCGCGCCTCGTCCGAGATACGCCCGTCCGCAATGCCGTCAAGGATGTAGTTCGAGCCGAGGTTGGAGGTCATGACGATGACGGTGTTCTTGAAATCCACCGTGCGGCCCTGGGAGTCCGTCATGCGGCCGTCGTCAAGCACCTGCAGGAGCACGTTGAACACATCCGGGTGCGCCTTCTCGATCTCGTCGAACAACACCACGCAGTAGGGCTTGCGGCGCACGGCCTCGGTGAGCTGGCCACCCTCGTCGTAGCCCACGTAGCCCGGAGGCGCACCGATGAGCCGCGCCACGGCGTGCTTCTCCATGTATTCGCTCATGTCGATGCGCACCATATTGTTCTCATCGTCAAAGAGCGCTTGCGCGAGCGCCTTGGCAAGCTCTGTCTTGCCCACGCCCGTCGGGCCCAGGAAGAGAAAGCTGCCGATGGGCTTCGTCGGGTCCTTGAGGCCGGCGCGGGTGCGCAGGATCGCGTCCGCGACGGCCGTGACGGCCTCGTCCTGGCCGATGACCCGCTCGTGCAGGATCTGTTCGAGATGCAGCAGCTTCTCGCGCTCGCCCTCCATCAGCTTGGCGACGGGGATGCCCGTCCACCGCCCCACGATGCGGGCGATCTCCTCCTCCGTGACGCGGTCGCGCAGGAGGCCTTCGCTCTTGCTTTGCTCGCTGGCCTGCTCCGCTGCCGCCAGCTCCTCCCGGAGCTTGGGCAGCCTGCCGTATTTGAGCTCCGCCGCACGGTTGAGGTCGTATTCCCGCTCGGCCTTTTCCATCTCGGCGTTGAGCTGCTCGATCTCGCCGCGGAGCTTCTGCACGTTCTTGATCGCGTCCTTCTCGTTTTCCCATTTCACCTTGAGCTTGGCGAACTCCTCCCGCTCCCGGGCAAGCTCCTTGCGGATGTCCGAAAGGTGCTCGGCGGAAAGCTTGTCGTTCTCCTTCGTCAGCGCCGCCTCCTCGATCTCAAGCTGCATGATGCGGCGGGAGATCTCGTCGAGCTCCGTGGGCATGGAGTCCATCTCCGTGCGGATCAGCGCGCAGGCTTCGTCCACGAGGTCGATGGCCTTATCCGGCAGGAACCGGTCGGAAATATAGCGATTGGAAAGCGTGGCCGCGGCGATGAGCGCGTTGTCGTTGATCTTCACGCCGTGGTATACCTCATAGCGCTCCTTGAGGCCGCGCAGGATGGAGATCGTGTCCTCCACGGTCGGTTCTTCCACCAGCACGGGCTGGAAGCGGCGGGAGAGCGCGGGGTCCTTTTCGATATATTTGCGGTACTCGTCGAGCGTTGTCGCGCCGATGCAGTGGAGTTCGCCGCGCGCGAGCATCGGCTTTAAAAGGTTGCCCGCGTCCATGGAGCCTTCCGTCCGCCCCGCGCCAACGATGTTGTGCAGCTCGTCGATGAAGAGGATGATGCGCCCTTCGGAGCGCTTCACCTCGTTGAGCACGGCCTTCAGGCGCTCTTCAAACTCCCCGCGGAATTTCGCGCCCGCGATGAGCGCCCCCATGTCGAGCGAGAAGATCCTGCGCTCCTTGAGCGACGCGGGGACGTCCCCGCGCACGATGCGCTGGGCAAGCCCCTCCGCGATGGCCGTTTTGCCGACGCCCGGCTCGCCGATGAGCACCGGGTTGTTCTTCGTTTTGCGCGAAAGGATGCGGATGACGTTTCTTACTTCGTCATCCCGGCCGATCACCGGGTCGAGCTTCTGCTTGCGCGCAAGCTCCACGAGATCCTGCGCATATTTGCCGAGCGCGTCATAGGTGCCCTCCGGAGAATCGCTTGTGACGCGCGCGCCGCCGCGGACGTCGTTGAGCGCTTTCAAAAAGGCATCGCGCTCCACGGCGAATTGCTGCAAAAGCGTTTTGACGGCCGCGTTGGGCGCTTCCATGAGGCCGAGGAACACGTGCTCCACGGAGACGTATTCGTCCTTCATGTGCTGCGCCTGCTTTTCAGCGGTGTTCAGCGCCCGGTCCAGCTCCTGCGTAATGTAGACCCGGTCGGCCTCCCGGCCGCTGCCGGTCACCTGCGGGTAGCGCTCTACCGCAGTGCGCACGGCCTCGGTGAACGCGTCCGCGTCCTTGCCCATGCGCGTGAGCAGGCTTGCGATGAGCGAATCCTCCTGCTCCAAAAGCGCGAGCAGAAGATGCTCCTCATCCACCTGCTGGTTGCTGTGCTCGACGGCGATGCTCTGCGCCCCTTGGATCGCCTCGACCGAGCGTTGGGTAAATTTGCGAACGTCCATCTATCAACCCTCCTTGCCGGAACTAACGTTCTTGTTTTCACGGAAATAAGTATAGCGGATTTCCCTAGTATTGTCTTGACAAAACTGGGGTATGATTTTGAATTTGCTGTGAATCTTTTCCCAAAATCAGATTCCAAAAAGAATTTTCAGAAAAGGCCTTGCTTTGGAGTGTATTTTAGGGGATAATATGCCCATTGAACCGTCATTAAAGTTGAAATGGAGGCAAAATCCGCCATGCAGTTGTTGAAAGATCGCATCCGCGCCGAAGGGCGCGTGCTGCCGGGGAACATCATCAAGGTCGACGGATTCCTAAACCACCGTGTGGACACCAAGCTCATGCGCGCGATGGCAAAAGAGTTCGGTCGGCTTTTTGATTTGACGGGCATCACGGCCGTACTCACGGTGGAGGCTTCGGGCATCGCGCTCGGCGCCATCTGCGCGGAGGAATTCGGCGTGCCGCTCATCTTCGCCAAGAAGGCTAAGTCCGACAACATCGAGGGCGGCCTTTACCAGAGCGAGATCTTTTCCTATACCTATAAAAAGAAGGTTACGCTCCTGATGAGCAGCCAGTGGCTCGGGCCGAATGACCGGGTGCTCATCATTGACGATTTCCTCGCCAACGGCGAAGCGCTGCGCGGCCTTGTGGACATCGTGCACCAGGCGGGCGCAAGCCTCATCGGCCTCGGCATCGCGATTGAGAAAGGCTTCCAGGGCGGCGGCGACCGCCTGCGCGCCCAGGGCGAAAACGTGCATTCCCTCGCGATCATCGAGCGGGCGGATGAAAACGGCATCGTCTTCCGGGAGGAAGAGGCGTAACCCATGGGCGAGATCAGCTTTTTCGAGGCGGTCATGCTCGTCTGCTTCGGCGTTGCGTGGCCGCTCAACATCATCAAATCCCTGCGCACCAAGAGCACGGAGGGGAAAAGCGTGCTGTTCCTGATGGCGATCCTGATCGGCTATGTGGCGGGCATCACGCACAAGCTGCTCTACAGCCGCAACATTGTGCTCGTGCTTTACTGCATCAACTTCGCCATGGTGAGCGTGGATACGTTCCTGTATTTCCACTACCGCCGCAGGGAACGCCTGGCCGCAGCCCAAAAGGGCGATGCGCACAGCAAATAAGCGAACTATTTTTCTGAAAGGATATTTACGCATACATGGAAAGAATCGTCGTTCTCGATTTCGGCGGCCAGTATAACCAGCTGATCGCCAGGCGTGTGCGCGAAGCGGGCGTTTACAGCGAGCTGCTGCCGCACAACGCGCCGCTCGAGCGGATCCGGGGCGAAGCGCTTTCCGGCATCATCCTCACCGGAGGACCGGACAGCGTGTATGCCGAAGGCGCGAAGGCCTGCGATGATGCCATCTTCTCACTCGGCGTGCCGGTGCTTGGCATCTGCTATGGCATGCAGTATATCGCCAAGGTATTCGGCGGCCGTATCGAAGCCGCACCTGTGCGCGAATACGGCCGCACGCCCATCCGCATGGCGGATCATCCGCTGCTCAAAGGGCTCGATTCCGGCATCGTCTGGATGAACCACAATGATTCCGTATTCGGCATGCCGGAGGGCTTCTCCGCCATCGCGGAAACGGACAACTGCCCCTTCGCTGCCTTTGCGGACGACGGGCGCAGGCTCTATGGCATCCAGTTCCATGCGGAGGTGGCGCATATGCCGAAGGGCGAGCGGATCTTCCACAATTTCCTCCGGGAGATCTGCGGCTGCGCCTGCACCTATTCCCCCGCAGGCCTCGCGGATACGCTCACCGCGCAGATCCGCGCGCAGGTCGGGGACGGCCGGGTGATCGGCGCGCTTTCCGGCGGTGTGGATTCCTCCGTGGCTTCCGTGCTGGTACACAACGCCATCGGGGATAAGCTCACCTGCATCTTCGTGGATCACGGCCTTTTGCGCCACAACGAGGCGGAGGAGGTCATCGGCTTCTACCGGGATAAGCTCAACCTCAACATCATCAAGGTGGACGCGCGGGAGCGCTTCCTCACCAAGCTCGCGGGCGTGACTGAGCCGGAGCAGAAGCGCAAGATCATCGGCACAGAATTCGTGCGCGTGTTTGAAGAGGAAGCGAAAAAGCTTGGCGGAGCGGATTGGCTTTTGCAGGGTACCATCTATCCAGATGTGATCGAAAGCGGAACGCAGACCGGCGCGAAGATCAAGAGCCACCACAACGTAGGCGGGCTGCCTGCGGACATCGGCTTCAAGGGCCTTGTCGAGCCGCTCCGGATGCTCTTTAAGGACGAAGTTCGCGCGCTGGGCGAGTCGCTCGGCATCGCGCACGAGCTCGTCTGGCGGCAGCCCTTCCCGGGCCCGGGCCTCGCCATCCGCGTGCTGGGCGAGGTAACGGAGGAAAAGCTGGCCATCCTGCGCCAGAGCGATTATATTTTCCGTGAGGAGATCGCGAACGCGGGTCTTGCGGAGAAGATCTGGCAATACTTCACCGTTTTCACCGGCATGCGCTCTGTGGGCGTGATGGGCGACCTGCGCACCTACGATTACGCCATCGGCGTACGCGCCGTCACCTCCACTGACGCGATGACCGTCGAGTGGGCGGAAATCCCGTACCCTGTGCTCCGGCGTATCAGCGAGCGGATCATAGGAGAGGTGCCCCACGTGAACCGTGTCGTTTACGACATCACGTCGAAGCCGCCGGGAACGATTGAGTGGGAATAATTTCAGAAGCGGAAAAAGCCCGTAATCACTGGACTTTTTAAGGATTAGAGCCTTTCGTGGCAACGAAATGGCAACAGAATTTCATTATTCACAAGAAAAGAGCTAACTGATTTTGATTCGTCAGTTAGCTCTCTTTTATATCTTTAATACCCTCTTAGCTCGTGTAGTAGGTCGGAAAGCTTTTGATTAAGGTCTATAAAGTTAAGAAGGTACTCTTCGGTAATCTCAAATTGCCTATTTCCATCCTTTACTCTTTCTTTCGTCGCCAATGTCTGTTCGCCAGATGCATTTGTTATGCGATAGCTATGAATTATTCGATTTCGCATTTTAACAATTTGGACAAACAGTGTTTCTATTTTATCTCCGCATTTCGAAGTGATGACTTCATGAACACTCTCTTTGAGATGCCCTGATTCCAAGTCTATTAGGTGATACCAGTCGTATTTATCCAAGTCATCACATTTGAGAATATTCTCAACTATAAATGCGTTATTTGAGTTAAAAACACAAATAGCACTCCCCAACAGTTCGCGGTATTGCTTAGTCGGCAGAGACTGTCTCGTATAACTTTCGTACATCTTGGTTCCTTCCTGTTCTATACCTCAATCAAATATCTTGCACTATTAAATTGCTATGCCCCTGTGAAAAAAACTCTTCTGGTCGTTGTCTAGAATCAAACTCCGGATAGTGATAGCGCCACCGGTCATAGTCCTCTTTGGAGATCTCTCCAGCCTCCAGCATGGCCGCAGCCTGTTGCCAGGAGCAGAGCATCTCATGCAGCTGGGCAGCGTCTTTGTTCTTTCGGACATCGACCTTTAGGCATACTTCTCCATCCACCTCGCTGACCTTGAGCCCGTAGTTATCCTCCAGGGTAAACAGGGTGTGCATCAGCCCCACATAGGACTCTATGTTCGGGACAGAGAGCGCATGGGGCGAGACGTCCAGCACCTTTGCCAGGGCTGCGGTAAGGTCTGCTTTAGGGGTTCTTGTCCCTGTTTCGTACTGTGCCAGACGCACATCGGCGGACTTCTCAGGGAAGCCCATTAACTGACCAAGGTATTTCTGTGTCATGCCCCGCATATTGCGGAAAAAATGTATTCTTTCACCAATCGCCATAATAGCCATCTCCTGTGCCGGTTATCGTTGATAATGAATATAGCAGAAATGCTTAGTATTATCAAGGGGCGCAGAAATAAATTTGTTTAGTATTTTCCTGCAAACCCGCTCTACTTAAGCAGATATGTATAGCAAAATGGAGGCAGGCTAATCAAATGAGCTTAATTCCGACATCGGTTCGGTGACAGCTTAACCCCGAATGGCGCACGAGCACATTGAAAACTGACTCTGCATAACGCAGCCGGATATGGGCGGCATGCTCCCGCCCTTCAGGCGTTGGCGCTGTGTTAAAGTTCCCCGGCGGTAATTGCCAAATCGGGGGAAATGGATATAATATATTTGGTGTATTTGGCGGCATAAATGCCGCTTCAGCCAGAAATTACATTATATATAAGCGAGGAGAAAACAGATGGGTGTGGAAAGCCGGTATAATTTCCAGTTCGGCTACATGGAGCATGGTGCGCGCAACCTGATTACAGACGTGCCCGGCGTGCGCGTGGGGCATACGACGCTGCACGACGGAGAAATCCATACAGGCGTGACAGCGATCCTGCCGCATGGCGGGGATTTGTTCCATGATAAATGCGTCGCCGCGGCGCATGTGATCAACGGCTTTGGCAAGAGCGCGGGGCTCGTGCAGGTGCAGGAGCTCGGCACGCTCGAAACGCCTATCCTGCTCACGAACACGCTTTCCGTGGGCACAGCCTCGACAGCCCTCGTGGAATATATGCTTGAGCGCAACGACGACATTGGCGTAAAGACGGGTACTGTGAACCCCATCGTCATGGAATGCAACGACGGACACCTGAACGACATCCGCGGTCTGCATGTGACCAAGGCGCACGCGCGCGCGGCGCTCGATGCGGCTGCCGAAACCTTTGAAGAGGGCGCGGTCGGCGCGGGCGCAGGCATGAGCTGCTATACGCTCAAGGGCGGCATCGGCTCGGCCTCCCGCAAGTTTGAGCTTTATGGGAACACCTATACCGCCGGCACGCTGCTGCTGACGAACTTCGGCACGCTGCGGGATCTTACCATCGCAGGAGAGCATGTCGGCGCGCGGCTTTACGCGGAGGATCGGAAAGCCGCCGAGCAGGACAAAGGCAGCGTCATCATCGTGATTGCGACGGACGCCCCCCTTTCTGCACGCCAGCTCGAGCGCGCGGCCAAGCGCGCGCAGTCCGGCCTTGCGCGCACGGGCAGCATCTCCGGCAATGGCAGCGGGGAGATCGCCCTCGCGTTCACCACAGCCAACCGCCTGCCGCATTATGGTACGGGCAAGCCGGAAACAATTTCTGTTTTATATGAAGAGGATATGGATTTCATGTTCCGCGCCGTGATCGAATGTGTGGAGGAATCCGTTATCAGTTCCATGCTGCACGCGAAAAAGGTGGTAGGCCGCGCTGGAAATTGCCGGGAAAGCCTTGCGGACAGGCTCTCCAGGGAAGCGTAAGCAAGAAACGGCGTACTTCAGCGATGAGAGTACGCCGTACCCGAAAAATATGTATGCGTGTATACCACCATGCAGTATACACAAATGTTACGATTCCATAACAACTTTATGTCGGAAGGTGTGTTGAATTATATATTAAAAGCAGTTACAATGAACATGTGCTTCCACAAGCACCTTTTCTGTATTGGCATGGCATATTGCCGTGCTAACAAAAACTTTTAAGAGGAGAGAAAACGACATGAAGAAACTTCTTGCCCTGTTGTTGGCGGTCGTGATGGTCGCAGGCGTGTTTGCCGGTTGTGGTGACCCCACGAATTCCCCGGTTGAACCGCCCGCCACGACGGACCCCGCCACCCCCGATGAAACCCCTACTCCGACCGAGGAACCCGTGACCGTCGGCCCCGATGGACGCGAATTTGCGGACGAGCAGGTGTACCGCACGCTGTACTCTGCCGAAGTCACCACGATGAACTACCTCTCTTCCGGCCAGACCTATGAGCTGGCGGTCGGCGCGAACGTCATCGACTCCCTCGTGGAGAACGACCCCTACGGCGCGATCATCCCCAGCGCGGCTACCGAATGGAGCACGAGCGAAGACGGCCTCATTTGGCAGTTCAAGATCCGCGAAGGCCAGTATTGGTACGATGCGGACGGCAACCAGAAGGATCCCGTCACCGCGCACGACTGGGTAGCGGCTGCCCGTTATCTCTGCAACGCGGAATATGACTGCAGCAACTTCTACCTGATGGACGGCTGGATCGTGAATGCAGCCGAGTACTTTGACTACACCTCCAAGAAAATCGCTGCCGTTGAAAAGGGCACTGAGAGCGGCGAGGAGCAGAACCTGGTATATGACGAGAACGGCGTCATCTACGAAGGCCTGAAGCTGGATGACGAAGGGAAGACCGTTTCCAGCTGGAACGCCGAAAAGGGCGTCTATGAAGAGTGGATGGAAGTCCCCGAAGTCAAGGCTGAGGACGTTGGCGTTGTCGCTGTGGATGACTATACCCTTGAGTATCACCTGGTGAAGGCTCGCCCGTACTTCCTGACTGCGCTCCAGTTCGGCACCTACTGGCCGGCTCCCGCTTCTCTGCTCGAAGAGATGGGCGAGACCTATGCTACCGACAACTACAGCATGTGGTTCAACGGCGCATATATCCTCTCCACCTATGAGACCAACCAGAAGCGTATTTACACCAAGAACGAGAACAACTGGGACGCCGAGCACATCTACATTGAGCGCATCGAGCAGACCTACAACACCGAAGCCAGCACCCTCGCGCCCGAGATGCTCCTCCGCGGCGAAGTAGACTATGCTGACATCGGTTCCGACATCGTTGCCGACTGGCTGGCTGATCCCGAGAAGAGCCAGATGATTTCCTCTTCCCGTATCGTTGGCGACTACTCCTACTTCATGGGCTTCAACTTCGAGCCGAAGTTTGCCGCCGAGTATGAACCCGAAAACTGGGCGATCGCCGTTAACAACGAGAATTTCCGCAAGGCGATCTTCCACGGCCTTGACCGGGCGACTGCGACTTCTGCCCGCTTCCCGGGCGATGACCCGCAGCTCCACCTGATCAACACCATTACCCCGCGCGGCTTTGCCACCAACAACGGTAAAGACTTCGTGACCTATGGCGCGCTCGCCGAGTTCAACAGCACCGAAAGCTTCAACGCTGAGCTTGCGCTCCAGTACAAGGAAGCGGCAGTCGCTGAGCTGACTGAAGCCGGCTGCAAGTTCCCGATCATCATCCCGATGAACTTCAACCCCAGCGTTACCACCTGGGCCGATGAATGCGCCGTTATCGAACAGCAGCTCGAAGAGCTCCTGGGTGCGGACTTCATCGACATCGTTTCGCTCAGCTGGAGCGGCCAGAACTTCCTGCGTGAGACCCGCCGTGCCGGCAACTACGCGATCCAAGTGCTCAACTGGGGCGCGGACTACATGGATCCTGAAACCTGGACTGATCCCTTCGCGGATGAGAACAGCTACAACTTTATGTATGACACGACCGAGTACAACGGCATCAACCAGAACACCAAGACCGAGGAAACCAAAGCTATTAACGACGAGTACTTCCGTCTCGTTGAAGAAGCGAAGGCCGAGGTCAACGATATGGATAAGCGTTTCGAGCTCTTTGCGGCTGCGGAAGCCTACTATATCGAGCATGCGGTCGTGATCCCGCTGTATGTCAGCGGCGGCTCCTATCAGGCCACCAAGCTCAACGGCTTTGAAGGCCAGTTCGCGGCGATGGGCCAGTCCACCAGCCGTTATAAGGGCCAGCACGTCTACAAGACGGCTATGACCCAGGATCAGTTTGACGAACAGTATGAAGCCTGGAAGGCGGCCATGGGCGAGTAAGCCTACTGCCGTACGGCAAACCAACAAAACCTAATAAAAGCGGCTCTGCCCTGTAATTTGCGGAGCAGAGCCGCTTTTCCTTTCGAAATTAGAACCGTAATCTTAAGGCGATATATCCAGCTCGCAACCCTGTGCGAGACGAAAAGGAGAACAAAAAGTGCTCAAATATTCACTCAAGCGACTCGCCCGTTCCCTGCTGACGCTTGTGATCCTGATAACGGTGATCTTTGCGTTGCTGCGGCTCATGCCGGAGGAAGGCTACTTTTCCAATTATGAAAAGATGTCGCCGCAGCAGATTCAGAACGGTTTGCGCAAACTCGGGTTGAAGGATCCGCTTTATGTGCAGGTTGGCCGCTTCTTCAAGCAACTGCTTGCGGGAGATCTGGGCGTTTCCAACCGTTACCGTATCAATTATCCGATCACGGAGATCATCAAGCCGAAGATGATGGTTTCCCTGCGGTTCGGGCTTACGTCAATCATTATTAGCTTACCGCTCGGCATGGCGCTCGGCGCTTTGATGGCGCGCAGCAAAGGCCGCCTTGCGGACAAACTCGGCAATGCGTACATCGTGTTCATCCAGGCGGTTCCAAACGCGGTGTACTTCATTTTCATACAGCTTTATGGCTCCAGCCTGTTCAACCTGAGCTTGCTATATGATGAGACAAAGCTGTCCAGCATGATCCTCCCGGTCATTTCGTTGGCGCTGCCGTCCATCTCCAGCTATGCGATGTGGCTCAGGCGCTACATGGTGGATGAGACCAACAAGGATTACATCAAGCTCGCACGCGCCAAGGGCGTGCCGAATACCACCATCTGGTTCCGCCATGTGTTCCGCAATTCCGTGGTGCCGATGGTGAACCTGATCCCGGGTTCGATCCTGCTCACGATCTCCGGCTCCATCTATGTGGAATCGCTTTATTCCATCCCGGGCATGGGCGGCCTCCTGGTGGACGTCATCAAACGTCAGGACAACACCATGGTGCTCGCGTTGATCGTGATCTTCTCCTCCCTGAGCATCCTCGGCCTCCTGCTGGGCGACCTGCTTATGGGCCTTGTTGACCCGCGCATCAGTTTTTCCAAGAAGGAGGGCGCGAGATGAGCAGCAAATATTCGCACAAAGAAAAACTCAGCCGCAAGCTGGAACAGAATATCGAGGAACAGCTCCAAAACCTTGCCGTGAGCGACAAGGACGACCTTTCCCCGGAGGAAATGGAAGGCCTTTCCCAGGATCTGTTCGAGTTCGCGGAATACAACGCGCAGGAGGCCGAGCGCACCGGCTATTCCAACTATTCCTACTGGCGCAGCACATTCCGCATGTTCTTCAAGAACAAGATGGGCGTCGCCATGCTCGCCGTCATGGTCATCCTGCTTCTTTTCACGTTTATCCAGCCGCTGCTGCCGGATCAATATGACCCGAATGCAGTGAACTATTATGAAAACGCGCTTTGGATGGAGATCGATGAGGACGCCTCGGTCGAGCTCGACGCCATAAAGAAAACGAAGGGCAGCCTGGCCGAAGCGGACGGCGCGGAGGGCATCCTCACCTATGTGAAGGTTCCGAACTCCTGGGGAGTGCCGAAGGCCTATGCGCAGGAAGCCGCCGATTCCGAGCCGGTGGAGCTCCCGCTTACTGCGGACTCCGCCAACGAGGGCTGGTATTACGCGTTTGTCCCCACGGAGACGCCGTATATGTACGTCAACTCCGAGGACGGCAGCAAGACGACCTTCCAGAAGGCTGTCTGGATCCGCGTGGATGAGGAAGGCGGAATTTATTCCGAAGGCATAAAGTACACCGAAGGCGAGCTGATCGCTGGCGGCGAGGAAGGCACCATCCTGACCTACTTCCAGGCGCCGGCCAACTGGGGCGTGCCGCAGGTGAACGCGGCCACGACCATGCGCGGCGACCCGGGCATTGACCTGACGCTGACCGCCGACCCGGAGAACGACGGCTGGTACTATGCCTTCGTCCCTGCGGAGAACATGATGCTCACGGTTACCTCCGAGGACGGCTCTCTCAAGGGCGTCAACAAGGGGGTTGCGCGCCTGAGCCCGACGGAGATCAAGGTGAAGACTGGCTTCATCGACAACATGGCGCCGAACTCCGTGTTCTGGTTTGGTACGGACCCGATCGGCCGCGATCTTTGGGCCCGCATGTGGAGCGGCACGCGCACGTCGCTGCTCATCGGCATCGTGGTGGCGCTGATCGAAGCGGTCGTCGGCATCATTGCGGGTCTCCTGTGGGGCTATGTCCGCAAGCTGGACTTCATCTTCACGGAGATCTACAACATCATCAACAACATCCCGTCCACGATCATCCTGATCCTCGCGTCGTACATTATGCGACCGGGCGTGCTTACCATGATCGTCGCCATGTCCATCACGGGATGGATCGGCCTTGCACGCTTCATCCGCAACCAGGTCATCATCATCCGCGACCGTGACTTTAACCTCGCGTCCCGCTGCCTTGGCACGCCCACGCGCCGCGTTATCGTGAAGAACCTGCTGCCGCAGATGGTCTCGGTCGTCATGCTGCGCATGGCGCTTGCAATCCCGGGTGCGATCGGCTCTGAAGTCTTCATGGCGTATATCGGCCTTGGCTTGCCGACGGATATTCCGTCGCTGGGCAACCTGGTCAACCGCGGCCGCAGCCTCATGATGGCGCCTACGCTGCGGTATCAGCTGATCATCCCGGCGATCATCCTTTCCATTATCACGATCTGCTTCTATCTGGTAGGCAACGCCTTCTCCGATGCGGCTGATCCGAAGAACCACGTGTAAGAGGAGGTCTTTGTGCTGTGGAACAAGAAGTGATTTTGTCTGTAAAAGACCTTAATATCAAATTCAGCCTGCGCGGCCAGGTGCTCCATGCCATCCGCGGCATCTCGCTTGACATCTACAAGGGCGAAAGCCTTGCGATCGTCGGCGAATCCGGCTCCGGCAAATCCGTGTTCACGAAGAACTTTATTGGCCTTCTGGACAACAACGGCTGGGTGGATTCCGGCGAGATCTGGTATAACGGCATGGACCTCGCCAAGTTCAAGACCGAAAAGGAATGGACGAAGATCCGCGGCAAAGAGGTCGCCATGGTCATGCAGGACCCGATGACGAGCCTCAACCCGCTCAAGACCGTCGGCTGGCAGATCGAAGAAGCGCTCAAGCTGCACCAGAATCTTTCCGGCGAGGTTGCGAAGGCGCGTGCCATCGAGATATTGGACGACGTCGGCATCCCGGAACCCGAGCGGCGCTACAAGCAGTATCCGCACGAGTTTTCCGGCGGCATGCGCCAGCGCGTGGTCATCGCCATCGCCATGGCCTGCAACCCGAAGATCCTCATCTGCGACGAGCCGACCACCGCGCTTGACGTGACGATCCAGGCGCAGATCCTCGACCTGATCCGCGAGCTGCAAAAGAAATACCAGCTCACGACCATCTACATCACCCATGACCTCGGCGTCGTTGCCAACGTGGCGGATCGCATTGCGGTCATGTACGCGGGCGACATCGTGGAGATCGGCACCTGCAACGAGGTGTTCTATTCCCCGCAGCATCCTTATACTTGGGCGCTGCTCAGCTCCCTGCCGCAGCTCGGCATCAAGGGCGAAGACCTCTACTCTATCAAGGGCACGCCTCCGAACCTGTTCAACAAGGTGCGCGGCGATGCGTTTGCCCCGCGCAACCCGCAGGCGCTCAAGATCGACTTCCTGCACCGCCCGCCGTATTTCGAGGTTTCCCCGACGCACAAGGCGCGCACTTGGCTGCTTGATCCCCGCGCGCCCAAGGTAGAGCCGCCGGAGCACATCAAGAACATCCGCAACATCCGGAACCTCCGCGTAGGGAACAAGGAAGGAGGCGCACAATAATGGAAAAAGAAACCAAGGAAGTTCTCCTTTCGGTAAGGGATCTTGAAGTAACCTTCGGCAGCAAGCGCAAGCCGTTTGTGGCCGTCAAGGGCGTGAGCTTTGACATTTACAAGGGCGAGACGTTCGGCCTCGTCGGCGAGTCCGGCTCCGGCAAAACGACCATCGGCCGCGCGATCATCC
>OJPD01001199.1_pt1 | contig 14268 bp, 15 predicted proteins | sample 1598371 | NCBI WGS metagenome assembly OJPD01 (sample SAMN03922478, study PRJEB24848) | human gut metagenome | isolation source: stool sample | host: Homo sapiens | place: Germany | collected 2010-11
GCCTCTTGTCTCGTGGGCTCGGAGATGTGTATAAGAGACAGAAGGACCTGCCCCTGGCCACCCTCTGCGGCATGGCGGGCGTGTTCTCCGCCCTCTTCGGCACACCCCTGACGGCCACCATCTTCGCTCTGGAGGTCATCAGCGTGGGCGTGCTGTACTACGCCGGGCTGCTGCCCTGCATCACCGCCTCTCTGACCGGCTACTACATCGCCCTCCTCATGGGCGTGGAGCCCACCCGCTTCACCGTGGCCATGCCGGCGCTGGCCTGGCCCACCCTGGGCCTCGTGGCGGTGCTGGCTGTGGGCTGCGCTCTGGTGAGCATCCTCTTCTGCCGCGGCCTGCACATCACCGAGCACCTGGCCGCCCGTGTCCTGAAGGATCCCTTCCTCCGTGCCGCCGCGGGCGGCTGCGTGATCGTAGCCGCCACGCTGCTGCTGGGTACTACGGACTATAACGGCGCGGGCATGGATGTGGTGGCGCGCGCCCTGTCCGGCCAGGCGGACCCCTGGGCCTGGCTGCTGAAGCTGACCTTCACCGCCGTCACCATCGGCTGCGGCTTCAAGGGCGGCGAGGTGGTGCCCTCGTTCTTCGTGGGCGCGACCTTCGGCTGCGTGTTCGGCGGACTGCTGGGCCTGCCGCCCGCCTTTGCCGCCGCCATCGGCCTGGTGTCCGTGTTCTGCGGCGCGGTGAACTGCCCCATCGCCTCCGTCATCCTCAGCATTGAGCTCTTCGGCTCCGGCGGTCTGGTCTATTTCGCCGCCGCCTGCGCCCTCAGCTACCTGCTCTCCGGCTATTGCGGGCTCTACAGCAGCCAGACCATCCTCTACTCCAAGCTGAAGGCGGAGTTTATCAATGTGCATACTCATGAGTAAAATGCAGCCCCCGGGAACCCGGGGGCTGACATTTTATAAGCAAATCTTAACGTTTCGTTCACATGATTTTCCGAAAATCGTGGTATCCTGCGGGTAGTACAAGAAAAAGAGGTATCGCCCGTGAAGCGCACGCTGACCGAACAACAGAAAAAAACGCTGTCCGTACTGGCCATCGTCATATTCGTTCTGCTGTCGGCGGCGCTGGCCTGGTTCGTGGGGCGGCCCATGGTCCGCTTTGCCCGCCAGCCGGAACAGTTCCGCGCCTGGGTAGACGGCCACGGCGCCTGGGGGCCGCTGGCCTATGTGGCCATGGTGTTTCTGCAGGTGCTGGTGGCCATTATCCCCGGCGAGCCGCTGGAGATCGCCGGGGGCTACGCCTTCGGCGCCTGGGCGGGCACGGCCCTGTGCTTGCTCGGTGCCGTGCTGGGCAGCGTGACCGTCTTTGCCCTGGTCCGCCGCTGGGGCCGCGGTCTGGTGGAGGTGTTCTTCCCGGCGGACAAGCTGGAAAAGCTCCAATTTCTCCTCCATACCTCCCCCAAGCGCACCGCCCTGTTCTGGCTGATCTTCACCGTTCCCGGTACGCCCAAGGACCTGCTGTGCTACTTCGCGGGCCTGACGGACCTGCCGTGGGGGACCTGGCTGCTGATCGCCACAGTGGGCCGCCTGCCCTCCATCGTCACCTCCACCGTGGGCGGCAGCGCCCTGGGGGAGCAGAACTACCGGGCGGCGGTCATTGCCTTCGCTCTCGCCCTCGCTGTGGCGGGTGTGGGCTATGTGATCTACCGCGCCGTCTGCCGTCGGCACGGACAAAAACCGGATAACACAAAGACCGACGGCTGAGCCGTCGGTCTTGTATCTTTTCCTGCCTCAGAACGCGCCCAGCGCCTTGAACAGCACCGACCAGGCGAACATGGTCACGATGCACAGCGCGCTGGTGGACACCACGATGTCCCCAGCCAGCTCCGCGTCGCCGCCCATCTGCTGTGTCATGGTGAAGGAGGCGATGGCCGTGGCGCTGGCGAACACGCTGATCAGCCCTGCGAAGCCCACGCCCCGTATGCCGATCAGGAACGCCGCCGTCAGCAGCAGCGCCGGCATCAGGAACAGCCGCACCACACACACCTCGATCAGGTCCCTCCGGTACCGGCGCAGGCCGCTGAATCGGAAGAAGGCCCCCAGCAGGAACAGCATGAACGGGCTGGTCATGGCGGCCACCTGGTGCACCGCCGACTCCAGCGCCGTAGGCAGCCTCCAGCCGGTGCCCAGGAACACCAGCCCCACGGCGGAACCCAGGATCAGCGGATTGGTGGCCACCATTTTGATGAGCCTTCCGGCGGGCAGTCTCTCGCCCCGGAACGCCGTTAGGGTGATGACCGCCAGTACGTTGAACAGCGGCACGATGATGGCCGCCAGCATGGCCACCGGCCCCATGTCCGCCCCGGGCACCAGCACCGTGGCCAGCGGCAGGCCGATAATGGCCAGGTTGCTGCGGTACATACCCTGTATCTTCACGCCCTGCTTCTCGTAGTCCTTCTCCGTGGGCAGTACGATGGCCAGAGACAGGCCGTACATCACCAGCGTGGCCCCCACGGCGAACAGCAGCAGCTTCGGCTGTAACGCCTGGTCGATGGAGGAGGTGTACAGGTTCCAGAACAGCATTACCGGCATGAAGAACCGGAACGCCATCTTGTTCAGTCCGGGCACGTCCTCCACCCGGATACCGCCCAGACACTTGACCCCGTAGCCAAGTCCCATAATAAGAAACAGGGGCATCACGGCGTTAAAGCAGACTTGCAGATTGCTGAGCATGGCCCATCGGCCTCCTTCCCCCCGTGCAGCCCCGGCGCACGGTCTATTGCGGCAAAAACGTCATGGCTGCCAGCAGCACGGCCAAAAAGCCGAAGCTGACGGCGGAGAACAGTGCCAGGAACCGTCCGGTCTGTCCCTTGACGTGCTTCGTATACTCCCGGAAGGTGATCAGGCTGGCCAGCGACGCCACCAGCGTCCCCGCCCCGCCGATGTTCACCCCCACCAGCAGTGCCGGGTAATCGTCGGTAAACTGGCTGAGCAGTATGGCCGCGGGCACATTGCTGATGACCTGACTGGTCAGTGCCGCCACCGGCATGACCCCGTGGGCCAGCAGCTGCCGGAACAGTGTCCGCACAGGCCCTATCCGGGCCATATTGCCCGAGAAGCTGAAAAACGCCGCGAACGCCCCCAGTCAACGCCCAGCAGCGCACGGCGGTCCAGCACCAGCAGCGCCGCCGTGATGGCGGCCAGCCCCAGCCAATACGGTATGCCGCGCAGCACCATGGCCGCAGCCGTGCAGAACAGTACGCCGTACACGATGCACCGGCGCTTGTCCACCGGCGTCTCCTGCGCCGGTACCGTCAGCGTCTCCCGGGGGATCAGCAGGCAGCACGCCAGGATCAGCGCCGTGGACAGCAGGAACGGCGGCAGCATGATGGTCAGGAACTCCCCATTGGGGATCGTATAATGATTAAATAGGTATAGGTTCTGCGGATTGCCGAAGGGCGTCAGCATCCCGCCCAGATTGGCGGCGCAGTTCTGCAATATGAACGTCAGCGCCGTGTGCTTCGTCTGCCCTGTGCCCTCCAGCACGAACCAGCTCAGGGGCAGAAACGTCAGCAGCGCCGTGTCGTTGGTCAGCAGCATGGAGCCGATCAGCGTAACGACAACCAGCGCCGTCACGGCGCTGCGGGCCGTGTGAAACGCCCGCACCAGCCGCTGTGCCAGCAGGGGGAACAGTCCCGCGCCCCGCAGGGCGCACACCACTGCCAGTATGCAGAACAGGCATGAGAGCGTCTTCACGTCGTAGTACCCGAGATAGGCGCTGTCCGGCGGCACGAATACGGCGGTGACGGCCGCCGCCAGCACCGCGATCACCGGCATGGCGTTAGCGCGGCACCACTGGAGAACTTTCATGTATGTATGCACCTCCGCACGATACGACTCAACGGCTGTTACCTTACCATATTTTGGCCGGAAACGCAAGGGTTCGTCCCGGCTTTCTTGCCCTTTTCCGCCGCCTGTGCTATACTGAAAGCGATACAGAAAAGGGAGGTGCTCCATGGATGACATTTTGAGCCGTTTTTCCATCAACTGCCACAGCAGCATCCGCTATGCCGGCGCGATGACGGTGTGGTTTGACCCATTCCGCGTGGCGGACGCGCCCTGCGATGCGGACGTGGTATTCGTCACCCACGACCACTATGACCACTTCTCCCCGGAGGATATCCGTCGGGTGATGAAGCCCGGCGCGGTGCTGGTGCTGCCGGAGACGTGTGTGGCGACGGCGCTGCGGGCCGGCTTTGCCTCGGCGCAGCTGCTGCCGGTGCGCCCCGGAGAGGCGTACACCGTGAAGGACCTGCCCTTCACCGCCGTGCCCGCCTATAACCTCGGCAAGCCCTTCCACCCCCGCGGGAACCGCTGGGTGGGCTATGTGGTCACGCTGGAGGGCCGGTGAATCTATGTGGCCGGCGATACCGACGATACCCCCGACGCCCGGTCCGTGTCGTGTGACGTCGCCTTCCTGCCGGTGGGCGGCACCTACACCATGACCGCCGCCCAGGCCGCCGGTCTGGCGGCCGCCCTCCGCCCCCGGACCGCCGTCCCCACCCACTACGGCTGTATCGTGGGGGAGAGGACGGACGGCGCGGCCTTTGCCGCCGCCCTGCCGGCGGACATCTCCGCCGTGCAGCTGATCCGCCAATGACCCCGTACAGAATTCTGTCCCGGTGTCGGCCGATGCCGACCAGACGGTGGAGGTGACGGCCCCGGCGTCAGCCGGGGGGGATGATCGGATGAGCAAAAAAGGCATTCAGCGGCCCCCGGCGTCAGCCGGGGGCCGTCACTTCATTTTTGCTGCATTTTGCTTACAAAAAAAGCACAAAAAGGGAACCAAAGAGTACAGGGCGGGTGCAGGAAAAGTAAAGCAAATGTATCAAAAGAAAGCACTATTTCTCGCTTTTTTCCTCCCGCGGCAGCACCAGATTGAGCAGTACGGCCATCAGTGTGGCCACCACCACCGGGGACTTTCCGAAGATGGTCGTCACCGCCTCCGGGAACTGTGCCAGGGCCTCTGCCGCCTGGGAAATGCCCACACCCAGTGCGGCGGAAAGCCCGACGATTGTGGTGTTTCGGGCGTTCAGTCCCTCGGCGGCGATGAGCTTCATGCCGGTCATGGCGATGGTGGAAAACACCGCCGCCGTGGCCCCGCCCAGCACGCATTGCGGGATGGTGGTGAGTACGGCGGAAAATTTCGGAATGATACCGGAAAGCAGTAAAAACGCGCCGGTTAGCGCAAAAACGTTGCGATTTACAACTTTATTTGTGGCTACAATTCCCACATTCTGGGAGTATGTCGCCGTGGGAAGACCGCCCAGCAGCGCTGTCAGAATGTTGCTGACGCCATAGGCTGCGATGCCGCCCCGCAGCTCCTGCGTGGTGGGCTCCCGATCCATGCCGCCCACGGTGGTGGCCGTCAGGTCGCCGATAGCCTGAATGGCGTTGATGGCGAACAGCAGCCCCAGTGCGACGCACGCCGAGGGTTCAAATGTCACGCCAAAGGGCAGAAATTCCGGCAGCGAGAACCACCCGGCCCCCGCGATGCCGGACAGATCCACCATCCCGGCCCCAAAAGCGACGGCGTAGCCCGCCAGAATACCCAGTAAAATGGACGCCAGCTTAAAAATGCCCCTGCCGCGATTGGTCAGCACCAGCACCACCGCTAGTGTAAATGCCGCAATAGCCCAGTTCTGCCAGGATCCGTACACCAGCGCTTCCGGCAGGCCCCGCTGCACCACAACGCTTTCATATGTGTTGCCGGTGCCGCCGGCCATATAGTTGATGGCCGTGGGGTACAGAGACAGACCGATGGTGAACACTACCGTACCGGTAATGACCGGCGGGAACAGCCTGCGGATAGGCTTGATGAAGATGCCCACCAGCGCTGCCACCGCGCCGCCCACGATCATAGCGCCCGACACAGCGGCCAACCCGCCGCTGCCGGAGACGATGGCCTGCATACTGGGCAGATAAGCGAAGCTGACACCGAAGATCACCGGCAGCCCCGCGCCGAAGCGCCCACCGATGGGAAACAGCTGCAGCAGCGTGGTAACGGCGGACATGACCAGCGATGCCTGTATCAGCAGGACCCGCTGGTCATGCGCCAGTCCGGCCACGTTGGCAATGATGATGGCTGGGGTCACGCAGCCCACGATCATAGCCACCAGGTGCTGCAGCGCCATGGATACGGCCATGCCAACAGGTGGCAGGCCCCGGTATTGAAACAGCGCCTCTCGGCGGCATTCAAGCTTTCGCATGGTGTGGTCTCCTTTGTGCGTAGTGTGCTCAGTATAGCACGTTTTTAACGGGAAACTCAACCGTTTTCTCACAAACAGCCCAAGCGGCGCAAAACCACCCTCCGGTGATGCCGGAGGGCGGTCAGATCATGCGTGTTTATGCCTGCGGACACTGGCGAAAAACGGACGCTTCAGCGTGTCTGTGCTGCTGAACAAACCGGATTAGAAGGATGACAGCGCCTCGCCCGTGTGTGCGGGGTGCTGTTTTTTTGCGCTTGACAAAGGCCGCACAGTGGCATACAATAACGTATTGTTATTAATAATATATAGTGATTATTGAGGTGAGCGTAATGCCGGCAGCAAAACGAATATCCAAAGAGGCCATCATCGACGCCGCAGCGGCGGTGCTCCGCACCGGTGGGTTTGAGGCGATCAACGCCCGCAGTGTGGCGAAGGCGCTGGGGTGCTCCACCCAGCCTATCTATCTGTCATTCCGTAATATGGAGGAGTTGAAGTCCGCGCTGACCCAGCGGGCCATCGAGCAGCATACCCAGCGGGTACGGGAATCTCTGCGGGCGCATGAGGGGTGCGATAGTCGGTACAGCAGCTACGGCATGGGCTTTGTGCAGTTCGCGGCCCAGGAAAAGCAGCTGTTCCGCTGGCTGTACCTGGAGGACAACCAGCCGGGACGCCATCAGGAGGACGTGCTGGAGCCGGAGATCATCCGGACCGTCATGGACGAATTCGGCTATGACGAGGTCACGGCCCGGGCCTTTCACCGGGATATGACGTATTATTCCTACGGACTGGCCATCCTCGCCAACACCGGGCATCTGGCGCTGACAGAGACGGAGCTTCGGGAAGCCTTTCGACGGGAGTTCCATGCACTGGCGGCGTATTACGGTCCGCCGAAGAAGCTGCCGGAATTTGCAGAGAGGGAGAATGCAGTGCATCAATTATTCCACTAAGAGGCCGTCTTGCAAAATTGTAAGAAAATCGCAGGAAATGTAAGGAAAAGCAATGGCTGCCATGGGATAATGGCGGTATACTCCTCCGGTGGGAAGAAGGTGTTGAAGTGAAAACAAATAAGACATTGGCACAGAAGCTGTGTCTGCTGGACCTGGTGAGTCTGCTGTCGTATACGGCGGCTCTGCTGGCAGCGCTGTGTTTTTTGGTGCTGCTGCCCGGGTGCAGCCTAGGGGAGAAGGTGGATCGCGAGCCGGTGCAGACACTGGAATGTACCCGCCCGGCATCCCTGTCCGGGCTGTATCCGGCGGGCGGCAGCGTGGTGCTGATCAGCTGGGCGGACTATGAGAGCGGCAGGACCACTGTGCAGCTGGTGGATGCGGAAGCGGACACCGTGAAGCGTGAGGTCACGCTGGATGGGGTTTGGGATACGAAGCGGCAGGCCCTGGCGCATGGATTTGCGCTGTGCGACCGGGAGACGAATCGTTGGAAGCTCCTGGATGATGTGCTGACGGAGACAGGCAGCTTTGATGCGGAGAACGTGGATGGCTTTTTCTCATATGACGGGGAGAGCTATTACTTCCTGCGGGACGGGGTGCTGCATTGTCAGAACGTAGCCGGAGGAGAGGCACAGCCGGTAACGGCGCTGTCACAGCTGCGGTTCGCGGAATTGACGGCCTATGATGCGGCAAGCGGGCGGATGGCGGCCCTGTTCCTCCTGTCACCCTACGGCAGCGTCTGCGGTACGGCGATCTTTGACCCGGAGACGGGGGCGATCAGCCTGCTGCAGGAGCAGCGGTATCAGGTGATGTTGGCGCCGGCGGGCGGCATGAGCCTGCTGGCCTTTGACAACGATAAAATGGGATATTCCGCCCTGTGCGGCAGCGGCGATACGTTCTGGTTCGCCGATGCTTCGCTGTTTCTGGACGCGGGAGGCGCGCTGTACGCCGTCGGCGATGCGGAGGAGCTGATCGGTGTGGGAACGGGCCGCACGACGCTGTATAACGTGGGGGAGAGCATCACAGTCTGCGATCTGACGGCTAACGGTATTGCCGGAGAGATGTACGACTGCTGCGTTCTGCCGGAGGCAGGCCTGCTGGTGGGCGGCATGTATGAAAACGGCGCCTTCCGGCTGTACGTTATAGACCCGGCGCAGCTGACCTTCGAGCCGGTAGCGTCAGCGGTGCCCGTCCCGTCGCCGCTGACGGTGGATGAGACACTGCTGCAGGCCTATTGGGGTGCCCTGAACGGCCTGCCGGTGGCAGAGAGCTTACAGGAGGCGCGGCAGCAGGCGGATGTGTTGGAGCAGCGATACGGCGTGCGGATACTGCTGTCATCCCAGTGCAGGGAGGCGGCAGAACTGGGCAGCTATCCCATCACTCTGTCGGACACCATGGACACGGAAGCAGAGCTGAACGGCGTCCGCGCCGTGCTGGCGGCGATGGACCGCAGCTTTGCCCTGTATCCGGAGGGCTTTCTGGCGCAGTTCCGCAACCGCGCCGGTGAGGGCGGGCTGTGCTTCCTGTTGGTGGCTCACATCGACAGCGACTATGGTGTGGTAGGCTGCACCTACGATTCGGCGGACTGGCAGTATATCGCACTGGATGTGCAGGCGGATTATATGCGGGAGGGCACTGTCTGCCATGAGATCTGGCACGCTACGGAGAACGAGATACTCTCACGCGATTACACCGCCTTCAACTGGGATGACTGGAATGCGCTGAACCCGGCGGGCTTTACCTATTGGAACGACAGCGGTGACTATGACCGGTACGACGCCCGCTGGACCATGTTCGACAACGGCGAGGGCGTGTACTTTGTGGACAGTTACGCCAAGCTGGCGGCACAGGAGGACCGGGCGCGGATCATGGAGTATTTCATGGTACATGAGGACGAGACGGGGCTGCTGATCCAGTCAGACGCCATACGGCAGAAGCTGACGTGGATGTGCCGCGCTGTGCGGGAGTGCTTCGATACCGCCGGATGGGGAACGCCCCGCTGGGAGAAGCTTTTGTAAAATAAAGGAGAGTCTATGATACCTGAATGGAAAATATATCCCCGTTCTCAGGGACACAGCACCGTGTACCTGCAGAACGTGGTCACAGATCCTGCCATACAGGTGGGGGCGTACACCATCTATGACGATTTTGTCAACGACCCCCGGGATTTCCAGCGGAACAACGTGCTGTACCACTATCCCGAGTGCAACCATGACCGGCTGATCATCGGAAAGTACAGCTCCATCGCCTGCGGGGCGAAGTTTATCTTCAACGCGGCCAACCATACGCTGAACAGCCTGTCTACTTACCCGTTCCCCATCATGTTCGAGGGGTGGGACCTGGGGACGGCGTGCGAGGACATTGCCGCCGCCTGGGATAACCACGGGGATATCGTGGTGGGCAATGACGTATGGATCGGCTATGAGGCCGTGATCCTGGCGGGCGTTACCATCGGCGACGGCGCCATCATCGGCAGCCGCGCCGTGGTGACAAAGGATGTGCCGCCCTACACCATCGTGGGCGGCCTGCCGGCCAAGCCCATCCGCAGGCGGTATGACGAGGAGACCGCCGCGCGGCTGGAGAAGCTGCGGTGGTGGGACTGGCCGGAGGCGCAGGTGCGGCGGGCTATCCCGCTGCTGCAGGCCGGCGATCTGGACGCCCTGGAAAAGTTGGTATAAGGCCGGCGGCCGTGGACCAGGCGTACACGCCGGGCACTTTCTGACCCTGCTGTAAAAGAGTATCTGAGGGATACGTGTATACGGACAACGAAATGAGCCCTCCGGCAGCTGCCGGAGGGCTTTCAACTGCCTGTTGCGAAACGGGCCGGGGAAAGGTATAATCTAAGGAGAACATACTGCGGAACGGCGAGAAAGGAGAAACCTATGGGTAATGTGACAGCGGACCGCGCATGGGATGTCCATCCGGTGACGGAGGCGGACATAGAGGCGTATCTGGACATCTATCTCAATTCCTATCCGGCGTACAAGGCGCTGGACGAGGAATGCCGGGCACACTACCGGAGCAAGCATCTTACGGAGCTGCGGGAGGACACCCAGACTCGGACGATGGGCCTGTTTGAGGGCGGCACACTGATCGCCACCATGAAGCTGATCCTGTTCTCCATGAACTTCTTTGGGGTCATGCAGCCTGCCTGCGGTGTGATGGCGCTGGAGGTACACCCCCTGCACAAGAAGAAGGGCGCGGCGCTGTATATGATACGGTATGCCGAGCGCTATGCACGGGAAAACGGCGCGCTTCTGACCATGCTGCTGCCGTTCAACATCGGCTTTTACCGTCGGATGGGCTACGGCTTTGGCGGGAAGTTATATGAATACCATCTGCCAACCGGGGCACTGCCGCGGTTGGACGGAGAGGTGCGGGCGCACCTGCGCCTGCTGCAGCCGGAGGAGTTTGACCAGGCAATGGACTGCCAGCGGCGCTTTGCCGCCCGAAACCATGGCATGGTGGAGAAGTTCGACGAGGAGCTGCGCGGAGCCCGGAGGGATATTCAGGTGCGCCGTATGGGTTATTACGACGGCGGACGCCTGTTAGGCTACGCGGCCTATCGGTTTGAAAGCGCCAGTGCGTGCAACTATACCCAAAACCGGCTCAGCGTGGAGGAACTGGTGTATGAGAACGGCACAGTGCTGCGGGCGCTGCTGGGCGGCCTGCGGATGCAGGAGGATCTGGCCCAGACAGTGATACTGCGGACAGGGGAGGAGGATTTCCACCATCTGCTGGACGATCCGCAGGACGTGTCCGGAAACTACATCGACTACGGCTTTTTGCAGACCAATGTTTCCGCCGTGGGGACCATGTTCAAGCTGACGGACGGGGCGGACTTCGTGCGGCGGACCGGCTATCGGAATTTCCCGGCGGGGACGCTGACGGCGGCCTTCCGCTATCGGGATGAGATGGCGGACCGGGAGGAGGAGCTGCGTATCGGCTTTGCCGATGGCCGCTGGGCCGTGGCAGAGGGGACCGCGGACGTGACGGTGATCTGCCGGCAGGGGGATCTGGCGGCGCTGCTGATGGGGTCCTGCGGTCTGACGGCGCTGCTGCGGCTGGGTGCGGCGTCCGCAGATGACGCCGAAAAGGCGCGGCAGTTGGCGCAGCTGCTGTACTGTGTCCAGAAGCCCTGGCTGAACGCGGATTATTGAGCTGCCGCAGTTGACAAATAGAAAACAACACAGGAGAACAAGAGATGCGGAACATATTGAAGGAAAAGCTGGCCAGAGGCGAGAAGCCGCTGGGCACATTCGTGGGTACCGGCAGTGCCGCAGTGGTGGAATGTCTGGGCTGTGCGGGGCTGGATTTTGTCATTCTGGACAATGAGCACAGCCCCATCGAGGCGGAGACCACCGCCCGGCTGGTGTGCGCCGCGGAAAGGCGGAACATCACGCCCCTGGCCCGGGTGCGGGAGATCAGCCGCCCGGCGATCTTGAAGCTGCTGGACGTTGGCGTGCAGGGAATCATTATCCCAGATGTGCACAGTGCGGCGGAGGTGAAGCGCGTGGTGGATTACGCCAAGTACGCCCCGGTGGGGCAGAGGGGGTTCTGCCCGTCCCGGAAGGATGGTTGGGGCACCGATACGCCGGCCGGCGTACTGGAGACAATGGCGCACTTCAACGGTGAGACGCTGGTGATCCCCCAGTGTGAGACGACAGAGGCGCTGGCGGATATTGAGAATATCGCAGCAATGGAGGGTGTGGACGGCATCTTTATCGGTCCTTTCGATCTGTCTATTTCTATGGGGCTGCCTGGGGCCTTTGAGGAGCAGCGCTTCAAGGCGGCCCTGACGCGGATACAACAGGCCTGCCGCCAGGCGGGCAAACCCTGCCTGATATTTGCCGGGGACGGTGCGGCCGCCGGTGTACGGCTGGCCCAGGGCTTCGACGGCGTGGCCATCGGACTGGATGCCACGATGCTGATCGCCGGTGTACGGGCGCAGCTGGCTGCCTGCCGCGGATAAAGAAGAAAAGAGGACGGCGCCCCGTGGGGCGCCGTCCTCTGCATATTACATATCCTTCATTTTTTCCAGCAGCTCTGCCATCTTGTTGTAGAAGTACCGACATTCGCGGATGCTCAGGTACTCCTGAGTGGAGTGGCAGTTGAAGGCATCGTGCGCCGCATCGACGACCTGGACCGTGTGGTCATCCCCAAGAAAATCCGCTGTACCATGCGTATCCGCGAGGGACCCACGTCACAGATGACATTGGCGCGGTGGGAAAGATTCTGCTTTGCGATGCTGGAGTTGGGGAAAAGATGGGGGAGCAGAGCAATACATAGGTGAGAAGAAAGGCGTACCTATAAAAGAAAAAGAACCTCGTGCGGCAAAGAACCGCCCATCAGCAAATGATGGGCGGTTCTTAACTTCAGTATAGCTTTTACGGAGAGGAATCGTCCCTATCCTGCGCTTTGAGCAGATAGAGAGCAATCGATATTTTTAGCTGCGTGGAATAATCCGTTAAATTCGAGTGACAGATCTCACAAATTCTGGAGTAGCGATACTTTAAGGTGTTGTAGTGAATATACAGCATATCTGCGGCTTGTGTCAGATTGAAGCCACATTTTGCAATTGCGGATAAGGTGGGCAGCAGTGGGTAGGAGGCGTGGTGTGCATCGTAATCAATAATGGGGCCCAATGCTTTGCTGATAATAGCATTGGCATAGGGGCTGCATCGATTTTCATAGAGAAAAAATTGAAGGGCCATTTCGCTGTAATAATAAATGTGGGTATCGAAAAAATGCTGGCCAATGTCGATTGCCTGCTTTGCCTGGTGGTAGGCGAGCTGATAATCAGCAGGCGTTTGCGTTGGATCGCTGATTCCCTGCAAAACAGAAATTTGATACCCCTGGCACAGGATGGAAATCTCACTGCAGAACGTCTTGAGCTGTTCCTCGCTTGCGCCGGAAATAAACACCAGAAGCTGTGCACTGTGCGGGACCGAAAAAACAGAAAATGGGTGAGAAATTTCATGATCTATCCACTGCTTGATCAGATTGGTATTTTCCCGATGGTGATGAATGGACTCAATAAGCACAATGCGTGTCGGACGGTAAAAGTCAAAACCGCACAAGTGGCCACATCGCCGCAAATGGCCTTTCTGAATATCCGAGGAGTTATTGAGGAGATCTTCCACAAGCTGCTGTTTCCAGGAGCTGCTGCGAAAGCGAGAGGGAAAATTCTTTTGTTGAAGAAGCCCCAGCATACTCACGGTGTAGTCAATGGTCACGGCGTTGAACGCATCGTCGACATATTCTGTGCCACCGTCAACACTTGACAGAACCAGCGTACCGCAAATATTTCCGTATGCCTGCACAATGAAGTGCGGGTGGGACGCTATAAACAAATCGGCGTCCAAATAACTTGGGACAGGTTGTTGGCGATCCGTGCTGACGACCTCCTCAGTGAGATGATTATAATACACCACCGGACAATTTAAATAGCCAGACAGCACAAGAAGGAGATGGACGCAATGCGTCTGGGGAGGCCTCATCGTGCCGCTCCAGGGCCCGGGTCATGCAGCTTGCCCCGCCTACGGCGAAGAGATTGGCGATGGCCGTCATCAATACGGTGATGGCCCGTCCGCCGATATAGCCGCGCAGGTCGGCTACCAGGTCGTTTTTCCCGCAGGTGCGCAGCGCGTCCGGGCCAAGTGCCGCGATCGCCGCGGCCAGATAGTCCCGGGTGTCCTCATCATGGAAGGAGGCGCAGGGGTGTCGATGCGGGCAGCGGCGCTGGGCGATCATGTAGTCCGGCTGTTTTTTCATTTCTTCAGTAAGGTCGAAATTCATAGTATAGCTCACCGCGATTATGTGCGGCGGATGTATATTCCTCCGACACTGGACAAAGACTACGGATGTAAAATCTGCTTTGACTGGAGGAATTTCATATATGAAAGCAACAGGCATCGTGCGCCGCATCGACGACCTGGGCCGCGTGGTCATCCCCAAGGAGATCCGCCGCACCATGCGTATCCGTGAGGGCGACCCGTCACAGATGACATTGGCACGGTGGGAGCGATTTTGCTTTGCGATGAACGCTTTGGCCAAACGGCAGGGGTGGAAATCGTAGGTGGAGCATTTGATTCAGCTCCATTCCTC